>ERZ1034363.1617-NODE-1617-length-12382-cov-2.080780_pt1 | contig 12382 bp, 12 predicted proteins | sample MGYA00520616_ERZ1034363 | MGnify/ENA primary metagenome ERZ1034363 (study PRJEB33736, sample SAMEA104284506) | Azolla filiculoides | biome: Urban; feature: Water surface; material: Ditch water | place: Netherlands | collected 2015-10-28 | depth 0-0.1 m ...
CGTAAGGCGTTGAAAGATACGAAACAGTAGTCGCAGCTGCTGAAGATTGAAGTTGACCATCGGTATTAACCTTGAAATTTACACTTGTGCCAATCCATTCTGGGTTTTCCAAGAAATCACCATCATTAAAAGATTCATTTACTTGTGCTGTCATTAATATTGGCACAAAAATCATAAAAAACAGTTTTACTATTTTCATAAGGTTGCTAAATCTATAAAAATGAATTACTTTTGCAGTCAATTTCTGATAATCAAACAGTTTCAGGTAAAAAATGGAATATTTATCCAGTGAAAGTGCAAATATATAAAAACTTTTTATTTGCATTAACAATTTGATAAATTTTTCATTCACAGAATAAAATAAAACAATAAAAACCGATAATTAAATTTTCTAATTTCGCCTCTATTTGCCGTTATTGGTGACATGAGGTTTAAAATCAAAACAATGAGAGTAGCAATTGTAGGTGCTAGTGGCGCCGTTGGCCAGGAATTTTTGCGTGTGTTGGCCGAACGCAATTTCCCATTGACTGAATTGAGCCTTTTTGGTTCTTCGCGCAGTGCGGGTAGTGTTTATGAGTTTAAAGGTGAAAAACTCACCGTGAAGGAACTTAAACACGGTGATGATTTCAAGGGTTTTGATATCATTTTCACGTCAGCAGGTGCAAGCATCTCTAAAGAATTTGCCGAAGATATCACCAAATTTGGTGGTGTTATGATAGATAATTCATCAGCATTCCGCATGGATACAGATATTCCATTGGTAGTGCCTGAAGTAAATGCAGCCGATGCTAAAGCGCGTCCCCGTGGCATTATTGCCAATCCAAACTGTACAACAATTCAGATGGTGGTGGCTTTGAAAGCTATTGAAAACCTGTCGCATATCAAACGCGTACACGTTTCAACTTATCAGGCAGCTTCTGGTGCAGGAGCAGCAGCTATGGACGAACTTGATTTGCAATATCGTCAGGTATTGGCAGGCGAGCAACCTACTGTAAGCAAATTTGCTTATCAGTTGGCTTATAACCTGATTCCACAAATCGATGTTTTTACCGATAACGGATACACCAAAGAAGAAATGAAAATGTACCACGAAACACGCAAAATCATGCATTCTGACGTAGAAGTTAGTGCGATGTGTGTTCGCGTACCTGCTTTGCGTGCTCACTCCGAAAGTGTTTGGGCTGAAACTGAACGTCCGCTTTCGTTAGAAGAAGTTCGTGCTGCTTTCGAAGTAGCTCCGGGTGTTGAAGTAATCGACAATCCAGCAGAAAAGAAATACCCAATGCCATTGTTCCTTTCAGGCAAAGATCCTGTTCACGTTGGACGTATCCGCAAAGATTTGGCTAATCCTAACGGCATCACTTTCTGGTGTGTTAGCGATCAAATCAAAAAAGGTGCTGCGCTTAATGCCGTACAAATTGCGGAATATCTGATTGCCGAAGGCGATATCAAGTAAAACTGATATGATTTAAAACAAAAGCCCTGTTTCAATTAATGAAACAGGGCTTTTGTTTTTCTCTATAAAAATTACATGCCTTAAAGTAGAATATTACACACAAAAAAAATAGACAATATTGTTTGCATATAAATTAAATCGTAGCGGTTACTCTTTCTGTTACAATCATATAATATCGAGCAAAATTCTCATCTTTCATATATTCAATTAGCTCCTTCTGCCAAGCCTGTGCCTGATTAGCCAAAACCATCAGCTTTTGATTGTTTTCAAGACTTTCAGCATCTCCTTTTTGAAATTTAGCCATATCGTGAAATTCTTCCAGCCATTTTTCATACTTATCCATAAAATCCTTTTGTGCCTGTGTAAGGATAAAAGTTTCCTTTTGCTCACTGATAATTTCGGCTACACCAGTAACTCCTGCTGTTGCTACAGCTGTTGCACCGGCAATTAATCCCAGCTTTTTTAAAAAATCCCGACGCTTATATTCGTATGCATCCATAGTATATTACTTAAAAATGATTGATTCTTGTTGATAAATATTTTATTTGTAATTATTACAATCATTTTCTGGGTAATTTGTTCATATTGACGATAAAATAATCAAAATTAGAATAAACTATGTTTCGCTATACACTTAGGCATAATTCTACTCTTACTTCCCTCCCATTGATATCAATAGCACCTCTATCAATTTCTAATTTAATTTCTTTGCGTAATCGAGCGTACAATTTCAAACGATCGAACAAACTATAAAAAACCGGATATCCGCCGCTCACATCAGTAGCACCAAATATCCGTGTAAAATCACGCTCTCCTAAACTCATTTTCTTTCCAGAAATATCAGAATAAACAAGTAATTCTATAAAATCCTGAATACTGTCGCCTATATAAAGCACCTCGTTACGTTCTTTTTCTGTTCTCAGCGTCAATTTCTGCATCAAATAATCCTCAAACGAACTAACTCTACCCGTAAGTACTTCAAGCGTTATATCGACAAGTATGGCAACAAAACCTTCTTTTAAATAACGCAGATTTTCTTGTTGCACATTATCGGCCAATTTCACAAACTCTAACTGGTATAAAGCCCGCAGCTCATCAACCCCGGATATACAACAACCTTCCCTTAACTGAAAAACCAATACATATCGAGCCAACACCACATCTCGCAGCAAAATAAATTCACGTTCATCGGCATCAAAAGCAGCCTGAATATTGGGATTGTAGAATGTCATGAGAAAGCATTTAAAAGTTATTATCTGACCGACAAATCTACAAAATCTACATAGAATAACAATCTAAACACCCTGAAGTTCTTTGCACATAGAATAACAGCATACAATCGATAAGACTAAAGAATACCAAAACTTTATATTTCACTCTGATAAGTCCTCACAATTTTATAACTTTGCAGCCCAAAACATTAAGTGCGCAAACACCGTTACTAAGTTGTTTCAATAGGCAATCCGTAAGTAAAATTGTGCTTATAAATTGCAAATTATGAATACTGAATTATCAAAAAAATGGATTTTAAATACGACGTAATTGTCATTGGTGCCGGACATGCCGGCAATGAAGCTGCTTGCGCAGCTGCTAATATGGGTTCAAAAACACTCCTCATCACCATGGATATGAATAAAATTGGTCAAATGAGTTGCAACCCAGCTGTAGGCGGTATTGCCAAAGGACAAATTGTGCGTGAAATCGACGCACTTGGTGGACAAATGGGCATTGTTACCGACCGGTCAGCCATTCAGTTTCGCATGCTAAACCGTTCGAAGGGTCCTGCGATGTGGAGTCCACGCTCACAAAGCGACCGTCGTAAATTTATTGAAGAATGGATCAATATAATTAGCAGTACACCCAACTTATACGTTTGGCAAGACACTGTAAAAGAACTTACTTTTGAAAATGGTTACGTCACAGGAGTTATTACTGCATTAGGCGTTGAAATGAAAGCAAAAGCCGTCGTACTCACCGCAGGAACTTTTCTCAGTGGACTTATGCATTTTGGCAAAAATCAACTTACAGGTGGACGCATTTCAGAACCTGCTTCATTTGGCATAACTGAGCAGTTGAAATCGATAGGTTTCAGCACCGATCGCATGAAAACCGGAACACCCGCACGTATCGATGCCCGAACCATTGATTTTAGTAAAATGACCGAACAAATCGGAGAAAATGACTTTCATAAGTTCTCGTTCATGGAAGATGAGAGCCGCGAACTAAAACAAATGAGTTGCTGGATTACTTACACCAATGAAGCTACTCACGATAAATTACGAGAAGGACTTACCGACTCTCCCCTTTACAACGGACAAATTCAAAGTATCGGACCACGCTATTGTCCGAGTATTGAAACCAAAATCGTAACTTTTGCCGATAAACTCTCACATCAATTATTCCTCGAACCGGAAGGTGTTGATTCAAACGAATACTATATTAATGGTTTTTCATCATCGCTTCCGATTGATGTACAGATTGCAGCCATTCAAACGGTATCAGGTTTGGAGAATGCACAACTCTTTCGCCCAGGCTACGCAATTGAATACGATTTCTTCGATCCAACTCAACTAAAACATACGCTGGAAACGAAACGAATTAAAAATCTTTTCTTTGCAGGACAGATAAATGGAACTACAGGCTACGAAGAAGCTGGTGGTCAGGGATTGATAGCTGGTATCAATGCGCACATTAATTGTGTGGGTGGCGAAGAGTTTACACTTGCCCGAAACGAAGCTTACATCGGCGTTCTCATCGACGATTTAGTTACAAAAGGAGTTGATGAACCATACCGTATGTTTACATCCCGCGCTGAATACCGCTTAATTCTCCGTCAAGATGATGCCGATATGCGACTTACCGAAAAAGGATATAATATCGGTCTGGCAAAAAAAGATCGCATGGATTTATTGCTTTCTAAAAAAGAAGAACAAACCAAACTAATCGAATTCATCAACGAATATTCTATAAAACCAGCATACATAAATGAGTTCCTTGCAACCATTAGTTCGTCAGAATTAAAACACGGATGTAAACTTGCTGATCTTGTTCTTCGTCCACAAATGGGCATAAACGAATTGGCGACAGCCGTTCCTGCCCTGCAGAAGAAACTCGATGAAATCAAGTCTCGTCGTGAAGAAATCATTGAATCTGTTGAAGTATTGATGAAATATCAGGGTTATATTGAACGAGAAAAACTCATTGCGGATAAACTTCAACGATTAGAGCACATCATTATTATGGGGCGTATCGACTACAACTCCATACAATCCCTTTCCACCGAAGCACGTCAAAAGCTCACGAGAATTAATCCCGAAACAATCGGCCAGGCAAGTCGTATTCCGGGAATTTCTCCAAGCGATGTAAATATTTTACTGGTTTTATTGGGAAGATAAAATCTACTCAGAAGCTTTGGTTCGCGATTTTCTCCGAAATCGACAGCGAATGTTTCACGTGAAACACATAAACAGAGAACCTGAATAACCGAGAAAGCAAAATAAAAGAATAGATCTGTTCCACGTGAAACAAACAACAAATAAATAGCCATGAAACAATCTGAAACATTAAATCAGCAGGTAAGTTCTCTCCCAGATGTTCCGGGAGTATACCAGTATTTTAATGCTAACGATGAAATCATATATGTAGGAAAAGCAAAGAACCTAAAGAAAAGAGTTAACTCCTATTTCAACAAAATACATGAGCAGGGTAAAACGAATGTACTGGTCAAGAACATTGTTTCACTCAAATATATAGTTGTAGAAACTGAGGAAGATGCACTGCTATTAGAAAATAATCTGATAAAAGAGTATCAACCCAGATACAATGTCTTACTAAAAGATGGAAAAACATACCCAAGTATTTGTATAACTAACGAACCATTTCCACGTGTTTTTAAAACAAGAAATATAATTAAAAACGGCTCACAGTATTTTGGGCCATTTAGCTCAAATTATACAATAAACTCATTGCTGGAAATAATTCATGAGCTCTATCCTATTCGAACCTGCCGGTTTCCGCTTTTAGAAGATGGAATAAGAAGTGGCAAATTTAAAGTATGCCTGCAATATCATATTCATAAATGCAATGGACCATGCGAAGCTAAAGAATCGTTTGAAGAATACAGAAAACACATCCAACACGTAAAGCAAATTATTGAAGGTGATGCCAACGAAATAAGCAAAATGCTTTTAGGCCAGATGCAACAATTAGCAACAGAATATAAATTTGAAGAAGCACATCAGCTAAAACAAAAATACTAACTGAATGAGAATTATAAATCAAAATCTGTAATCTCAAATACTATTCTCGAAGAAACAGATGTGTTTGAATACGATGAAAATGATAGTTCTGCTTTCGTAAATATTTTGCGTATTTCAAAAGGAAGTATTATTCAAGGCTACACAATTGAATATAAAAAACGCATTGACGAACAAAAAGAAGAAATTCTGGCAATGGCAGTTGTGGAACTTCGTGAACGGTTGAAAAGTTGTTCGAAAGAGATAGTTTTACCCTTTAAATTAGATTTCAACTTAAAAGGCATAAGCACAGTTGTTCCCCAACGTGGCGATAGAAAGAAACTACTTGATTTGGCAATGCAAAATGTGCGACAATACAAATTGGATAAACTTAAACAAGCCGAAAAATTGAACCCCGATCAAAGGGCAATTCAATTGCTTGATGCCATAAAAGAAAGACTTGCGCTACCTAAACTACCAATGCAAATTGAATGTTTTGATAATTCAAACATATCTGGTAGTGATGCTGTAGCAGCATGTGTAGTCTATATAAAGGGCAAACCAGCTAAAAAAGAATATAGAAAATATAACATAAAAACAGTGCAAGGTCCTGATGATTACGCTTCTATGAAAGAAGTTGTGAGAAGGCGCTACACGAGAATGTTGAATGAAGAACTAACCCTACCCGATTTAATTGTTGCCGACGGTGGTATTGGTCAAATGGAAGTAATTCGTCAGGTTGTAGAAGATGAGCTAAAACTTCAAATTCCAATAGCCGGACTTGCAAAAGATGGTAAACACCGAACTCATGAAGTATTAATTGGATTTCCACCGCAAGCAGTTGGACTTAAACCAACCGACCAACTTTTCAAATTCTTTGCCGGAATGCAAGACGAAGTTCATCGCTTTGCCATAACTTTCCATCGCGATAAGCGAAGCAAGACACAAGTAGCATCAGAGCTTGACAATATACCCGGAATTGGGGAAAAAACCAAAAACGACCTGATAAAGCATTTCAAGAGCGTAAAAAGAATTAGAAGCGCCGAAATCAAAGAGTTATCTGAAGTCATTGGAACTAGCAGAGCATCAATAGTTTACAGCTACCTAAAAGCAAATTAGAAGCCCTGAGAATTTAATATTTTATTTTATCTGTATCTTTGCAGGCAAATACAGCCTTCAGACGGGATAATATTTAACAGAACGGTAGAGGAAATCAAACTACAAACAAAAATGCTAACAATTCACTCCCTTGATAAAATTCATGAAACAGCCCGCCAATTTATTTCACAAATTGGTGATCAAACAGTTTTTGCGGTGAACGGAAAAATGGGCGCGGGAAAAACTACATTCATAAAAGCTATATGTGAAGAAATGGGTGTTGAAGAAATTGTGAACTCGCCAACTTTTTCAATAGTTAACGAATATGAAGCTGAAGGCGGTCGGATTATTTATCACTTCGATTGCTACCGAATCAACAAAATAGAGGAAGCGCTCGAAATCGGAATTGAAGAATATTTATACAGCGGAAATTTATGCTTTATTGAATGGTCAGAAAATATAGCTCCTCTCCTACCCGATTCCTATACTATTGTTGAAATAATTGAAAACGAAAAAGGAAAGAGAGAAATAACAATTAAATAAGAAAAAAAGAAAGATGAAAAGTAAAAAGAAAATCAACGTGCTGGAGCAGGTAAAAGCCTCTCGAAAACAAAGCCGAGAAGAGGAAATTAAAACCCACGGAAAACCGATAAACTACAAAAAAATTATAGCTTCAAAAAAGCTCTATAAACGCAAAAATAATAAGGCAGACACTAATGAGGGTCTGCCTTATTTATTGAAAACAACTTAGATTTTACCAAATACTAACTCGTGATTCTGGTTTTAAATACATCGCATCGGTAGCTTTAATACCAAATGCATCATACCATGCCTGAATATGCGGTAAAGCGCCATTTACGCGCCATTTACCCAATGAATGAGGATCTGACTTAGTAAGTACTAAAACTTCCTCTGGACGAATATTTCCAGCCCAAACATTAGCGTATGAAAGGAAGAAACGTTGCTCAGGAGTAAAACCATCAGTAATAGCCAGCGGAGAATCTTTTATCGCTTTCTGAAAAGCCTGAAAAGAAACTTGTAGACCACCATGATCTGCTATGTTTTCACCCAGAGTAAATTTACCATTACCATGAACACCCGGAGCTACTTCAATGGCATCAAAGAAATCAGCCATTACCTTGGCACGGAGATCAAACTTCTTTTTATCGTCTTCTGTCCACCAATTTTTCAGATTACCATCTTTGTCAAACTGACAACCTTGATCATCAAAACCGTGGGTCATTTCATGACCAATAACCACTCCAATTGCTCCATAATTAAAGGCATCGTCCGCTTTCATATCAAAAAATGGATATTGAAGAATTCCTGCAGGGAAACAAATTTCGTTGGTAGAAGGATTATAATAGGCATTAACTGTTTGTGGAGTCATTAACCACTCATCTTTATCGACTTGTTTACGCGCTGCTTTGGCAAACATATAGGCACTTTCGAAACGATTAGCACGTTGTATGTTGGCATAATATGAATCTTTGCTGATTTCAAGATCTGAATAATCTCTCCATTTATCCGGATATCCGATTTTCACGTGGAACGTATTCAATTTTTCAATGGCCTTAACTTTAGTAGAATCGCCCATCCAAGGCAATCCATTGATACGTTCTCCTAATGATTCCTGCAAATTATGAACAAGTTTCAACATACGTTCCTTTGCTTCGGCAGGAAAATATTTTTTTACATACATCTGCCCTACTGCTTCACCCAGAACGCCATCTACATTACTTACTGCACGCTTCCAACGTGGCGATTGTTCTGTTTTTCCTGACAAAGTTTTGCCATAAAAATCAAAGTTTTGAGCTGAAATTTCATCACTTAAATAACCGGCAGCACCGTCTATCACTTTCCATTGCAAATAGGCAATTTGAGCAGCTAATGGCTCTGTAGTGATTATATTTCCGGCTTCAATCAATGATTCTTTTTGTGAAACACTAATATCTTTAATTTGAGCAACTCCCAGCGTCTTCAAATACTCATTCCAATTGATAGATGGAACAAGTTTTTGCAAATCAGCAATGCTCATTTTATTGTAATTAGTATGTGGATCACGTAGTTTCACCTGATCGTAAGCAGCTTTAGCTAACCGGGTTTCAATTTTAAGAACTGATTCCATATTTTGCTTAGCAACTGGCTCAGTAAATCCGAAAAGTTGGAACATTTTTACTACATGTTCTTTATATTTATTGCGGATATTGGCTGTTTCAGCATCATTGTCAAGATAATACTCACGTTCGCCCAAGCTGATACCGCTTTGATATGTCTGAATTAAATAACTATTACTATTCATTGGATCAGCATCTACATAAACAGTAAAATACGCATCAACATCCGACTGCAAAAGTCCTGGTAACAACTTTGTCAATTCCTGAGTTGATTTAAGCTCAGCAATCGCTTTTAATTGAGATTCAACGGGTTTAATACCATCTTTATTAAGTTTTACACTGTCCATAGCCAGATTATACAAATCTCCTATTTTCTGCTCAACAGTTCCTTTGTCAGCTGGTTTAGCTGCAATTTCTTCAATGAGTTCACGCAGTTGTTTGCGGTTATTTTCGGCGAGTTTATCAAAACTACCGAAACGTGAATACTCACCGGTTAACGGATTATTTTTCATCCAACCACCACAGGCATATTGGTAAAAATCTGTCCCGGGAATGGCAGTTGTATCAAGATTTGATTTATCAATTCCTGATGTTAGATCAGTTTTATGGCAAGCTGTTGTCATAAGAGCTATAGAAATAATTGTTAATAATTGCTTTTTCATACAATTGGTTTTTAAATGATTACGGAATCTATAATAGTAAAAAGTTCATTCAGTGTTTCGGCACGAAGCATGGCTATACGTGTATCTTTAAAATTGGGAATTCCTTTGAAAACCGGCGTTGCAGCTATATGTCGACGACTGTGAATAATGCCTTTCAGTCTTTGATTATACACACTCTCAATGGCTGTATTTTCATCAATATCCAACCAGCGAACAGAAGCAATCACATGTTCTTTTAAAATGGCTTTTTGCTCTTCAAAAGAGAGTAATTCCTTAACCTCGCCAGTATTGAAATAATGTTTAACCTCCGAAAAAAACCACGGACGACCAATTGAACCACGACCAATCATAACAGCATCTACTCCAAAACGATTGAAGCATTCCAGCGCACGTTCGGGTGTTGTAACATCACCATTACCAATAATTGGAATTCGCATGCGTTGATTGTTTTTAACCTGACCAATCAGTGACCAATCAGCATCACCTTTATACATTTGCGAACGAGTACGACCATGAATTGTCAGAGCCTGAATGCCACAATCCTGCAATTGTTCGGCCAAATCTACAATGATTTTATTGTCTTCATCCCAGCCTAAACGGGTTTTTACAGTTACGGGAAGTTTCACAGCATTAACTACATCAGTAGTAATTTTGAGCATACGCTCAATATCTCTGAGTAGCCCCGCTCCTGCCCCTTTGCCTGCAACTTTCTTTACCGGGCAACCAAAATTGATATCAATAATATCAGGTTTAGCTTCTTCTGCGATACGTGCAGCTTCAGCCATCGATGCCGGATCATGTCCATAAATCTGAATAGCTATAGGCCGCTCTTCGGGATAAATTGTAAGTTTTTGCTTGGTGCGATTTACATCGCGAATCAATGCTTCCGAAGAAACAAATTCAGTGTACAGCATATCAGCTCCAAAACGCTTACAAAGCAGGCGAAAAGCCGGATCTGTAACATCCTCCATTGGAGCCAGAAAAAGAGGTTTGTCGGGAAATTCTATATTCGAAATTTTCATATTTATACAAAATGCTTGCAAAGTTAGAAATATTATTGATAAACAACAATTGAAAGAATATAATAAACTCATTTTCAAGCAGAATTGTTCATGAAGATTTCGTTTAAATACAATAACGTCAATGAAATAAAAAACTAATTATTTAATCAGAAACAGGCATCATTATACCTAATAATGGTGATTGTGGTTAATAATTTATGGTAGTTATTTTGCAACATAAATTATTCATTAAAAAATACACATTAAAAAGTATGAAAAAGACTACAAAAACAATAGCAACAATTATTTGTTTATTAACTGTAACAACTTTGGTAAACGCTCAAGACAGACTATTTACATATACCTATCAAAGCGGTGTTTTAAATAAAGGACAACGTGAAATAGAAGTATGGAATACCTTTAGAACCGGTAAAACTGATTATTTTGCTCGTCTTGACAATAGAACTGAGTTTGAAATTGGTTTAGGTAAAAACCTTCAAACAGCATTTTATCTTAATCTTACAAGTAAAACAAATACGGTTGATATATTGGGCATTAAATCATTTGTCAACCAAAATGAAATAAGTTTCTCTAACGAGTGGAAATATAAAATTCTTGATCCTGTTGCCAATCCTGTGGGTTTAGCGCTATATGGTGAATATGGAATAGGTGCAAATGAGTACGAAATAGAAGCTAAAGTTATTGTTGATAAAAGGTTGGGTGATGTAACTTTGGCCGCCAATGCAATATACGAAATGGAACTTGAACCTGAATATGTAGGTTCTGAATTTGAACTTGAAGCAGAAGAACACAAAGCTGATTTAAATTTCTCGGCTGCATATTCGTTCAGTCCAAAGTTCAGTTTGACAATGGAAAGTGCATTTAAAAACGTAATACAGGAAAGCGAACTGAAACACAGCTCACTTTATGCCGGTTTAGGTTTATCGTTTGTTCAGGATAATTTCTTTTTGAATTTTACAGTATTACCTCAACTAACATCATTTAAAGGAGCAACAACACGAAGTTTGAATTTAGACGAATTTGAAAAAATACAAACCAGATTATTAATATCTTATGCATTCTAAAAACAAAAAAATTGGATTAGTACTGATGGTAGCAGTTGTTTTTATTGCTTGCAAATCTGTACTTTATGTTCCTTCGGAAGCTAATGTTGCCAAAAATGCTGACATAGCTAGTTTGCAAAAAGGTCGTGAGTTATACATAAATAAATGTGCAAGCTGTCACACTCTTTATGCTCCAGAAAAATTCAACAAAACAGAATGGAACAAATGGGTTGACAAAATGGCTCCTAAAGCCAAACTTACCGAAGAAGAAAAAGTTTTGGTAAAGGCTTACGTAACCAAAGGTGAATAAAAAAACGCAGGAATTATTTGAATTCCTGCGTTTTTTGTTTTACACAATGTAATGATTATTTCTTGGCAGCAATTTCTGCATATTTAGGTTCGTCAATGTAAATTTCTTCTTTACAAGGATTGCGTTTGAATTTCGCTATTTTGTAAACATGAAAAATTAAAACACCAATATTAAATGCTAAAGCCAATGCGCTTAAAGCCCATAATGCTTCAGGATTGTGCGAAGATTTTACAGCAAACATCGATTCATCAACAAAAACCGGGAAACACATGGTAAACATCATCCAAATAGCCAATGTTTGAGCACGATGTTGCAGCCACGCTCCTTTGCCCATAAAAAATGCAGGAATTGTACATGAAACCAACAAAGCAGCACCTGCATAGAAAGAATGGTCAGAAACACAGTTATACACATAGGCAAAATTCCATAAATCATACGC
>ERZ1034363.1620-NODE-1620-length-12371-cov-5.233691_pt1 | contig 12371 bp, 7 predicted proteins | sample MGYA00520616_ERZ1034363 | MGnify/ENA primary metagenome ERZ1034363 (study PRJEB33736, sample SAMEA104284506) | Azolla filiculoides | biome: Urban; feature: Water surface; material: Ditch water | place: Netherlands | collected 2015-10-28 | depth 0-0.1 m ...
CATCAATCGCGCTGAAATAGGAATATCATCGCCCGAAAGTCCTAAAGGATAGCCACTTCCATCCCATTTTTCTTGGTGTGCATACGCAATTTCTTTAGCGTATTTCAAAAAAGGCACTTCAATCCCTAATTCATATTCTGCATGCAAAATGGCGCTGCGTCCTAATTCGGGGTGTGTTTTCATAATTTCGAATTCTTCAGGTTCAAAACGCCCCGGTTTAAGTAGAATTTTATCTGGAATTCCCACTTTGCCAATATCGTGAAGTGGCGCGGATTTAAACAAGATTTCAATGATTTTATCGTCATCGAGGAAATGTGCAAAACGTGGATGATGACGTATTTTTTGCGCTAAAACACGCACATAATTTTGGGTGCGACGAATATGGTTTCCTGTTTCGTTATCGCGGGTCTCTGCTAATGACGCCATAGCATGGATGGTGACGTCTTGAATTGCCGCTACTTCACGGGTACGTTTCTCAATTTCAGCCTCAAGAAAACTATTTTGATTACGCAGAAAATCTTGCATCATTTTCATATCAAGATGCGTTTTGACTCGCGCCATCACAATAGCGGGGTTGATTGGTTTTGTAATGTAGTCAATTGCACCCAATTCAAGCCCTTTGGTTTCATCGGTGACATCTGATTTCGCCGTCAAAAAAATAATGGGAATATGACGTGTTTGAGGATTTGCTTTGAGTTGTTTACAGACTTCATAGCCGTCCAAGTCTGGCATCATAACATCAAGTAAAATTAAATCGGGTGGCGTATCTGATTGGGCAATTTTTAACGCTTTAACGCCGCTATTCGCCACTTTAATTTTGTAATAATCTTTGAGTAATTCGCTCATTAGCATGAGATTATCTGGCGTATCATCCACTACTAAGATGCTAGATTTTGGTATCATTATTCTTCTTTTCCTAAAAATTTAACTTAACGTAATGTGGCGTAAAAATACAGTATCTATTTGTCATTTTATTTGGGGTACACTAGCTAATAGTTGTAGAGCCTGTTCAAATTCAAATTGTTTGACTAAATGATCAATTTTTGTCGATAACGCTTCGCCAAATAAGCCATTAAATAGATCGATATTTTCATCAATACAATTCAACGCAGCACTGTCATCGTCGAGTAGAAAAGCATGGAGCTTTGAAAGTACCACATTTGCCTTTTCTTCATCGAATTGCTGAACCTGACGTTGCGTATGAACAGCTGCATGAATGGCTGTTATTAGCGGAATTTGACTGTTTTCAAACAGATCGATTTTAACACTAATCGCTTCGCGCGGAGCGTTTGCTGTGAGCATTTTTTCAATTTCCCCAGCCATTTCTTGCAGATGACTCGCGCCAACATTTCCGTTTACACTCTTTGCGGAGTGTGCGATACGTTCTGCTGTGGCATAATCTCCCGTATTTAGCGCAATACGCAAATTCTCAGGTACATTCTCTTGATTGCTTACATATCTACGTAACATATTGATATAAAGTGACTGTTTACCTAAAACACGTTTTAATCCTAACTCAATATCGAGCCCATCAATCGCCAATAAGATTTCATCACCTTGTTCTTGTACCACATTTTTTTGTATCACCTCAAGAGGAAGTAGTGGCGACTTTACCCATTTGATAATTGTGCGAAATAATTCTTCTGGGGAAATTGGTTTTGAAATATGATCGTTCATTCCCGCCGCGAGACACTTTTCTTTATCTTGCGTCATGGCATTAGCGGTCATTGCAACAATAGGTAAATTTTGAAATTTTGGATTTTGACGAATTTCGATAGTCGCGCTAATACCATCCATCACAGGCATTTGCATATCCATTAACACAATATCGTAATGCGCAAGTGCAATCATATCAATGGCTTCTCTACCATCGTTTGCAATATCTACATTAAAGCCTTCACTGGAAAGCAATCCTATCGCCACTTCTTGATTTAGCTCATTATCTTCAACAACTAAAATAGACGCCCCGCGTTTAGCTTTTAATGCTTCCATTACATCATTGAAATGATGATAATCGGTTAGTTCCTCTTTGTTGCGCGTATCATCTTCGTTTGGTACTTCGCCGAGTAAGCGCATCGTTGTATCAAATAACACGGACGCACTCACTGGCTTAATTAAAATATTCTCTAAATTAGCCACTTCCATTGATTTTAAAACTTCCTCGCGCCCATGCGCTGTAATCATAACAATGTGGGGCGCAATCGCTAAATTCATAGATTGAATTGTTTTTGCTGTTTCTAGGCCGTCAATGTCGGGCATAAACCAATCAATGAACACAATTTCAAAATGCTCCCCTTGTATCGAAGCTGCGTCTAGTACATTTAGGGCCTCTTGACCGCTAAACGCCTGCACTACACTCAAACCTATATTGGACAGCATACTTTCTAAAACGTGACATGCAATTTTATTATCATCAACCACAAGCACATGCCGACCTTTTATATTTTTTGGAGGAGAGAGTTTACGCGCTTTTTTGGTGGCTTTTTTGAGTCTTGCCGTGAACCAAAAAAGACTCCCTTTTCCAAGTTCACTCTCAACGCCAACCTCTCCGCCCATTAAATTAGCCAGTTGCTTTGAAATAGATAGGCCCAGTCCACTGCCGCCATATTTCCGACTTGTAGACGTATCCGCTTGCTGGAAAGATTGAAACAATTTTGCTTTGCCTTCTTCACTTAGGCCAATGCCTGTATCACGAACAGTGAAACGTAAAAGTAAATCATTTTCCGTGTCTTCGATAATATTGACGCAAATGACGATTTCACCTTGCTCAGTAAACTTTACCGCATTATTAGCGTAATTAATTAATACCTGCCCAAGTCGCAAAGGATCGCCTTTTAAATGGGTAGGTAATTTTTCATCAATATCAAAAATCAGTTCTAAATTTTTATCACGTACTTTTTCTGCGATGAGATTCAATAGATTATTGAATACTTTTTCAATATTAAAATCGACTTCTTCGATAATAACTTTACCAGCTTCAATTTTCGACAAATCTAAAATATCATTGATAATGCCCAGTAAATGCTGGCTTGAAGCTTGAATTTTTTTAATATAATCATTTTGTTTTGGTGTTAGGCTGGTTTTAGCCATTAAATGGGAAATGCCAATAATCGCATTCATAGGTGTCCGAATTTCATGGCTCATATTTGCTAGAAAATCGGATTTTAACTGTGCTCCATCCTCTGCAATTTGCTTTGCATTAAAAAGTGCTTCTTCTGTTTGTTTTTGCAATGTAATGTCTCGCACAGAGACACAAATAAATTCTTTATGTTTAGAATTAGGTAAGCGACTCAAGCCAATTTCCACGGGAAAAATACTACCGTCTTTACGCGCACCTTTTACAGCGCCTTCTAAATAAATTTTATCGCCTGTTCGCGCATACCCTTCAACCATGAATTTTGCCCGTTTTTGTGGATGGTTGTGTCGAATATTCATAGGCACTAACTGATCCACATTTTGCCAAAGAAGTTCACCGGCCGCGTAGCCAAAAATTGACTCGGTTCGATTATTACATAAAACAATAATGCCTTCGGCATCCACCACAAGCATCCCGTCAGGCGAGGATTCAACAATACCGCGAAACCAATTCTCCGTTTCTTTAAGCTCCGCTTGTTGAGCGCCTAATTCAACAGCCTGCTCCTCAAGTAACACGGTTTGTGTTTCCATTCGTGCAGCTTGTTGTTTGGTTTCTTCAAGTAAAGCGTGAGTTTTTATATTGTGCTCAAGAATTTCCATGCTCATAGCAACTGTTGGCATCAATTCATCAAGCAATGTATTTTGTGCATCCGTAAAGGGATTCAGTGACGCGATTTCAATGACACCCACGAGGATATCAATATGTAAAATCGGACAAATGATGAGATTTTGTGGCGTTGACTCACCTAGTCCCGACGTAATTTTGATGTAATTGTCGGGCAAACGTGTCATCGTGATACGCTTCTTTTCAAGAGCACATTGGCCAACCAATCCCTCGCCAACAGCAATAACGTGACTTGGCTTTACCTGCTCACCACGCCCATACCCACCAATAAAATGCAATTTGTTATCTGTGAAATCATAAAAAGCGCCATAACCCGCGCCAATAAGAGGACACAAAGCGGACATGAATTTTTGTGCAAATTCAGGGAAATTGGTTATTTGATGCAGTTCAATTGAAATATTGGCATAACTTTCTTTTACCCAGCGTTGCGTGGCCATACTTTGACACTCAGATTGTAAAACCACAAACGCACGTGCAATCATTCCAACTTCGTTTTGATAAGCCGTATAAGGAATCTCAATATCTAAATGCCCTGCAGCTAATTCTTCAATCGTAATTTGTAAATTCCTAATGGGTTTAGTAATTGAGCGTCCCACCAAAACGCCTGAGTATCCCGCAAATAATAAACCAAAGAACATAATCCAAAGCGATACTTTCTCATTTTTTTTGCGTGCGTCTTTAAGTGCCTGAGCCGCACTAAGTGCTTGATTTTCTTTGCTTTGAATTAAACTAGTTAATACCGAGTCCGTTTTGTTAATCGTATCGATAAAATGGCTTTGTGATAATAAAGCGATTACTTGATTAGTTGATGAGTTTTTATCTTGTTTGTGTAAAGCAACGGTATTGATTTGCTCAATATTTCGCTGATATTTGCCAAATATGACATCAAAATCAGCAAGTAATTTTTTATCGCTATCTTGAACCATTAATTCTCGAGAAATAATCATTTCTTCTTGAACGGCAGAAATGGCCTTATCAATATTGTTTTGAGCCTTTGAGCGGATATCACTATTTGAATTAGACAAATCCGATAAATTGCCTTTTATGTGAGCGAAATTTATCCCTGCTTCTTTTAGATGTGATATACCAAGCAGATAATTTCTATAAATGGTATTTGTTTCATCACTGAGTGTTTTGATATTGTTTATCGCGTTAAAACCAATAAACAACATAATCAGTAAACCGCAGCTAATAGCCAAAAACAACTTAATTTTCAGCGATTTTTTTTCAAGAGACGCGATAAATCGTTGCATATTATGGCCCTGTGTTGTAAAGAAAACGGCATTCAAAATGAATCAAGAGTATCAAGTATTACGTAGATTCTATCATTTATAGAAGGTTCATTAACGTTAAAATGCATCGAGGGAGGTTCTCGCACATTTTTGAATTTGCAGTGTTTAATTTCCTACTTGATATATATGATTTTTTAAATAATTATGCGCTATAATTGAACAGAAAATAAATGACTAATCAATCAGCGATTTCTCTTAATGACTCACGCTATCAGTGAAGGTTAGTGATGTAAGTCTTCACCCCTAGAATGGCTTTATTTTAGATACCGGCTTACTATTCTAACAGTCCATAAAAATAACGATAAAATGAACGCAACTAAAAAAATAACAATGTTAATTGTCGATGACAATGATCAAATGCGTCAAATTCTGCGTTTGACTTTTGCGCGTGAGAGTAATTATGACATATTAGAAGCTACGCAAGGCGCACAAGCGCTCGGTATTATTCGAGATAAATCACCTGATATTGTTTTTTTAGATATTATGATGCCCGGTGACATCAATGGGCTTGACGTGTGCCAACGTATTAAATCAACACAAAGAGAACAATACTGTTTTGTGGTTTTATTATCTGCAAAAGCGGCGCAGGAGGATATTGACAGCGGATTGATGGCTGGTGCGGATATGTATTTAATCAAGCCTTTTAGTCCGCTAAAATTGATTGAAATTGTTGATAACTTTAATGAAAAAGTGGCGCAATCGTCTGCTATGTCATTACCGAAATTTCAAGAAAAATCTCTCGTCCCCCCCCAAATAACAACGATTAATTATAATGTTTTACTAGGGTTTGATTCGACACGATTAGAGGTACTAGAAACCATGTTAGGCTCTCAAGAATTAGTGTTGAAAACAATCAAATCGTTTGTTTTTGATTTTGCCTATGCGGTTGAAGAAATACAAAGACTATTGCAAAAACAGGATGTTGAACAAGCGAAAAGAAAACTGCACACACTTAAAGGTTGTTCAGCTGATTTTGGTGCCAACCAAGTAGCCCTATTAGCAGCAAATATTGAAGAAATACTTTCCTATCAAGGTGATACATATCAAAAAATGCTCGCACTGTCTCACGCGTGGCGAGTGATTGATACCACGACACGAACAATGCTACTTTAAACATTTATGTCATTCTTTCTTCTCACTTAATCCTTAAGGACATTTAGAATGGATTTTGGCAGCATCAATATTCGTCAAAAAATGTTACTCATTATGATGAGCAGCATTTTGTTATGCGCTTTTTTAGGTGCATTTTTTATTTATGATATCGTCCAAGATCAAATTTTAAAAAGTGAAATCATCAAATTACAAAAATTAACCACACGATTTACGTCTGTTGCAACCGAGCGTTTTTTAGAATCGCAGCCCAAGCTTGAGCCTTTGGCGCATCTACTCGAAAAACAACTTTCCCCCCCCATTAAAAAAGAAGAAATTAGCGCATACCATGCACTAATGGCAAAAAATGCAGCGGGCGTTTGGCGCAATAGGCGCGAATTATTTGATGGACGTCGTGATACAGGTATATTTATCCCGCCAAACTCCGGTGAAAGTGATAAACAAAAAGTAATGCACCTGCGTATTAAACAACTCTTCGATGTTGTTGGTGGCGTGGCGAGTAAACGTCTTGAAAACATTTGGTATTTATCACCATTTCGCAGTGAAATGATGTTTGACAAGCATTACCCAGACTATATTTTCAACGAAAAAGATGACGCAAACTATACGCAAACCCCATGGGTGACATATACCTCCCCTACGATCAATCCAAATCGTGAATTACGCTTTACTCCCCCCTTATTTGATCCGCCTAATAATGCGTGGATGGTAAGCGCAGTATATCCATTGTATGTTAATAATGAATGGCTCGGGAGTATTGGTGAGGATATGCAACTCTCCGATGTGCTTGGATTTATGTTTAAATCTGAACAAATTTACGCCGAAGCCGAACATTTTTTAATTGATGCAGAGAGCAATTTCATCCTAGCCGGTGCTTGGCAATCCGCAATTGAAACGAATAACAAAATTACAAAACCTAATTTTGATAACGAACCCCAATTAACCGCTTTATTTACAAAATCCCTCACAGCTGAACCGGAATTAATCTCTAACAATCTGTGGCTACACAATAAACGCTATATTGCTATTGCCATGCGTTTAGCGCCCGTCAATTGGCGCTATTACTTGGTCGTACCTGTTGATGAAATGATGGCGACAACACGGCAGTTATTTGTCAATTTACTTGAAATGATTTTTATTATTGGCATTTTAAACGCAATCTTTACCTTTACCTTTACAGGAAAAATCATTACCAATCGTATCAAAATCTTAGCAAATACGATGGTCATCTACGCAAAAATACATCGTGGTCGTATTTCAAATAAATTATCAGGTAACGACGAAATTTCACAACTTGGCATCGTGTTTGACAAAATGGCCAATGAAATTGACGATAATATCAAAACATTAAGTTACAAAAATGAATTATTACAAAGTACATTCAACATCAGTCCAAGTGGATATATCGTTTTTGATAATCGTCAGCAAGTGATACTTGCCAATGAATCTATTGAAAAAATTATTGGTTTTTCTCAAGAAGAATTGCTTAGGATGTCTACTCATGTATTTTGGGAGCAACTCGCCAAACAAACACCGTTTGCACTTGTGCAACCTGAGCAAAATACCGATTTTTTTCGTATTGATCTAATTAAACCTCGGCATACTAATTTGCTATGCAAAATGTCTGACATCCATCTATCCGACGGAAATTTATGGGGGAAACTCTATTTCTTTCATGATGTTACAAAAGAAGAAGAATCCAATCGTATTAAAAATGAATTCTTAGTACACGCTACCCATGAATTGCGCACCCCACTCACCACTATTCATGGTTATTCAGAATTATTAGCCAGTAATTTAATTCCCCAAAGCATGCAACCTGAAATTATTGGGCAAATTTATACACAATCTACATGGCTAATTTCCATGATTAACGAATTGCTCGATTTAAGTCGTATTGAGGAACGCGCAGGATTGGGATTTGATCTCGCCACTTATTCGCTCAATGACTTACTTCTCGAAGCGTTAACAGAGTTTGACATACCTATAGGTAGAAATGACATTATAGTGGCACCGATTTTATCGAATATCACTTTGAATGTAGATAGAATTAAATTCAAACGTGTTCTACAAAATATTTTAGATAATGCGTTCAAATACTCACCAAAAGGCGGTGACGTTGCCCTGTGCGTGCATGAATATGATAACGTGGTCGAAATTGAAATTACCGATCAGGGTCTAGGTATAAGTGAATCGGATATGGCTTATGTATTTGAGCGTTTTTTCCGTGTTGATAAATCAGGAAATATTCCCGGAATTGGATTAGGGTTAACGCTTGCAAAGGAAATTATGCACTTCCTTAATGGTGATATTTATATTATAAGCGAGCCAAACAAAGGTAGTAGCGTATTTATTCGCTTTAATCTTGGGGCATCAACACAACCACACTACGATGCAATGCCCCTACGCACTTAGAGAATGATAATCAGAATAAAAACCGCGATCGCAACAATACCGTAAAATTGTATTTCATTACTTTCTTTGAACGCCATGATCGAGGCGACTATGCCTTTTTGAGTATCTACAGGTTCGTCATGATGTAATATTTCGACTTCTTCATGCACAGCAATCTCTTCGTGCACGACAGCGGTGAAAGTAGATTCCTCGTGATTGACAGTAGCAATTTCTTCTTTCGTTATAGTGGCGGGCTCTTGTTCTTGATGCGCCACAGAAACGGATACCAGCTCTTCCTGTGCGGGCGACACGGCCTGTTGACTTTTAGGTGTTCTTTTAACGGGCGTTTTTTTAACAGGCTGCTTTACAACCGTTTGATTCGTTTTTTTTCTTGCCATCGTCATTCCTCAATGCGTCTTTTGTTGTTATTTTTATGTATGCTTGAATACTCGAGCGCCTTTGCATTCTACGCGTTTTAATTTTAAGGTAAAGAAGCGTTTTTCACAATAACGCTATATTTTGCTTTTTTTTCCAAAAAAATTTAATTTTTCTTATCAATAGCCGATAAGCATTCGACAAGGTTTTATCAAAATAACAACATAGTATAGTTTCGCAATGTTATGTGTATTATTTTATACTTTGGAACGAGATATTCTTTGATTTTTCTGAATATTTATTATTTAAAAACTTTTCTTGACCATAAGATACTCATATTACATGGTCAGTATTATCAAAATAACGCAGTCGCATGCTTGCGTAAAGATCAAGCTAGTGACAAAATGTTAGCGATTATTTCTTTAAACTAAAGGGGATTGATATGATTAGTAGTAGTTTAGGCATACCATCTATTGCACAAATCCTTCGTGCAATCAACAATCCACAGCCAACCAACTTAAATGTTGGCACAGCAAATGTAGAAGCCGCAAGTGTTGGCTCAGCTTCTGCTGGTAGCGCTAGCTCTGGCGGCGATTGCGCATCATGTGGTGGATCATTTAGCGCTACCGCTTAAAAATGATTAACATTTAAAGCCTTGGATGCAACAAAGCATTCAAGGCTTTTTATTTTTATATTTTTTAATTTAAAAATGACAAGCGGATTCATTTTGATCAAATCCGAGTGTATCCAATTCAGTTTTAGGATGTAGAAAACCTTCAATGGGCGCAGCCGCGACAAATGAGCGTGGCGCAACAAGTAAAATAGATTGTCGTAATTGACCATCCCATGCGCGAAATGAAAGCGGATTCCCTTTGTAGCCTTGAAGTGTAAATTGTGGACTGCGCAGATAATTGCTTAATACCTCTAATTCATTGGATTTTGTGCGTGTTGCGGCTTCACCAATAGCACGAACTGCTAAATATGCAGCATAATCCAGCTCTTCCATTGAGCGTTTTGCGAGTGCCTGAAAACGATTTTGAATCTGCGCCGCTCCCCATTGTTCATGTGTTTTGTGCCATGCAGTAGCAATCAATCCCTGTGTGCCTACAACAGGTCGCGCTAACCATGTTCGATACTCCAAGTATTCACCAAATAAACCTTTCTCATCAGCCACCACTAAGACGTCGTAATCATCGGTTTGTGTGAAAACAGCGACATCGGATTGAGCACTTTTTCGCGCATCAAAGGTGTGTTCCCATTTTTTTTCCGCGACAATTTTCGTACCAAAACGTTTGGCCGCTCGTTTGAGTGCGTTCACAAATAACATATCTTCAGGAGCGGTGCCACTCACTAAAAACCATTTTGTCCAGCGTTTCTTCAATAAATACTGCGCAAGCGCATCCGCTTTCATAGCGCGACTAGGCAACAAATGCAGCGTATTTTTTTTGCATTGCTCACCGCGTAATTCATCATCGATTGTACCTGCATCGAAAAATAAAATCGGTTTATCTGCCGCTAAAGTTGAAATAGTGAGTGTATTTTTTGCATTTAAATTGGTCACAACATAGTTAAATTTTGTGGCAATTTGCTTGGTAAACGTATCGGCTACATCCCCATCTTCAGGGACAATAAACGTTTGCAGAACAAATTGTTGATGTGTAAATTCGCCTGTCGTATTGTTGTCAGAGATAGCAAGTTGAGCACCTATTGCTCCCTTTTCATTAATGAACGGATCCAAATTTGACAACATTTCAGTTGGCTGTGCTAGCTCCTGCGTTAAATAAGCAATGGAAATAGTTTGGATCGCTGGCGGAGTACTCGCTGTTTTTTTTGCCGCAAGTGCTTGTAAACTCAGCGTAGACAACAAGGCAATGAGTAACAAAAAATAAAATGGTGTTTTCATAAATTTAGAGTTAAGACGAATTAAGAATAAAAAAAGGCAATCACGAAGATTGCCCTTTCTTGTTGTTTTCACATTTGTTGGCGAATTATTTTAATTTCAACGCAATGAAAACAGGATTGCCTTGGCGTTGAACGAGGAGTGAAATCGACACACCAGTAGGCAACTTTCTCACGATTTTTTCAAAATCGCTCGTATCATGTACCACTGTATTTTGAATGCGTAAAATCACATCACCGCGTTGCATTCCAGCTTCACGAGCCGCGCCTTTACCGACTTCTTGAATCAGCACACCATAGCGTGGAATTTGCAATAGTTGACGCTGTTCACCGGTTAAATCAGAGACAACAATACCTAATTGGTTCACCGGTGATTTAGCAGAAGGGCTTTTTGCTAACGCTAATTTATCCTCTTCTTCAGGTAATGCGCCTACCGTAAAATGCAGCGTGCGGACTTCACCTTGGCGAATTAGTTTAATGGTAGCTGTTTCATTAATCGGTGTAATACCCACCATTGGCGGTAAATCTGCGGAATGATCAATAATTTGACCATTAAATTCCGTAATGACATCACCAATTTGCACACCCGCTTGCTCTGCAGGTCCGGCAGGAATGACCTTTGCAACGAGGGCACCTTGTGGTTTTTTCATATTAAACGATTCAGCAAGTTCACGCGTGACGTCCTGAATTTGAACACCTAACCAGCCGTGCGCAGCTTTACCCTTGAGTTTAATTTGCTCAACGATGTTCATCACAACATCCATTGGTATCGCAAACGATAAACCCATAAATCCACCGGTACGACTGTAAATTTGTGAGTTAATTCCAACTACTTTACCATCCATGTTAAACAATGGTCCGCCTGAGTTTCCGGGATTAATGGCTACGTCAGTTTGAATAAACGGAACATAATTACCTCCAGGTAAACTACGCCCTTTCGCGCTCACAATACCTGCGGTTACTGATTGCTCAAAACCAAATGGTGAACCAATGGCAAGTACCCACTCCCCGACTTGTAATTTATCAGGCGCACCAATGGTCACAACAGGTAAATCATGTGCTTCAATTTTCAACACAGCGACGTCAGTACGTGCGTCTGAACCAATCAGTCTGGCATTTAATTCGCGACGATCAGAGAGTTTCACCACAATTTCATCCGCATCTTTTACAACATGATAATTAGTGAGTACATAACCATCTTGTGAAATAATAAAACCTGAGCCCAATGAGCGTGCCTCTTTAGGTGTATAGCCACCACCTCCACCTTGACCTTGCTGTTGCTCATTGAATCGACGAAATAATTCTTCTAATTCGGGCGGCATTGAGCCTTCTGGAAAAGCGGGCATTTCCGCTCCATTTTCCAAGCCAGCAGGCGGTGCTTTTTGCGTGGTGCTAATATTGACCACTGCGCCACCATTTGTTTTGACCATTTCGGTAAAATCGGGCAACTGAGCAAACGCCGGCAAATTAAAAAAACTTAACAAAAATAGACTAAAAAACCAGATTCTGGCTCGACTACGCATAAACTCTCCATTTTTCTA
>ERZ1034363.1621-NODE-1621-length-12367-cov-6.512368_pt1 | contig 12367 bp, 10 predicted proteins | sample MGYA00520616_ERZ1034363 | MGnify/ENA primary metagenome ERZ1034363 (study PRJEB33736, sample SAMEA104284506) | Azolla filiculoides | biome: Urban; feature: Water surface; material: Ditch water | place: Netherlands | collected 2015-10-28 | depth 0-0.1 m ...
ACTCTGTCGCCGGAAGAGGCCGGGGACATGGTGGCGCAGGCTTGCATCTTCAAGCCGGTGCGGGTGGCAACCCGGTTGGGCATTACCGGGCAGGTGTTGCATGCGCTGGTGCCGCGGATTGCGCAAATTGCCATGAACACCAGCTTCCGCATGTTCCCGGATTCGATCGCTGCCAAAGGTCTCAAGCCCGGTGAGAAGGCGGCCAAACCGCAACTTTCGCCCGAGGCGATTGCGATGCAGCAGATGATGCGGGGCATCCACTTCTAAGGACAGGCGGGTGCTTGCCTGCTAGCGCACCATTGCTTGGAAGTTGCGCGCATGCCGGTGTGGATAATTGGGGGCTCGTACTTACCAAGCATCCATGCCCCAGCACCCTTCCATTTACATCGCAGGCCACCGCGGCATGGTGGGCTCCGCCATCGTGCGCAAGTTGCTGGCCGATGGCGTTCCAGAAAACCAGCTCATCACCCGCACCCACGCCGAACTCGACCTGTGCAACCAGGCCCAGGTGCAGGCCTTCTTTGCCGAACACAAGCCCGAACAGGTTTACCTGGCCGCGGCCAAGGTGGGCGGCATCCATGCCAACAACACCTACCCGGCCGACTTCATCTACCAGAACCTGATGATGCAGGCCAACGTGATCGAGGCCGCGTTTCAGAATGGCGTGAAGAAACTGCTGGTGCTGGGTTCGAGCTGCATTTATCCCCGACTGGCCCCGCAGCCCATGAGTGAGGCGACCTTGCTCACCGGCACCCTGGAGCCCACCAACGAGCCGTATGCGATTGCCAAGATCGCCGGCATCAAACTCTGCGAGAGCTACAACCGCCAGTTTGGAGCGAGCCACGGCATCGACTACCGTAGCGTCATGCCCACCAATCTGTACGGCCCGGGCGACAACTACCACCCCGAAAACAGCCACGTCATCCCGGCGTTGATCCGCCGCTTTCACGAATCCAAGGTAAATGGAGCACCCAAGGTCAGCATCTGGGGAACCGGAACGCCCAAGCGCGAGTTTTTGTATGTGGACGACATGGCCGCCGCCAGCGTGCACGTCATGAACCTGAGTAAGTCCGTGTACGACCAGCACACCTCCCCGATGCAAAGCCACATCAATGTCGGTTGCGGGGACGACGTGTCGATTGCCGAACTGGCGACGACTATTGCCCAGGTGATCGGCTATGCGGGAACGATTGATTTTGACCCCAGCAAGCCCGACGGCTCGCCCCGCAAACTGATGGACAGCGCCCGCATCAACGCACTGGGCTGGAAGGCCTCCGTTGAACTCAAGGACGGCCTTGGCCGTGCCTACCAGGACTTTTTGAAACACGCCGCATGACCACCAACACCCAAGCCAGTGCCCCCAAAGTCGCCCTGATCACCGGCATTACCGGCCAGGACGGCAGCTACCTGGCGGAATTCCTGCTGGAAAAAGGCTACACCGTGCACGGCATCAAACGCCGGTCTTCGAGCTTTAACACCGAGCGCGTAGACCACATCTACCAGGACCCGCACATTGAGAACGCCCGCTTCAAGCTGCACTACGGCGACCTCTCTGACACCAGCAATCTGGTGCGCATCGTGCAGGAAACGCAGCCCGATGAAATCTACAACCTGGGCGCCCAAAGCCATGTGGCGGTAAGTTTTGAGAGCCCGGAATACACCGCCGATGTTGATGCTTTAGGCACTCTGCGCCTGCTGGAAGCCATCCGCATCCTCGGCCTGGAAAAGAAAACCCGCTTTTACCAGGCATCGACCAGCGAGTTGTACGGTTTGGTGCAGGAAATTCCACAGAAGGAAACCACGCCCTTCTACCCGCGCAGCCCTTACGCGGTCGCCAAGATGTACGCCTACTGGATCACGGTCAACTACCGCGAAGCCTATGGCCTGTACGCCTGCAATGGCGTCCTGTTCAACCACGAAAGCCCACGCCGTGGTGAAACCTTTGTTACCCGCAAGATCACCCGTGGTCTGGCCAACATCAGCCAGGGGCTGGAAGAGTGCTTGTACATGGGCAACATCGACGCCCTGCGCGACTGGGGCCATGCCAAAGACTATGTCCGCATGCAGTGGCTGATGCTGCAGCAGGCCAAGCCCGAAGACTTTGTGATTGCCACCGGCGTGCAGTACACCGTGCGCCAGTTCATTGAATGGACGGCACAAGAGCTAGGCATGCCAATCCGCTGGGAGGGTCAGGGCGTGGACGAGGTGGGTTACCACGGTGACAAGGCGATCGTCAAAATCGACCCGCGTTACTTCCGTCCCACGGAAGTGGAAACCTTGCTGGGCGACCCCACCAAAGCCAAGGACAAGCTGGGCTGGGTGCCGGAGATCACGGTGCAGGAAATGTGCAAAGAGATGGTGGCCAGCGATCTGGCCAAGGCCAAGCAGCATGCCTTGCTGAAGGCCAGTGGGTATAGCGTGAATGTGAGTGTCGAATAAGCGAGTCGGCCGAAGCTAAACAGTGGCGTGCATTCGCGCCAACCCCCGTCACCTGTCATATCCATCAGGCACAATTTGTGCGTCAAACCAAACCTTTTCTACGGACCCCAGATCATGTCGGAAGCATCCTCCATAGCCAACAGCGATAAAGCCGAAATACTGGCCCAGGCGCTGCCCTACATCCGCAAGTTCCATGGCAAGACCATGGTCATTAAATACGGCGGCAACGCCATGACCGAGCCCGCACTGCAAAAGGCCTTTGCCGAAGATGTGGTGCTGTTGAAGCTGGTGGGCATCAACCCGGTGGTGGTGCATGGTGGCGGTCCCCAGATTGAGCAGGCCCTCAAGCGTCTGGGCATGAAGGGCGAATTTATCCAGGGCATGCGCGTGACCGATGCGCAGACCATGGAAGTGGTCGAGTGGGTGCTGGGCGGCGAGGTGCAGCAGGACATCGTGGGCCTCATCAACCAGGCTGGCGGCAAGGCGGTAGGTCTGACCGGGCGCGACGGCGGCATGATCCGTGCGCAAAAACTCAAGATGCTCGACAACGCAGACCCCAGCATTGAGCACGACATTGGCCAGGTGGGCGACATCGTCAGCGTCGATCCCAGCGTGGTCAAGGCGCTGCAGGACGACGCCTTTATTCCGGTCATCAGCCCGATCGGCTTTGGTGAAAACAACGAGAGCTACAACATCAACGCCGACGTGGTGGCCGCCAAGCTGGCCACCGTGCTCAAGGCCGAAAAGTTGATGATGCTCACCAACATCAGTGGCGTGCTCGACAAGGAAGGCCAGTTGCTGACCGACCTCACCGCGCGCCGCATTGACGAGTTGTTTGCCGACGGCACCATTTCCGGCGGCATGCTGCCCAAGATCGCCGGTGCACTCGATGCTGCCAAGAGCGGCGTGAACTCGGTCCACATCATTGATGGCCGTGTGCCGCATGTGTTGCTGCTGGAAATTCTGACCGATCAGGCCTTCGGCACGATGATCCGATCGCATTGAACTTGTTGGCCCCCATGCTCGCCCACTGCGTGTGGCTTGCTGCCCCCCGAGGGGGTGCTTTTCCCCTTGGGGCGGCCCGGCGGGGAAACTTGCCCCCACGCTCTCTCACTGCGTGTGGCTCGCTGCCCCCCAAGGGGGCTAACCCGGCTTGGGGCGGCCCTGTGCCAGGTTGTTCTTTATGAGGCTGCTGCTGGTCGAGGACGACGTTCTGGTCGCCAGCGGTATCAAGCTGGGGTTGGGCAACGCGGGGTATGCCGTCGACTGGGTGGGGAGCGCTGAGCGCGCGCTGGAGGTTACCCAGTCCGAGACCTTTGACATTGCGGTGATCGATATCGGACTGCCCGCCATGGATGGGCTGACGCTGACCCAGACCTTGCGCGACCGGGGTCTCACCATGCCGGTGATTATTCTTACCGCGCGGGATGCCTTGCAGGACCGTGTACAGGGCCTCGACAAGGGCGCCGACGACTACATGGTCAAGCCCTACGAATTGCCCGAATTGCTGGCCCGCTTGCGCGCTCTGCTGCGTCGCTCGCAGGCGGCCACTTCGGCGGTGCTGCGGTTTGGCGGACTGGAAATGGACACCGGTTTGCGGCAGGCCAGTGTGCCGGCGCCGCTTCCAGCGGATGGCGCCAACCCGGCCGGCCGGCAGCCCTTGGAACTGGGCCCGCGCGAATGGACCGTGATGGAATACCTCATGCTGCAGGCCCCCAAGCCGGCCAACAAAGACAAGTTGCTGCAGGCCCTTACCGGCTGGGACAAGGAAATCACGCCCAATGCGGTGGAGGTGTATATCTCCCGTTTGCGTGCCAAGCTGGAGCCCCACGGTATTGCGTTGCGGTCGATTCGTGGGTTTGGTTACCGGTTGGAACGGTTGGGCGCTGATTGAGTTCCGTGCCGCGCGTCACCATGGGGCCGGGGCTGCAGCGGCGACTGCTGCTGATGTTGCTGGCGCCTTTGCTGGTGCTGGCCGCCCTCAACACCTGGTTCGATTTTCAACTGGCCGACACCGCTGCCATTCAACAGGACCGTCAGTTGCTGACCCTGGTGCCGCAGTTGGCCGATTCGGTGCTGGCGCGGGGGCGAACGCCGCAAGACCCACCCGACTTTCTCATGGCCCCGGCGATTGCCGATTTTCTAAACCAGCGCTTGGGCGCATCCGCCTATGCGCTGCTGAACCCCGATGGCAAAGTGCTGCTGGGCGAAGCCTGGTTGAGCGACTACCCGCCCAACACCTACGAGCCGGAGTTTTCCAGCGAAGAATTTGAAGGCGTGACCTACCGCATCGTCAGCCAACGCATGATTACCGCAGGGGGCGAGTTGACGGTGCGACTGGCCGACGGTTCAGACGTTCGGATGCAGTGGCTGCGGCGCTTGTGGCTCAAGGTGGTGTTGCCCAATTTGGTACTGGCCATCGGTGCTGCCTTTGCGGTGAACTGGGCAGTGCGCCGTGCGTTGCGTCCGTTGCTTGAACTCAAGGATGCGGTCGAAGGGCGCTCCCCGCGTGACCTCACGCCGCTCGACGCGAGCGGAACACCAGAGGAAGTGCGACCCTTGGTGGTGTCGCTGAACCACCTATTCGAGTTGGTCAACGCGCAGGCCGAAAGCCAGCGGCGCTTTGTGGCGGATGCGGCGCACCAACTGCGCACGCCGCTAGCGGGCTTGCAGGCGCAGGTAGAGGCCTGGGCGCTGGCTGGTGGGGACCGCACGACGCTGCGCGCCGACCAGATACTCAAACTGCGCGATGCCACGCGCCGCACTTCGCAGTTGGCCAATCAGTTGCTGGCGTTGTCGCGCGCCGATGCGCGCAGTGCCCGCTCCGAACCGGCGCAGCCCGTTGACCTCAAGGTGTTGTGTGAGGAGGTGCTGGAAGCGTTCCTGGATGCGGCGGCGCGCAATCAGATCGACTTGGGGCTGGATGCCAATCCCGCCTTGGCCCAGGGCTACGTCTGGTTGCTGCGCGAGCTGCTTTCCAACCTGGTGGACAACGCAGTGCGTTACACGCCGTCAGGCGGGCATGTCACCTTGCGTTGTGGCCGATGTGCTCTGGAAGGTGCGGCAGAAGCGTTGTACCTGGAGGTCGAAGACGACGGCCCGGGCGTGCCGGAAACGGAGCGTGCGCGCGTGCTGGAGCGCTTTTATCGACTGCCCGGTACCGCCGGCGAAGGCAACGGGCTGGGGTTGGCTATTGCCGACGAAATAGCGCGGGTGCACCACAGTTCCTTGCGCATAGAAAGTGGTACCCACGGGCGGGGATTGCGCTGCCGTTTGCTGCTGGAGCCTGTGCGAGAATCTTTCAACCCCTAGCCGAACCACGCCATGCCAGAAGACCACACCGCGCACCAGCCAGACGAAACGGACAGCCCGGCTTCCGTCGGCGATCTTTCTGCTTCGGCGGTGCGCAAACGGCCCAAACCAGGCGAGCGTCGCATTCAGATCCTGCAGGCGCTTGCAGCCATGCTGGAGCAGCCTTCGGGCGAACGCATCACCACGGCGGCTCTGGCCTCCAAGCTGGACGTGAGCGAAGCCGCGCTGTACCGGCACTTCGCCAGCAAAGCGCAAATGTTCGAGGGGTTGATCGAATTTATCGAGCAAAGCGTGTTCGGCCTGGCCAACCAAATTGTTGAGCGCGAACAGGGTGAAGGCGCTGAGGTGGGTGCCCGCCAGTGCGCCCGGATCATTGCGATGCTGGTGCAGTTTGCTGAGAAAAATCCCGGCATGGCGCGCGTGATGGTGGGGGATGCCCTGGTGTTTGAGAACGAGCGCTTGCAACAGCGCATGAACCAGTTCTTTGACAAAGTGGAATCCATCCTCAAGCAATGCCTGCGCAACCATGCCGATGCGTCCAGCCTGACGCCTACGGTTGATGCACAGGTTCGCGCTGCGGTGCTCTCGGCCTTTGTGGTCGGGCGCTTGCAGCGCTTTGTGCGTTCGGGTTTCAAGCGCCCGGCCTCCGAAAATCTGGAGCCGAGCCTGGCGGTGGTGCTCGGGTAAACCCGAGGTTCAAATAGAAAACAGCGTCTAGAACCCGCTTGGCCAAGCGGGAATTGGATCATTTACTGCAAAATAGCACGATCGTTCTATTTTGCTGGCATGACCTGCCGGCCCCGCAATCTGCCATGGCCACTTCTCTCAGTACTGCATCGCGTACCCGCAAGACGGCTGTCCCGTCGCACGGAGCCGGCCTGCGCGAGACCTCGCAGTCGGGGCGCGCGATGCAAAAGGGTCAGCAAACCAAGGCCATCATCATCGAAGCCGCGCTCGGCCTTGCGACCCAGATTGGACTGGAAGGTTTGAGCATCGGAGCCTTGGCTGAAATTACGCAGATGAGCAAGTCGGGGGTGTTCGCGCACTTTGGCTCGCGCGAAGAGCTGCAGATTTCGGTCATCCGCGAGTACTTCACCCGCTTTGAGCAGGAAATTTTCTACCCCTCTTTGCAGGCGCCCCGTGGTTTGCCCCGCGTGGAGGCGCTGTTTGCCAACTGGATGAAGCGTGTATCGGTGGAAATTCATTCGGGCTGCATTTTCATCAGCGGCGCGGTGGAGTTTGACGACCGGCCCGGCCCGGTGCGGGATGCGCTGGCGAGTTCCATGCAAACCTGGTTGCAGGCCCTGTACCGCGCTGTGGTGCAGGCACAGGAATGCGGCCACCTCAGCGCCGAGGCCGATGCGCATCAAATGGCCTTTGAAATGCATGGCCTCATTCTGGCCTTGCATTACGAGGCGCGTTTTCTGAAAAACCCCGGCTCCATTGAACGGGCCAATCGGGGCTTTTCCAACATCCTGGCGCGCTTTGGCGCCAGAACCCTTTAACAACAATAGTTTTCACAGGAGTCCCCACCATGCCCACTTACACCCCGCCCCTGCGCGACATGCAGTTTGTGATGCACGAGTTGCTTCATGTGGTCGACGATTTGAAGCAGATTCCCAAACACGCCGAGCTCGATGCCGACACCATGAACGCGGTGCTGGAAGAAGGCGGCAAGTTCGCCAGCGAAGTGCTGTTCCCGCTCAATATCAGTGGTGATTCCGAGGGCTGCACCATCGACCCTGCCACCCACGAAGTGACCACCCCCAAGGGCTTTAAAGAGGCCTACCGCCAGTACATCGACGGTGGCTGGGCTGCACTGGCCTGCGATGAACAGTTTGGCGGACAGGGCTTGCCGCTGGTGCTGAACCAGTTGTTCTACGAAATGCTCAACAGCGCCAACCAGGCCTGGACCATGTACCCCGGCCTGACGCACGGAGCCTATGCGGCTTTGAGTGAACACGGAACCGACGCCCAAAAGCAGACCTACCTGCACAAAATGACCAGCGGTGAGTGGACCGGCTCCATGTGCCTGACCGAGCCGCATTGCGGCACCGACCTGGGGCTGATGCGCACCAAGGCCGAGCCGCAGGCCGATGGCACCTACAAGATTACCGGCACCAAAATTTTCATCAGCGCCGGTGAGCACGACATGTCCGACAACATCATTCACCTGGTGCTGGCGCGCCTGACCGACGCGCCTCCCGGTATCAAGGGCGTGAGCCTGTTTGTGGTGCCCAAGTTCCACGTTAACGCCGATGGCTCGCTGGGTGCGCGCAACAGCGTGCACTGCAGCCGCCTCGAAGAAAAGATGGGCATTCACGGCAACGCCACCTGCCAGATGGTGCTCGAAGGCGCCACCGGAACCCTGGTGGGGCAGCCCAACAAGGGCATGCAGGGCATGTTTGTGATGATGAACGCGGCCCGCCTGGGCGTGGGCAACCAGTCGCTGGGCCTGACCGAAGTGGCCTACCAGAACGCGCTGGCTTATGCCAAGGAGCGTATTCAGATGCGGTCGCTGTCCGGCACCAAGGCAAAAGACCAGCCGGCCGACCCGATCATCGTGCACCCCGATGTGCGCAAGATGCTGCTCACCGCCAAGGCCTACGCAGAAGGCGGTCGAGCCCTGATGACGTATTGCTCCGTGCTGCTGGAGCAAGAACACTTCCACCCGGATGAAAAGGTCCGCAAGGACGCGGGAGAAATGCTGGCGCTGCTGACCCCGATCGTGAAGGCATTTATTACCGACAACGGCTGGACTTCTACCTCCGCCTGCCTTCAGGTGTTCGGTGGCCACGGATTCATCAAGGAATGGGGCATGGAGCAGTTTGTGCGCGATGCACGCATCAACATGATTTACGAAGGCACCAACACCATCCAGTCACTCGACTTGCTGGGCCGCAAGGTGCTGTCCAACAACGGTGCCACGCTCAAAAAGTTCGGCAAGCTGATTGGCAAACTGGTGGAAGAAGAGGGCGTGAACGAAAAGATGGCAGAGTTCATCACGCCGATCGCCATTCTGGGCGACCAGATGACCAAGTTCACCACCGAAGTCGGCTTCAAGGCCTTCCAGAACCCCGACGAAGTGGGTGCCGCAGCCGTGGACTACCTGCGTGTGGCCGGTCACATGGTTTTTGGTTATTTCTGGGCGCGCATGGCGCAGGTCGCATTGCGTGAAATTGCCGCCGGCAACACCGATGCGTTCTATGTCGCCAAGCTGCAGACCGCACGCTTCTACTTCGCCAAGCTGTTCCCCGAGACCGCTACCGCCATGCGCACCGCGCGCACCGGCGTAAAGGTGCTGATGGACACCGACGCGGCGCTGGCCTGAGTTTTTTGGCGGTGCTTTGATAACAACGAGGAGAACTTCATGATTCGTAAGCTGGCAATCTGGACTTTGGCTTGGTCTTGTGCCTGCGCTTTTGCGCAGATGACACCGGTGGGGCTGTGGAAAACCATTGACGACGACGGCAAGACCGAAAAGTCTTTGGTGCGCATCACCGACACCGGGGGCGTATTGACGGGAACGATTGAGAAAATTTTCGATGCCACCAAGCAGGACAGCAAGTGCGACAAATGCACCGACGACCGCAAGGACAAGCCCGCGCTGGGCATGGCCATCATCCGCAACGTTCGCCAGGATGCGGACGACAAAACGGTCTGGGGCGGTGGCGAGATCCTCGACCCCAATAACGGCAAAACCTACAAGACCCGCCTGAAGCCTGTGGACGGTGGCAAGACCATGGAAATGCGTGGCTATATCGGCTTTTTGTACCGCACCCAGGTGTGGCAGCGCGTCGAATAACGCGCAACCCGGGGCCCGGACTGGGCCCGCAATGAACCATCGAAGGAGTACCGTGTGAGTCGCTTTAATGTCCGCAAAGTCGCCGTGCTGGGCGCGGGAGTCATGGGTGCGCAAATTGCTGCGCATCTGGTCAACGTCAAGGTGCCGGTGGCGCTGTTTGACCTGCCCGCGAAGGAAGGTCCGAAAAACGGCATCGTTACCCGCGCGGTCGATGCCCTCAAAAAGCAAAAGCCCGCTCCGCTGGGCGTTGCCGAAGACGCGGTCCTGATCCAGCAATGCAACTACGAAGAGCACATGTCCGTGCTCGGCGAGTGCGATCTGGTGATCGAAGCCATTGCCGAGCGCATGGACTGGAAGCTCGATCTCTACAAAAAGATTGCATCCTTCGTAGCGCCGCACGCGATTGTTGCCAGCAACACCTCGGGCCTGTCCATTACGAAACTGAGCGAAGTGCTGCCCGAAGAAATCAAGCCGCGCTTTTGTGGCATCCATTTCTTCAACCCGCCCCGCTACATGCAACTGGTGGAACTGATCAACACGCCGACCACCCGCCCGCAGGTGCTGGACGACCTGGAAGCGTTTGTCACCCGCAATCTCGGCAAGGGCGTGGTGCGCGCCAAAGACTCCCCCAACTTCATTGCCAACCGTGTCGGCATTGCCGGCATGCTGGCCACCATGAAGGAGGTGCAGAACTTCGGGCTGACCTATGACGTGGTCGATGACCTGACCGGCAAGAAATTGGGCCGTGCCAGCTCCGGCACCTTCCGCACCGCCGATGTGGTGGGCTTGGACACCATGGCCCACGTCATCAAGACGCTGCAGGACACGCTAAGCCTGGAGACCGATCCGTTTTACGGCAGCTTCGCCACGCCCGAGGTCTTGAAGACGCTGCTGGAAATGGGCAATCTGGGCCAGAAGTCCAAGGCAGGATTCTTCAAGAAGGTGGGGCGCGACATTCTGCGCTTCGACTTAGCAGCCAAAGACTATGTCCCCGCCGGCGAGAGGGCTGACGAGGTCTATGCCCGCATGCTCAAGAAGCCCGCCGCCGAGCGCCTGAAGTTGCTGCGCAATGCCGAAGGTCCGCAAGGCCGGTTTCTGTGGGCCATTCTGCGCAACAGCTTCCATTACGCTGCGATTCACCTGGCAGCGATTGCCGACAACGCACGCGACGTGGACTGGTGCATGCGCTGGGGCTTTGGCATGAAGCAGGGCCCGTTCGAGCTGTGGCAGGAGGCCGGGTGGCTGGAAGTGGCCCGCATGGTGCAGGAAGACATCGATGCCGGAGTGGCTCTGTGCAGTGCACCGCTACCGGATTGGGTTTTCAAGGGCCCAGTCGCCGATGCCGGCGGCGTGCACACGCCGCAAGGCTCGTGGAACCCGACCACCGGGCAATTTGTGCCGGTGCGTCAGTTGCCGGTGTACGCGCGCCAGCACTTCCCCGAAAGCGTGTTGGGTGCCAAGGCGGCCGACGCCAAGACGGCTGGAACTACCGTGCATGAGGACGAACACATTCGTCTGTGGACGCTGGGCGCAGCGGGTACGGCCGATGCCGATGTGCTGATCGCCAGCATCAAGACCAAGATGCACGCCATTGGACCCGGTGTGGTCGAGGGCTTGCTGCAAGCGCAGGAACTGGCTGAGCAGAGTTATCAAGGGCTGGTGATCTGGTCGCCGGATGAGATGTTCTCCGCCGGTGCCGATCTGCAGGCCATGCTGCCGGCCTTCATGATGGGCGGAGCCCAGGCGATTCAGGGCGCCGAGGCCGAAATGCAGCAGATGATGCTCAAGCTGCGCTACTCCAACGTGCCGGTGGTGTCCGCCGTGCGCGGTCTGGCATTGGGCGGCGGCTGCGAACTGGCGGTGTACTCCAGTAAGCGGGTGGCGGCCATGGAAAGCTATATCGGTCTGGTGGAAGTCGGTGTGGGCTTGGTGCCCGGTGCCGGAGGGTTGACCTATATCGCGCGCCGCGCGGCTGAAAACGCGACCGCTTCCACGGGCAAAGACCTGTTGCCCTTCCTGACCGAAGGCTTCACGGCGGCAGCCATGGCCAAGGTGGGAACCAGTGCGCTGGAGTCGCGCAAGTTGGGTTATTTGCTGGACAGCGATGTCATCGTGCCGCACAAGGACGAGTTGCTGTTCATTGCCATCAACGAGGCCCGCGCCATGGCGAACAGCGGTTACCGCGCGCCGCACAAGCGCCTGTTCCCGGTGGTGGGTCGCAGCGGCATTGCCACCATTAAGGGCTCGCTGGTGAATATGCGCGACGGTGGCTTTATCAGCGCCCACGACTTCCACATTGCGTCGCTCATTGCCCATGTGGTGTGTGGTGGCGACGTGGATGCCGGCACGCTGGTGAGCGAGGAATACCTGATGACGCTGGAGCGCAATGCCTTTGGCTCGCTGCTCAACAACCCGAAAACACAGGAACGCATTATGGGAATGATGTCCACCGGAAAACCCGTAAGGAACTGAGATGAAACAAGTACAAGACGCCTATATCGTTGCTGCCACGCGCACGCCCATCGGCCGTTCACACCGCGGCTACTTCCGCAACACGCGCCCCGACGACTTGCTGGTCAAGGCTTTGCAGGCCGTGCTGGCCCAGGCGCCGTCGCTGGACCCGAGCGCCATTGAAGACCTGATTTGCGGCTGCGCCATTCCCGAAGGCCAGCAGGGCCTGAACGTGGCGCGCGTGGGCGCGGTGCTGGCCGGTTTGCCCACCAGCGTGGGCGGCATCACCGTCAACCGCTTTTGCGCCTCGGGCCTGTCGGCCATCCAGATGGCTGCCGACCGCATCCGCGTCGGCGAGGC
>ERZ1034363.1623-NODE-1623-length-12354-cov-2.248432_pt1 | contig 12354 bp, 9 predicted proteins | sample MGYA00520616_ERZ1034363 | MGnify/ENA primary metagenome ERZ1034363 (study PRJEB33736, sample SAMEA104284506) | Azolla filiculoides | biome: Urban; feature: Water surface; material: Ditch water | place: Netherlands | collected 2015-10-28 | depth 0-0.1 m ...
AGTCCTTGGCGGCGCGCAGGATCATGCCGGGCGCCGGCTTGCGGCAGTCGCAGTCGATGGCCAGCTCGGCCAGCTGGCCCTTGGGGTGGTGCGGGCAATGGTAGACCGCATCGACCGCCGCGCCGGCATCAGCCAGCGCCTGCTTCATGGCGGCGGTCAAGGCCTGGTATTGCGCCTCGGAGTAGTAGCCGCGCGCGATGCCGGACTGGTTGGTCACCACCACCAGCGCGTAGCCGGCTTGCTTCAGCCGGCGCATGGCGTCGATCGCTCCCGGCACGAACTCGAAATCCTCCCAGCGGCTGACATAGGCCCGGTCCAGGTTGATCACGCCGTCGCGGTCGAGGAAGGCCGCCTGGCGCGGGGCCGCCGCGCTGGCGCCAGCTCCATCACCGGCACGGATGCGCTTGACCAGCGAGGTGGTCGAGTAGCCGTCGACGAAGGGAATCGCCAGCGCGTCGCCGCCCCAGCTGCGCACGACCCGGGTTTCCTCGAGCTGTTCCATGTCGTAGTCGCCGCCCTTGACATAGAGGTCGGGCCGGATTTCCTGGATCAGCTCGACCGGAGTCCGTTCGTCGAAGCAGGTCACCAGCGCCACCGAGGCCAGCCCGGCCAGCACGGCCGCGCGGTCCTCGGCCCGGTTCAGCGGCCGGTCCGGGCCCTTGCCCAGCATGCGGGCCGAGGCGTCCGAGTTGACCGCCACGATCAGCGAGCCGCCAAGCGCGGCGGCCTGATGCAGGTAGTTGACATGGCCGCGGTGCAGCACGTCGAACACGCCGTTGGTGAAGACCAGCGGGCGCGGCAATGCCGCCAGTCGCGCGGGCAGATCCTGGCGTGGGCAGACCTTGTCCATCAGCTCGCTCATGCGAACAACTCCTCGTGGCTGACGGTGGCGGTGCCGAACTTGGCCACCACCAGGCCGCCAGCGCGGTTGGCGATCTCCATCGCCTGCTGCAGCGGCAGGCCGCAGGCCAGCATCAGGGCCATGGTCGCGATCACGGTGTCGCCAGCGCCGGTGACATCGGCCACCTCGCGCACCTGGGCCTTGACATGCGAGACCTGGTCGGGCTCGAACAGCGACATGCCTTCCTCGGAGCGCGTCAGCAGCAGCGCCTGCAGCCCCAGGCGCTCGCGCAGCGACTGCGCCTTGCGTTCGAGTTCGGCCTCGTCCTGCCAGCTGCCCACCACCTGCATCAGCTCGGCGCGGTTGGGCGTGATCAGGCTGGCGCCGCTGTAGCGCGCGTAGTCGCTGCCCTTGGGGTCGACCAGCACCGGCTTGCCGGCGGCACGCGCGAGCTCGATCATGCGCGGGATATGCGCGAGTCCGCCCTTGCCGTAGTCCGAGAACAGCACCACGTCGTGTAGCGGCAGTTCGCGCTCGAAGTCGGCGAGCATCTGTGCCAGCACCTCGTGCACCGGCTCCTGTTCGAAGTCGATGCGCAGCAGCTGCTGGTTGCGGCCGATCACGCGTAGCTTGACGATGGTCTGCAGGCGCGGGTCCTGCCCCAGCACGGTCGCGATGCCTTGCTGATGCAGCAGGGCCTGCAGCCGCTGCGCGGGTTCGTCCTGGCCCAGCATGCTCAGCAGAGTCACCTGGCCGCCCAGGGTCTTGACGTTGAGCGCGACGTTGGCCGCGCCGCCCAGGCGGTCTTGTTCCCGCTGCACATGCAGCACCGGCACTGGCGCCTCGGGCGAGATGCGTTCGACGGCGCCAAACCAGTAGCGGTCCAGCATCACGTCGCCGACCACCAGCACGCGCCGCGCTGCCAGCACCGCTATTTCAGGGCAGGAATTCACGGTCATTTCCACGCTCACGCCAGGCCGAGTTGCTGTTCGATCAGGCCACACAGCGTGTGGCCGATCAGGATATGTGATTCCTGGATGCGCGCCGTCACCTGGCTCGGGACCACGACGGCCACATCGCACCGCTCGCGCAGCGCGCCGCCATCGCGGCCCAGCAGGCCGATCACCGACATGCCCAGGGCCTTGGCTTCCTCGACCGCGCGGATCACGTTGCGCGAGTTGCCCGAGGTCGAGATCCCGATCAGCACATCGCCGGCGCGACCCAGGCCTTGTACCTGGCGCGCGAACACCTCGTCGAACGAGTAGTCGTTGCTGATGCAGGTCAGCGCCGAGCTGTCGGTGGACAGCGCCAGCGCCGCCAGCGGCCTGCGGTCCTTGATGAAGCGACCGGTCAGTTCGGCCGCTAGATGCTGGCTGTCGGCGGCGGAGCCGCCATTGCCGCAGAACATCAGCTTGCCGCCGGCGCGCAGCGATTGCGTGGCGAGTGCGCCAGCCTGGGCTACTGCGGCATCCAGCGGCTGCAGAGACTGGAGCAGGGCGACCTGCTCGGTCAGATTGTGCAAAAAGAGGGAATTCATGACGGGGTGCCAGACATGCAATCCTGCTATTGTCAGGGTAAACGGCAGCCGGCTTGCGTCGGCTGCACCGGCTCCGTCCGATCGATGGCGGGTGGCGTCAGGCAAAATACCAGCCTCTTTCCCCCTCCTGCTTATCCATGCTTCCCACCAACGACAAGCGCCCGCGTACCGTGGTCCTGCTGCAGTACACCGGCATTGGCGACCTGATCTGGCATATCCAGTACTTCAAGGTGATTGCCGAGCAGAGCCAGGGCGGCCAGGTCACCATCGTGGCGCAGCCTTCCACGCTGACGCGCGCCTTCATCGGCAAGGAGAGCTGGGTCGAGGCCGTGATCGACCACGATCACCGTCCGCGGCGCGAAGAAAAGCGCCAGGGACGCCATGCCGGCCTGCTCGGCATGTGGCGCATGGCGCAGCAACTCAAGCAGGGGCGTTTCGACCGCATCGTGCTGTTCTCGGGCCGCATCAGCCGCGGCCTGATCGCCGCCCTGAGCGGCATCCCGATCCGGATCGGCTTTGGCTACAAGCCCTTGCAGCGGGTCTGCCTGAACCAGGGCCCGTTTGTCCACGCCTACCAGGGGCCGTCGGTAGCGGCCTATCACGAAGCCAGCGAGCTGATGGCCCTGCAGGGTTTCTGCCCCCAGCCCATCGTGCCCCGGCTCGAGGTGCCAGACGAACAGCTGCTGGTCATGCAGCAGCGCCTGGCCCAGCTGCCCCGGCCGCTGTACGCCTTTGCGATCGGGACCAGCGAAACCCACAAGCAATGGGGCATCAAGCCCTATGCCGAACTGGCCCGGCGCCTGATCGAGCGCGGTGCCGGCGTGGTGCTGCTCGGCGGCCCGGCCGAGGTGCAGCTGGCCCGGGACATCGAGGCCCTGGTCCCGCAGGCGGCACGCCATGGCCTGGCCATCCTGACGGATGCGCCCGTGCTGGGCAGCGCCGCCGCGCTCAAGCTGGCCGATGTCTGCGTCGGCAACGACACCGGCATGGTCAACGTGGCGGCGGCCGTGGGCACTCCGACCTTCGTGCTGATCGGGCACCGGCGCACGCTGGACCATGACCCTGAACACCTGTTCAACGTCCAGGCCGAGTCGCTGGCCGCCGTCACCGTCGAGCAGGTGCTGGACCTGGTCACGGCTGTGGCCCCCCAGGTGGCGGTGGTGGCATGAAGCAGGCCGAACTCAAGGATACCGGCCGGCGCCTGATGGCCTATGCCCGGCGCCAGTGGCGTATGCTCGGGGCATCGCTGCTGTTCTTCCTGCTCGGCTCGGCGGTCGAACCGGTCATCCCGGCGCTGTTCAAGAAGCTGATCGATTCGGGGTTCCAGGATGGCCTGAAGTTCCCACTCTGGTCGGTGCCCCTCATCATCATCGGCCTGTTCCTGGTGCGCGGGGTGTTCAACTTCTCGGGCACCTATGTCATGACCTCGGCCACCTCGGCCATGGTGCTCGACCTGCGGCGCGACCTCATGCGCGCGCTGCTGCGCGCCGATGCCAAGCTGTTCACCCAAGTCAGCCCGGGGGTGGCGGTGACCAAGGTCATCAACGACCCGCAGTCCGCCTCGCAGGTGATCGGGAACTCGCTGATCACCTTTGTCAAGGATGCGACCACCTTGATGTTCCTGGTCGGCTACCTGCTCTATCTGAACTGGCAGCTCACGCTGCTGTCCTTTGTCTCGATGCCGCTGCTCGGCATCACGATCAAGCTGGTGCAAAAGCGCCTCAGCAAGGTCGGCGAGGAGCAATACCGCTCGCAGCAGCGCCTGGTCGGCACGGTCGATGACAATGCGCGCGCCTGGCGTGTCGTGCGCACCTTCGACGCGGCCGATTTCGAGCTCAAGCGCTTCGACGCCGAGGCGGTCCAGTTCCGCCGCATGACCTTGAAGCAGGTCGCGACCAGTTCGCTCGTGACGCCGGCGACCCAGGTGGTGGCGGCGATCGGCGTGTCGACCATCATCACGCTGGCGCTGTGGCAGGCCAGCCAGGGGTCGGCCACGGTGGGCGAGTTCGTGTCCTTCGTCACCGCCTTGCTGATGACGATCTCGCCGATGCGCCACCTGACCGATGTCTACCAGCCGATCAACAGCGCGCTGATCACGGCGCGGGGCTCCTTCGGCCTGATGGATGCGCCGCAGGAACCCGATCACGGCACCCAGGACCTGCCAGTCTGCCAGGGCCGGATCGATTTCAAGCAGGTCACAGTGCAATATGAGGAGGCGGCTACGCCTTCGCTCAACGGCCTCGATCTGCACATCGCCCCGGGTACCACGGTGGCGCTGGTCGGCTCATCGGGCGCCGGCAAGACCACGGTGGTCAATACCCTGCTGCGTTTTGCCCATGTCAACAGCGGTGAAGTGCTGCTCGACGGCCAGCCGATCGAGTCGCTCCAGCTCGCCAGCCTGCGGCGCCATTTTGCCGTCGTGTCGCAGGACATCGTGCTGTTCGATGGCAGCATCGCGCAGAACGTGGCCTATGCCAGTCCGCTTGGCGTGGACCGGGCCAAGGTCGAGCAATGCCTGCGCGCCGCCAATCTCTGGAACCATGTCGGCAAGCTGCCCGAAGGCATCGATGCGCCGGTCGGCACCAACGGCAGCCTGCTGTCGGGCGGCCAGCGCCAGCGGCTGGCGATTGCACGCGCGCTGTACCGCGATGCCGCGATCTGGATCTTCGATGAAGCCACCTCGGCGCTCGACTCCGAGTCCGAAGCCGTGGTGCAGCGCTCGATCGAGGACCTGCGCCACGCCAAGACACTGATCCTGATCGCGCATCGCCTGAGCACGATCCGCAACGCCGACGTGATTTATGTAATGGCGGACGGTACGGTTGCCGAATCCGGATCACATGCCAACCTGATGGCCCGTGAGGGCATCTATGCCGGCATGGTGCGATTGCAGTCTGCAAATTGATGTCTTTTATTAAATAATTTTTCAATAAAATTATTCATGGAAATTCTTGAAGGTAAATACCTGAAGAAGCGCAAAAAAATTTCCAGGTTTTTTGAGTGGATGCTGGTTTTTGGGTTGAGCTTGATACGTTTTCTTGCAGGATGGCGGCCCCGTTGTCGTTTTCCTCGAGAAGCTCGATCGGTCCTGGTTATTCGCCATAATCAACTGGGTGATGCGGTGGCAGCCAGTGCTTTTATCCAAGCGTTACAGGATTTATTGCCTGGCGCTAAGATCGATGTTGCGGCAGGTCCGGCTAATGCTGAGGTATTTTCATGGATTCCGGGTGTGACGCATGTTCACTGCTTACCTGTTACGGAGTGGGGAAGGTTGCGGTATTACTGGTCATTGCGGCAGCGCTATGATCTGGTCTTTCAAACACTGTTGGATGAAAGCTACTGGAAACGCTTGCTAGGCGCTCGAGTCGCGGCCAGTAGAGGGATTCTGGTGGCACGAGCCCGTGGTAGTTGCCTGGAGAAATTAGCGGAATACCCGGTGTATCTTCCTGCTGGATCGTACGTCGGTAAACTGATGGCGCTATTGCGACCTCTCACCGCGATGGATGTTGCAGCGTTGGTGCAACAATACCCTGCCCATGTGCTCAAACTGCCCATCGAAAATCTAGCCACAGCCCAATCTAAGATTCAGGCTGCAGGTCTAGCCCCTGACCGGTTGATCGCTCTCAATATTTCGGCTCGTGAGGCTTTTCGCGCCTTGAGTGTGGAACAGGCCGCAGTCTTGGCCCGTGTTTTATGCGATTTTGGCCAGCAACCGTTGATCTGGTTCTCTCCGGCCGATTTTTCTTTAGCCAAGCAGGTCCAGGCTTTAGAACCGCGCGCCGTCTGTCTACGGTGGGATTCTTTGGCTGAGAGTATGGCGGCGCTGCGCTTGGTGAAGCTGTATGTCGGGCCAGATACTGGTACTGCACACTTCGCAGCGGCTGCAGGTGTCCCGTGTGTAGTGTTGTTTGCACCACAAGCCCGACCGGATGTTTGGTCTCCTTATGGTGTGTTTTTCATATCCGTTCAAGCAGGTCGGAGTCAGGCTGTATCCCAGTTGCCGGTGGAATTGATTTCCAGGCAAATATGGCGATTGCTTCAGGGTGAGCGTTGCACCGAAATAATTCCCATGCAGCCATTGCGTTATTTTCCGGTGGTGTCCGTGCCTGAAAAGTGAAAAAACTGGATAGAACTCAAGGCGCCAGCAATGCATCGACCGCCTGCAGGTCCTCGCCCTTCAACACCCCCCCCGCCTGCTTGAGCTTGAGCCCCCCGATCAGCAGCTCATAGCGGGCCTTGGCCAGGCTGGCCTTGGTCTGGAACAGCTGGCTTTGCGCGTTGAGCACATCGAGGTTGATGCGCACGCCGACCTGGTAGCCGAGCTGGGTGGCTTCGAGTGCGCTCTGGCTCGAGGCCACCGCGGCTTCCAGCGCCTTGACCTGGCCCTGGCCCGAGACCACGCCGTAATAGGCCGCGCGCGTGGCCTGGGCCGCGCTGCGACTGGCGTTCTCGAGGTCGGCGCGTGCCTTGTCCTCCAGCGCCAGCGTCTCCTTGATGCGGTTCTGCAGCGCGAAGCCGGCAAACAGCGGCAAGCTGAAGTTCACGCCCAGGCTGGCCCCATTGGCATGGCTGGTCGCCGTGCTTGAACTGTTGCCGCCGACGTTGAGCGTGCGGTTGATGCCGGCGACGGCGTCCAGCGTGGGTTTTTCGCCGGCCTTGGCCTTGTCTACTTCCAGCTTCGCCACCTCGAGCGCCACCCTGGCCTGCCTGACGGCCCGGTTCTCTGCCTCGGCGCTGGCCACCCATTGCTCGATGCCTGCCCGGGCCGCTTCTGGCAGCGCGGTGCCGGTCTTCAGCGACCAGGGCGCTGTGCCGCTCCTGCCGCTCAGGTTGTCAAGCGCGAGTTGCTTGACGCGCAGATCGTTCTCGACGGCGATTTCCTGTGCGATCACCAGGTCGAACTTTGCCTGCGCCTCGCGCGTGTCGGTGATGGTGGCGGTGCCGACCTCGAAGTTGCGCTGGGCTGACGCGAGCTGTTCGGCGACAGCGGCTTTCTGCGACCGGACGAAGTTCAGGTTGTCTTGCGCGCCGAGCAGGTCGAAGTAGCCCTGTGCCACGCGGACGATCAGGTCCTGCTCGGCGGCCTTGAGCTGTTCCTCGGCCAGCAAAAGCTGCTGCTCGCCCTGGCGGTAGCTGGCCAGGTTGGCCGGACGGTAGAGCGGCTGCGAGAGATTGAGTCCTGCCGTCTGGCTACCGTATTCCCTCGGGTTCGTCACCGATGCTGCTGCACTCGTGACGTCAATGTGCGCGCGCGAAGCCGCTGCCGCGAGGTTGACGGTCGGCAGCAAGCCGGCGCGCGCCTGCGCTGCCTTGGCCAGATTGGCCTCGTACTGAGCGCGTGCCGACTGGTAGCCGGCGTCGTAGCCGCGCGCCGAATCGTAGAGTTCGGCCAGGCTTTGCGCCTGCGCCGTCATTGTGCAGGTCCCCACCAGCATGGCGACGCCAGCCAGTCGCGCCGCGCGCGCGACCACCGTTCGGGAACTGCTGAGCTGGGGCAGGCCTTGCGGGCCGGTGAACGTGCGGGCTGGAGCTTGGGGCATGGCGCTTGGATGATGGGGGCTAGGAGGCTCAGTACTGCGGCACCGACGGATCGACTTCCTGCGACCAGGCGTGGATGCCGCCGTGCAGGTTGACCACCTCGTCATAGCCCTGATTCAGCAGGAAGTAGGTGACCTGCGCGCTGCGCCCGCCGTGGTGACAGAGGCAGGCGATCGGCCGCTCGCGCGGCAGCTCGCTCAGCCGGGCCGGAATGCTGGCCATCGGCATGGCCAGCAGCTCGAAGCCGTCGGGCTTGACGCTGGCGGTCTGCAGTTCCCAGGGCTCGCGCACGTCGAGCACCAGGGGGCGGCATTGCGGATCCTCGGCCTGGCAGGCCGCGATCCAGTCCTTGAGCTGCGCAGGGCGTATCGCTTTGATCACGGCGCGCTACCGATCAGAACTTGAACGGGCTGGACTCGGGGAAGTGCTGCAGGCGCGGTGCGCTGACATCCCAGGGCTGCTCGACATGCTGGCTGCCGTTGACCGCGCGCACCAGGGTGGCGCGCATGGCCGGGGCACGGCCGACGACGGCCCACAGACGACCGCCGGTCTTGAGCAGCGACAGCAGCTCCTGCGGCACCTCGGCCACCGAGCCGCCCAGCACGATCGCGTCGAACGGTGCGCCGGCGTTGCAGGCGGCGAACTGGTCGGCGCAGGCATCGGCGACGCGGACTTCGACGTTCTTCACGCCAGCGGCCTGCAGATTGGCGCGGGCCTGCTGGGCCAGCGCCGGATCGATTTCGAGGCTGACGACGCGGGCGCACTGGCGCGCCATCAGCGCCGCCAGATAGCCCGAGCCGGTGCCGATCTCGAGCACGCTGTCGTCGGCCTGCAGCGCGAGGTCCTGCAGCAGGCGCGCCTCGACCTTGGGCGCCAGCATGCACTGGCCTTCGCCCTGGCCGAGCGGGACCTCGAGGTCGGCCAGCGCCACGGGCTGGTAGGCCTCAGGCACGAAATCCTCGCGCTTGAGCTCGCCCAGCAAGGCCAGCACCTTGGCGTCCAGCACATCCCAGGGGCGGATCTGCTGCTCGATCATGTTGAAGCGGGCCTTGTCGAAGTCGAAGGCGATTGCAGTGCTCATGTATATACTCCGGTGGGTATGTTTGCCGATTCTGGTCCATTTTACTGAAGCCAGGCCTCAGGCCCTGGCTCCACTGCCGCCATCTTCATGTTGGCGCTCCGGCTGACCGCCCAAGCAACGGCGCTGGACCCAGCGGCCCAGGTCATCCATGTAGCAGTAGACCACCGGTACCACGACCAGGGTCAGCAGCGTCGAGGTCAGCACGCCGCCGATCACGGCCTGGCCCATCGGCGCGCGCTGCTCGGAACCTGCGCTGATCGCCAGCGCCAGCGGCACCATGCCGAACACCATCGCCAGCGTGGTCATCAGGATCGGTCGCAGCCGCACCCGTCCGGCCAGCAGCAAGGCCGCTTCGCGCCCCATGGCCGGATGGTCGGGCGTGCCTTCGCGCGCGCGGATCGCGAAATCGATCAGCAGGATCGCGTTCTTGGTCACCAGCCCCATCAGCATCACGATGCCGATGACCGAGAACATCGACAGGCTGGAGCCGAACAGCAGCAGCGCCAGCACCACGCCGATCAGCGTCAGCGGCAGCGAGCTCATCAGCGCCAGCGGCTGGAGGAAACTCTTGAACTGGCTGGCCAGGATCATGTAGATGAAGATGATGGCCAGCGCCAGCGCCGAGACCGCGTAGCCCAGCGACTCGTCCATGTTCTTGGTCGCGCCGCCGAAGCTGTAGCGGTAGCCGCTCGGCAGCTGCAGCGCGTCGAGTTCGCGCCGGATGTCGGCTGAGATCTCGCCGATCGAGCGCGCATAGGCGTTGCCGGTCAGGGTGACCTCGCGCGTCAGCGCACGGCGGTTGATCTGGCTGGCGCCGGTTGATTCGCTGACCTCGGCGACCTGGGCCAGCCTGACCACGCGCGTCGAGCCGTCGGTGTTGCTGCCGACCAGCAGCGGCAGCGCACGCAGCTGCTCGAGGGTGCTGCGTCCGGCCAGCGGCAGCCGGACCTGGATGTCGTAGGTCTCGTCGTCGGGCGCGCGCCAGTTGCCCGCGCTCTGGCCCGCGACCAGGGTGCGCAGGCTGGCCGCGAGCTGCGCCGTGCCGATGCCGAGGTCGGAGGCTGCGTCGCGCTTGAGCGTCACCGAGATCGTCGGCTTGTTCGGCTTGGCGCTGCTGTCGAGGTCAACCAGTCCCGGGATGGCCCGGATGCGTGTCATCGCCTGCTGGCTCAGGCGCTCGAGCTGCTGCAGGTCGGGCCCCTGCAGCGAGAACTCGATCTGCTTCTGGCCGCCGACCGGGTCCAGCAGGCCGGCCTGCGTGACCGTGAGGCCGCCGACCTGACGCAGCCGCTCGCGCAGCAGTGCCGACAGCTCGTCCACGCTGCGGCGGCGCTGGTCGCGTTCGACCAGCCGCACATAGAGGCTGGCGCGGGTCTTGCCCTGGGCATTGCCGCTGTTGATCGTCGTCAGCGTGTAGCGCACCTCGGGCAGGCTGCGCACGATGGCATCGACCTCGCGTGCCTTGGCCTCGGTATTCTCGAGCGAGCTGCCGACCGGGGTCTCGAAGGCAATGCTGGTTTCCGAGAAGTCGGCCTTCGGCACGAATTCGCTGCCGAGCAAGGGAAGCAGAGCAAAGGCGGCGACCAGCGTGCTGGCCGCGATCGAGAGCGTGGTCTTCTTGTGCTCCAGTGACCAGGCCAGCAGGTCCTGATAGGCCTCGACCAGGTGCTCCTGGGCCTGGTCAATCGCCTGCGTCAGCCGGCCTACGGTCTGGTCGTACAGCGTGCGGCGCGGGCGATTGGGGTCATGCGGCTCGATATCGGGGTCATGCCAGACGCTCGACAGCATCGGGTCGAGCGTGAAGCTCACGAACATCGAGATCAGCACCGCCGCGACGATGGTGATGCCGAACTCGTGGAAGAACTTGCCGACGATGCCCTGCATGAAGCCGATCGGCAGGAACACCGCGACGATCGACAGCGTGGTCGCGAACACCGCCAGTCCGATCTCCTGCGTGCCGTCGAGCGCGGCCTGGAACGGGGTCTTGCCCATCTGGACATGGCGCACGATGTTCTCGCGCACCACGATCGCGTCGTCGATCAGCAGCCCCACGCACAGCGACAGCGCCATCATCGTGATCATGTTGATCGTGAAGCCGAACAGGTGCATGAACAGGAAGGCGCCGATTAGCGCGATTGGCAGTGTCAGTCCGGTGATGACGGTCGAACGCCAGGAGTTCAGGAACAGGAACACGATCAGCACCGTCAGCAGCGCGCCCTCGATCAGGGTGCGGCTGACGTTCTCGACCGCGATCCGGATTGGTCGGCCGGTGTCGCCGATCGGCGCCAGCGTGATGCCAGTCGGGACTGACTGCATTATGTACTTCGCCTTTGGCACCTTCAGGTCGGCGGCGACTGGTGTTGCCCCTTATGCGCAGACCTGTACTGTCGGCAAAAGTGAGAAAGCCGTTTTTGTTGAATGAAAAATTACACATCACATACTCTTCGTTATCAGGGTTTTGGTCGAAGTAGTTAAGTAGCTTATTCCATTCAACGGTCGAAATTTCTATGGTTGTTTCAGGAACCGATTTGATATCAAAAATATATGCAAGCGCCTTGATTTTTGGTTTTGAAAAAGTGATGCTGTCAATGTCGCTGACTTTGTTTTGGAAAATCATCAATCCCGATTTGTAAAAATTGAGATATTGGGTTGTAGTGCCACTGAAATTAATGCTGTCGATATTGGTTGTGGCATTCTGGTAAATGATATTTCCTGATTTGCAGATAAATAAAGAATCTTGTGCGCGACCTGGTGTGATGCAGAAAAGTAAAAACAAAGACAGGACAATAGAATAGATATTTTTCATCTTTATTTATACTTGTGTTTTTTCGTTTGAGGTTTACGTTGATTTCAGTATTTGATACCAGTCTGATTATATTCAGATTCAGCAGTTATAACTACTCTCTGTTTTTTGCCGAAACAAAGATAATCATTTTGATTATAACAATTTTAGATTTTACAGATAAATCAAGTTGTTAAGAGTGTGAGATGACGTGAGTTCGATATAAGATTCTTTTGAATCCACTCAGCGAAGTTGTTAAAAGTTTGATATTTACAATAATAATCTTCTTTCTAATTTAGATGACAGGGCTACGCCCGTTGATTTTGTATTTGCTGTTTGTTTTATGAAAACATCAGGGCTACACCCCTATTTTAGCAACGTAGTTGTGATATCTTTGTAGTAAAATTGCGCCTGTGTTTTAAAAGGGGCGTAGCCCTGTCATCTAAATTAGAAATATGTTTCAGCAAAATATATCGTTATTTTCTACAGCCCATCCTTCCGAATTCTAAAACCCACTTTTAATTGATTGCAGGTTGTTTGCATGCGTCAAACTCGTGATAAAATAGACTCTCATT
>ERZ1034363.1624-NODE-1624-length-12351-cov-4.086198_pt1 | contig 12351 bp, 9 predicted proteins | sample MGYA00520616_ERZ1034363 | MGnify/ENA primary metagenome ERZ1034363 (study PRJEB33736, sample SAMEA104284506) | Azolla filiculoides | biome: Urban; feature: Water surface; material: Ditch water | place: Netherlands | collected 2015-10-28 | depth 0-0.1 m ...
GGGCAGCTTTTTTAGCAGCAGCTTTTTTAGGAGCAGCTTTCTTGGCTGCAGCTTTCTTAGGCGCTGCTGCTTTCTTGGCTACGGCCTTTTTAGGCGCTGCTTTTTTAGGAGCTGCTGCCTTTTTAGCGACGGCCTTTTTAGGAGCTGCTGCTTTTTTAGCGACGGCTTTCTTAGGAGCTGCTTTTTTAGGAGCTGCTGCCTTTTTAGCTACGGCCTTTTTAGGAGCTGCTTTTTTAGGAGCTGCTGCCTTCTTAGGAGCTGCTTTTTTGGGAGCAGCGGCTTTTTTCACTACGGCCTTTTTAGGGGCTGCTTTTTTTGCTGCGACTTTTTTGGGTGCCGCTTTTTTTGCAGTTGCCATGATTTTTTTCTCCTTGATCAATTAGAAAAATCAACAGAGGGAAACACTTTGCGAATGTTGGAGTCGCAAAGCGATTCAAGGTGCTGAGATTGAATCTCACCACCTTGAATGGGGAAAAACCTCACCCCAGCGCCGCTGTCAGCGGTCGTGGTGTGAGGTTTAAACAGGAACGTCATTGTTTGAATGTTCAGTCCCAAGACAGGGCACCGCCCGACTGGTATTCAATGACGCGGGTCTCGAAGAAATTACGTTCTTTCTTCAAGTCAATCATTTCGCTCATCCAAGGGAAGGGATTCTCTTCGTTGGGGAAGAGGGCTTCCAAGCCGATTTGGGTGGCACGGCGGTTGGCGATGTAGCGCAAGTAGCCTTTGAACATGGAGGCATTCAGGCCGAGCACGCCGCGGGGCATGGTGTCTTCGGCATAACGGTATTCCAATTCAACGGCTTTCATGAACAGCTCATTGATTTCTGCTTTGAACTCTGCTGTCCACAACTGGGGGTTCTCGAGTTTGATCTGGTTGATCAGGTCGATGCCGAAGTTGCAGTGCATGGACTCGTCGCGCAAGATGTATTGGTACTGCTCGGCAGCGCCAGTCATCTTGTTTTGACGACCCAAGGCCAGAATTTGGGTGAAACCCACGTAGAAGAACAGGCCTTCCATGAGGCAAGCAAACACGATGAGCGACTTCAAGAGGGTTTGGTCTGTTTCCAGGGTGCCCGTTTTGAAGTGGGGGTCCATGATGGCGTGAATGAACGGAATCAGGAACTCGTCTTTGTCGCGAATGGACTGAACTTCGTTGTATGCGTTGAAGATTTCGCTCTCATCCAGACCCAGTGACTCGGTGATGTACTGGTACGCATGCGTGTGGATGGCTTCTTCGAAGGCTTGACGCAACAAGAACTGGCGGCACTCGGGGGCCGTGATGTGTCGGTAAGTGCCCAAGGTGATGTTGTTGGCAGCCAAAGAATCGGCCGTGACAAAGAAACCCAAATTGCGCTTGACCAAACGGCGCTCGTCTTCAGTCAAACCATTGGGGTCTTTCCAAAGTGCGATGTCGCGTGTCATGTTGACTTCTTGCGGCATCCAGTGATTGGCGCAAGTGGCCAGGTATTTTTCCCAAGCCCATTTGTATTTGAATGGCACCAACTGGTTCACGTCGGTTTGGCCGTTGATGATGCGCTTGTCTGCTGCGTTAACGCGGCGTGCGGCACCAGCTGGCGCAGTTTGCGTACCAGCGGCTGTCATGACGGGTGATGGTGTTGCCGCCACTGCAGAGGGCGTGTTGGCTGTGAATGCAGACAGATCGGCGAAGCGGTCGGCAGACGGACCACTTGGGGGAAAGCTTGGCATTGCAGGCTGCAACGCAGGTTTAGATGAATCGTCCCAGGACAACATAGAAATTTCCAATGTGTGAATTATGAAAGCTTGCGGACGAAATGCAAAGCAATGTTTTTAAATGAGTTGAAATCACGCGAAGAAGTGTTGCGTTTTTGCATTGTATTTCTTCGACGTGATGGTGAAATGTTGGAAGAGAATTTCCTGAAATTTAAAAAGTTATTGGCAAGCTTCGCAACCGACATCGTCAATCGCTGTGAACTTCACATCGGTTGCAGGCACGCCTGAAAACTGTGCGGGTGCTGCTGCACTCGCTGCAGATGACGCGCCTGCCGCTGAGCCAGAAGACACGGCATTCATTTGGTTGTTGGACACAGTCGATTTTTCGGCGTGTGTGGCGCTGATGGTGCGCAGGTAGTAAGTGGTCTTGAGGCCACGCAACCAAGCCAGCTTGTAAGTGTCATCCAACTTTTTGCCAGACGCACCGGACATGTAGATGTTGAGCGACTGCGCTTGGTCGATCCATTTCTGGCGGCGTGCAGCAGCTTCCACAATCCATGTGGTTTCCACTTCAAAAGCAGTGGCGTACAAGGCCTTGATTTCTTGGGGCACACGGTCGATGGGGCGCAGCGAGCCATCGAAGTGTTTCAAGTCCATGACCATGACATCGTCCCACAGACCCAGGCGCTTCAAGTCGCGCACCAAGTAGCCGTTGATGATGGTGAATTCGCCAGACAAGTTGGACTTGACCGACAAATTGCCAAAGCAAGGCTCGATACAAGCGTCCACACCAATGATGTTGGAGATGGTGGCGGTAGGCGCAATGGCCACGCAGTTGGAGTTGCGCATGCCGTCCTTGGCAATTTTCTTGCGCAAAGCATCCCAGTCCATGGTGCTGCTGCGGTCGACTTCAACATAACCACCGCGGGCTTGTTGGAGCATGTCCAAAGTGTCCAAAGGCAAGATGCCCTGATCCCACAAAGAACCTTTGTAGCTGGAGTACTTGCCGCGCTCGGCTGCCAGCTCTGTGGACGCCCAGTAGGCGTAGTAGCAGATGGCTTCCATGGACGTGTCTGCAAATTCCACGGCTTCTTGGGAAGCATAAGGCACGCGTTTTTGATACAGCGCGTCTTGGAAGCCCATGAGGCCCAAGCCCACAGGACGGTGACGCATATTAGAGTCGCGTGCTTTTTTGACCGCGTAGTAGTTGATGTCGATCACGTTGTCGAGCATGCGCATGGCCGTTTTGATGGTGCGCTGCAGTTTGGCGTGGTCAATTTGTTTGCCGTTGGGGCCGTCCATCAAGTGCTGTGGCAAGTTCACAGAACCCAAGTTGCACACCGCTGTTTCGGTGTCGCTGGTGTTCAAGGTGATCTCGGTGCACAGGTTGGAGGAGTGCACCACGCCAGCGTGCTGCTGAGGTGAGCGGATGTTGCAAGCATCTTTGAATGTGATCCAAGGATGGCCTGTTTCAAACAGCATGGAGAGCATTTTGCGCCACAGGTCGTTGGCCTGGATGGTGCGGCTGGGCTTGATTTCGCCAGCGGCGGCTTTTTGCTCGTAGGCCACGTAGGCTTTTTCGAACGCAACGCCAAACTTGTCGTGCAAATCGGGGCAATCGGAAGGCGAGAACAAAGTCCAAGTGCCTTTTTCCATGACGCGGCGCATGAACAAGTCGGGAATCCAGTTGGCGGTGTTCATGTCGTGCGTACGGCGGCGGTCGTCGCCGGTGTTTTTGCGCAGTTCCAGGAATTCTTCAATGTCGAGGTGCCAAGTTTCGAGGTAAGTACAGACAGCGCCCTTGCGCTTGCCGCCTTGGTTGACCGCCACAGCGGTGTCGTTGACCACTTTGAGGAAAGGCACCACGCCTTGTGATTCGCCGTTGGTGCCCTTGATGTGGCTGCCCAAAGCGCGAACGCGCGTCCAGTCGTTGCCCAAGCCGCCTGCAAATTTGGACAGCAAAGCGTTTTCTTTGATGGACTCGTAAATGCCGTCGAGGTCGTCGGGCACGGTGGTGAGGTAGCAGCTGGACAGCTGTGAACGCAAACCAGCGCTGTTGAACAGGGTAGGGGTGCTGGACATGAAGTCGAATGAAGACAGCACTTCATAGAACTCGATGGCGCGGGCTTCGCGGTCGGCTTCGTTCAAGGCCAGGCCCATGGCCACGCGCATGAAGAAAGACTGTGGCAACTCGATGCGTGTTTTGCGCACGTGCAAGAAATAGCGGTCGTACAAAGTTTGCAGGCCGAGGTAATCGAATTGCAAGTCGCGCTCGGCCTTGAGGGCAGTGGCCAGCTTGCGCAAGTCGAATTGCAGTAGTTTTTCATCCAGCAAGCCGTTGTCGACGCCCTTTTTGATATAGCCAGGGAAATAGTCAACGTAATGAGCAGGCATGTCTTTCAAGAGCACTTCTTTGCCCAAGACTTCCTTGGCAATGGTGTGCATCAAGAGACGCGCAGTGACGTAGGTGTAGTCGGGGTCTTTTTCAATCAGGGTGCGGGACGCCAAAATGGACGCCTTGTACACCTCTTCCATGGGCACGCCGTCGTACAAGTTGCGCATGGTTTCGGCCACGATGGGGTCGGGCTGAACGTCTTGCCCCAAATTTTGGCAAGCATTGACGATGAGGCCTTGCAAATAGTTGATGTCAAGGGGCACGCGTTGGCCGCCATCGATCACATGCAAGGTGGGGTGGTTGCTGACCGCCGCTTTTTCTTCTTTGACTTGGGCGCGCTCTTGGGTGCGACGCTCGCGGTACAGCACGTAGGCACGGGCTACTTCGTGGTTGCTGCTGCGCATCAGGCCCAGTTCAACTTGGTCTTGCACATCTTCAATGTGGAAAGTGCCGCCACCCGGGCGTGAGCGCATGAGGGCACGAACCACCGTTTGTGTGAGTCCTTCGACCACTTCACGAACGCTTGCGGATGCAGCACCTTGGGTGCCATGAACCGCCAAGAATGCTTTCATGAGGGCCACGGCAATTTTGTTGGGCTCGAAGGGCACTACGGCGCCATTGCGGCGAATGATTTGGTAGTTGGCCAAAGCATGAGGGGCCGAGGCCGAGGCGGTGGATGCATCGTTGGCGCCCAAGAAGCCTTGGGGGTTCGATGTCAGATTTTGCTCAATTTGCATAGCGTTCTCAGTGGTCAATGTCAGTTCAAAATTCAGGTCGATTGCAGCCGAGCTCAGTGGCATGGTTTTGCATTCAAACGGGGCGTCAAAGTGGGGTGTTTTTTGAGATTCACCGGACCGTGTCTTTGGCGTTGAGACACTATATCTGGGGTCTGAGGTGAATTCAAGCCACTAGGGGTAGTGTACAGGGCTCTGCGCGCACTGAAAAAGATCTTGACAAAGTGGCGGCCCGTTGCGCTGTGAAAAACAGCCAGTTTTGGGGCGCAAAAACGATGCCTCGGAATGCGCATCAAATCAGTCTGTTTGATGCACGAGTGAGCGCTGGTGCGCTTTGTCTTGCATTTGCCTGCGCGAGGCCTTGCAAATGCATGCATTGGCAAAGGCGAAGGCTTTTTGTCATGCCGTTAACGCGCTTGCTTGGTGCAAAAAAAACCCAGTCAAGCGCGAAAAATTATTTTTAAAAAATAGAAAATATTTTCAGACTTCGGGAAAATACTGATGCGGCCATGCGACATTTTTTTTCAGCAAGGGCCAATCAAATCCTGCCCCTGGATCTTTTTTGCGACCGGGTGCAATGTGCTCGTGACCCGCGACATGCGCAATGGGGTATTGCTGGCCCAAGGCCTTGATGAGCAAGCTTATGCTGATGTACTGCGCATCTTCAAATGTGTTTCACTCTAAGCCTTCCAGTTCAACGCCTATAGAGTCGTCGTTGCAGTTGCTGCGGCCGCGGTAACTCGATGCGCCCGCATGCCAAGCACGGTCGTTGCAGCTGACAAATTGCCAGACTTTGCCATCCCGTTCTATGAAGAAGTGGGCAGATACTTCAAGCCCCCGAATGCTTTGAAAATATGGATGGGCATCCCAATCGAGCTGGTTGGTGAACAACTTTTGGACCGAATGAGTGCCAAAGTTGCCGGGTGGCAGACTGATTGAGTGCACCACGATCAAATCGATCAGCGCTTGGGGTGGACGAGGTCCAAAGTTGGGCGATTCACATTTTTCGGCCGCCAGGCACCAGCCGTTTTGCCAAAGATCGAATTGCATGGCGAGTCTGGGTGGGGTGTCAGCAGGGCTTGTCAGAAGCCGCTAAGCAATGCGCTGGCGAGCAATAGTGGCCGCGCTGTCCTTGCACCATGTCGGCCGCTGGCATGTGAACACCGCATTGTTGGCAAGCTTGCATGGGGCTGGGTGTTGAAACGCTGGGTGATGCAGACGCCGAATGACCCGACGCATCAGACCCTGAGGGGGGGCGTTGTTTGAGTGTGTTCAGGCGGTTTCTGCGCCACAACCAAACGGCAAACAAAAGCGTCAATAAAAACAGCAGAATTTTCAAAGGCTGCGCCCCAAAATGATTTCAACCACAAAGCGCGAGCCCATGTAGGACAGCAACAGCAGGGCAGAGCCCACGTACAGCACCCGCACGGCGCGTCGGCCGCGCCAACCCAAACGATAGCGGCCTAGTAACAGTACGGCAAACACCAGCCAAGAAAGCAAGGAGAAAACCGTTTTGTGGTCCCATTTCAAGCGCGCGCCCGCTTCTCCATACAGGTGCTCACCAAACACCACGCCAGCGATCAGCGTCAAGGAGAGCAACACAAAACCCAGCAAGACAAAGCGGAACATCAGGCGTTCAAGGGTGAGCAAGGGCAAGCCACTTTCGTTGTCGTTGCCCATACGGATTTGTTTTTCGGCATGCGACATGAGTGCGGCATGGATGACGGCGGCCGCAAACATGCCATACGACGCAATGCCCAATGCCCAGTGCAGTGGCAGCCAGAAGGAGGAGGTTTGATGCAGCGCCTGTCCGGGGAAATACCAAGCCAAAATGACTGCGGCACTGCCCAAAGCAGCCATGGCCCAACGCGCTTTGAGTTGAGGGAAGTACTGGCTTTCAACGGCATACGCCGTGAGCACCCACCACACTGTGACAGACAAGGCAGGCGCAAAACCAAAGCGCGGCACCTCGGCCAAAAAGCCCGAAACAAGGCTGATGCCGTGCAAAATCCAAGCAAGCCACAGGTAACGGCGCGCCAGGCTGGGTCCCATGCGATCTGCCACGATGGCAGGTACGGCATAAGCGATGGCAGTTAAAAGTGTCAACCACATCGCCAAATCGGAGGGACTGGCTAAAATCATGCTTCCTAGTTTAGCGTTTTGAGTCCTTGCAATCTGGCAAAGCACTTAAAACCTAACGGTTTATGAGAAATTTTCCCTATGGCCTCCGCCCTCACCGACAAACTCTCGCAACTTGTTAAGCAAATCAGCGGTCAAGCGCGCATTACCGAGTCCAACGTCACGGACATGCTTCGGGAAGTTCGCATGGCTTTACTGGAGGCCGACGTGGCTTTGCCGGTGGTGCGCGATTTCATTGCCCGCGTGAAAGACAAGGCGCTGGGCCAAGAGGTCTTGGGCTCTTTGAAGCCTGGTCAAGCTTTGGTGGCCATTGTGAACCGCGAATTGGCAGCCACCATGGGCGAAGGGGTGGCCGATATCAATTTGGCAGCACAACCGCCGGCTGTGATTCTGATGGCGGGTTTGCAAGGTGCCGGTAAAACCACCACCACTGCCAAATTGGCCAAGCATCTGATTGAGAAGCGCAAGAAAAAAGTGCTCACAGTGTCGGGCGACGTGTACCGTCCTGCGGCCATTGAACAACTTAAAACCGTCACGGCACAAGCTGGCGCTGAATGGTTCCCCAGTTCACCCGATCAAAAACCATTGGACATTGCGCGCGCAGCCATCGATTACGCACGCAAGCATTTCTTTGATGTGCTGCTGGTCGACACGGCCGGTCGCTTGGCGATTGACGAAGCGCTCATGGCCGAAATCAAGGCCTTGCATGCCGAGTTGAACCCCGTTGAAACCTTGTTTGTGGTGGATGCCATGCAAGGTCAGGATGCGGCCAACACCGCCAAGGCTTTCAAAGATGCCTTGCCCCTCACCGGCATTGTGCTCACCAAAATGGACGGTGACTCGCGTGGTGGCGCGGCCTTGTCGGTGCGTCAAATTACCGGCGCCCCTATCAAGTTTGCCGGTACCAGTGAAAAAATCGATGGTCTGGAAGTGTTCGATGCCGAGCGCCACGCCGGACGCATCTTGGGCATGGGCGACATCTTGGCCTTGGTGGAGCAAGTCACAGCTGGCGTCGACATGGAGGCCGCGCAAAAGCTGGCTGCCAAAGTTAAGAGCGGCAGCGGTTTTGACTTGAACGATTTCTTGGCGCAAATTCAGCAAATGAAACAGATGGGTGGCTTGTCGAGTTTGATGGACAAATTGCCCACGCAGTTGGCCGCCAAAGCGGGCAGCATGGATTTGGGCAAAGCCGAAAAAGACATCGCTCGCAAGCAGGGCATCATTCACAGCATGACGCCGCGCGAGCGCACCAAACCCGAGTTGATCAAAGCCACGCGCAAACGCCGCATTGCCATGGGTGCCGGTGTTCAAGTGCAGGAAGTAAACCGCTTGCTCAAAGAGTTTGAGCAGATGCAAGACATGATGAAAAAAATGTCAGGCGGCGGCATGATGAAGATGATGAAGCGCTTGGGTGCCATGAAAGGCATGGGCGGCTTGGGTGGTTTGGGCGGCATGGGCGGGGGCGGTTTCCCCGGCATGAAGCGCTAACAGAATTTAAATGCGGCCGAAGTACTCGCGTCGCTGAAATTCGACTTTGTCTTCTGCCTCATTGAAACGCGTTTGCTCTGACTGTTTGATGCGTTGGTAGTAGCGCACAAAGTCGGCCCCCAGCCCAGCATTCAAGACCTTGTCTTGCCCCAAGTGGCCAATGGCGTCGGCCAGTGTCAAGGGCAAACGCGCGGCGCTTTCAGCGTAGGGTGCATCTGTGGCTTTGGGTGCTTGCAGAGCGTTTTCAATGCCATCGAGACCGGCCAAAATTTGGGAGGCCATGTACAGATAAGGATTGGCCGCAGGCTCGCCCAGTCTGTTTTCGATGCGTGTGGCGCCATCGCCAGGGCCACCGACCACGCGCAGCATGGCACCACGGTTGTCACGACCCCACAAAATGGATTGCGGTGCCAGCGCATTGGGCTTGAAGCGTCCAAAGCCGTTGACAGTGGTCGTGCACAGCGCCGTCATGCCTTGTCCATGTGTCAACAAGCCTGCCAAATAATGCGCGCCGATGTTGGACAGGGTGTGGCGTGCATCATCGGCTTGAAGCGCATGCGCTTCTTGGACGTCTTGCGCTGTGGTCCGGGCAAAAATGTTCAGACCTGTGTGCAAGTCGTACAGCGATTGGTGCAAATGCCAGCCACTGCTCATGATGTTGTCAAACGGCGGACGGCACATGAAAGTGGCGTGATAGCCAGCTCGGCGCAGTGCTTGTTTGACGGCGCTTCTGAACAGCACCATGTTGTCTGCGGCCGTCATGGCATCGGTGGCTTTGAAAACGGCTTCAACTTGGCTGGGACCCAATTCAATTTCGAGAGACAACAATGGCAAACCCAGCGCCTGGGCCGTTTGTTTGACAATGCGCAGCGCAGGCTCTGATCGGTCAAACCACAACTCGTTGAGCAAGTTGTAACCTGGGTGAATCATGCTGACCTGTGGCGCGGGGCCAGGCCAAGCAGCCAGCGCAGGATTGGCATCTTCACCATGCTCGCCCTCTTTGAGTTTGTAAATGTGAAACTCAACTTCTAAACCAGCGCGCATGCCCCAGCCTTTGGCTGCCAATTTTTCTAACGCAGCTTGCAACAGGCGGCGCGAGTCGTAGGGCACGGCTTGGCCATTGGGAAACCAGGGTTGGCACAACAACCAGCCGGTTTTCTCGGTCCAAGGCAAAATTTTGAACGTGCTGGGATCGGGCAACAGCAACACATTGCTGGCACCTTCAAAGCCGGGTAATTCGTGTTTGACATCGGCCTCAAACACTTTGTAAACCGTTCGATCGGAGGAGTCCTTGAGCATCAGCGTGCTGACCATGCCCATGCCCTCTGCAAAGGCGCTGGCCAACTCGGATGTGACCCATGTTTTGCCGCGCAAACTGCCATGCACATCGCACCACACCAAGCGAATCCATTCAAGGCCAGAGGCTTGGGCCATTGCCAGGACGCGCTGCACTTCGGCTTGTCGGGAGGGGGTGTTGAGGCCGCACTTGTCGGAAAAAGTGCGGGTGTTGGGGCTGGCCAATGTGCTGGCGGATGTGGCGTTCATGTCTGTGACATCACAACGTGCTGGGGGTACCCGCGTCCCAAGGTGCGGCATCGCGCTTGGCTTGCATGGTGTGTTGCGACCATGCTTGCCAATCTGGGGCTGGCGCAATGCCGTCAACGGTGTCGGGGCCAAAGCGTGTGGCGGCCACCTCTGACTTGGCAAACCCTGGCGGAAGTCCACCTGCTGCGACATCGTCAATGGCTTTGGCCAAGAGGCGGCGATTGGCAATGATGACTTTGTCGGTGGTGCCTAAGTGTTCACGCGTGCGATTTTGAATGGCGCCCATGCTTTCGCAGGCCCACTGATCGTGCACGTTGATGTCATCTTCGCCCATGCCTAAAAAAGTGCGAGTACGTTGTTCTTCGGGATTGAAGCCCCAGTTGTTGTGCCGACCCGATTTGGGAAGGTAGTTGGGCAAGCTCACGGCTTCGAGGCGTTGCTTGCGCATGGCGTCTTTGTTGACCGGGTCGGCAAAGCTGGTGAAGACGGCATACCAGTAGGTGTGGGTGTCGTCGACGGGCACATGCATCTGCGTGATGGTCATGGTTTCCGACAAAGGGATGACAAAGGTGTTGGGAAACAAGGCGTTGGTGATGCGCACGTGCGTGAGCTTGTCGTTCAATGGTCTGAGTGCGGTGAGTTGCAGGCCGTAAGGTTTTTCGGTGTAGGCAATGTCGGGCTGGTCAAACTCGCGCATGACGCGTGTCATGGGCCATTTTTCACCATCGATTTCGCCCGCACTGGCGCCTCGGAATTGTTTGCCGTAGGCGTCTTCTAAAGACGCATCATTGAAAAAACGGTGCAAGAACGAGGCGTGTGCGGGGTCGATGCCCACCTCAAATGCCTGCAACCAATTGCACTGCCACAAGCCTTTGAACGCGAAGGTGTGGGTGCCCGGCGCTTGAAAACAATCGATGCTTGGCAAGGGCGGTGGGGTGCTGCCCTCGGGCCCCATCCACGCAAACAAAATGCCGCTGCGCTCTTGCACAGGGTAGTTGCGTTGTTTGATGCGTGTGCACAAGACACTGCCTTTGGGCTCGGCAGGTGTTTCGAGACATTGGCCCGTGACATCAAACTTCCAGCCATGAAATGGGCAACGCAGGCCGTCGCCTTCGTTGCGACCAAAGGCCAGGTCGGCACCACGATGAGGGCAGTCACGATCGAGCAAGCCAAACTCGCCTTGTGCATTTTTGAACAAGACCAAGTCTTGACCGAGCAAACGCACAGCCTTGACCGGGCGGATGGCCATGTTGGGATCGAGTTGGGGGTCAAATTCGTCGATCAGGGCCACGGGGTGCCAGTAATGGCGTAGCATTTCGCCACAAGGAGTACCTTGGCCAATGCGCGTGAAGCGCTCGTTTTGTTCTGCTCTCATGATTTCACTTTAACGCAAAAAACACAGGAAGAACATGATTTTGCGCAAGCCGCCCTTCATTCAAAACGAATTGTTATTTGTGTACGGCACCTTGTTGTCGGGCTTGAGCAATCACCACCATCTGCAGGGTGCAACATGCCTTGGGCCTGCCACCTTACAAGGGGCCTTGTTTGATTTGGGCGAGTACCCCGCGCTGTTGTTGACCGGCAAGTTGTCGACACCTTCAGGGCCGGTGTTGGGGGAGTTGTACAAAATCGAAGCCGCGCATTGGCCGCATTTGGATGCGTTGGAGGAAGTCGATCCGGCATCCATCGAGCATTCGATGTACTTGCGCCAAACGGCCGAAGTGCTGTGGCTGGCATCCAGCGTGCCGCAAGTGCTGCGCGCGCAAGTGTATGTCTACAACTGGTCGTTAGAGGGGCGTCTCAGAATTGAACATGGCGACTTTCGTCGCCATGTTTCAAGTACAAAACTGTGAGCCTTATTCAGGCAAGACCAAGTCGCCACGCAAAGAGTGTGACAGCGCCGTGTTGATGCGCACATCGACCATTTGACCCACCAAACGCATGCCGTTGGGGCCAGCCGGAAAGTTGACCACCCGATTGCATTCAGTGCGGCCGGCCATTTCGGTGGCATCTTTGCGCGCAGGACGCTCTACCAAAATGCGCTGCACAGTGTTCAAGCGGCTGTCACCGATGCGCTTCACGTTGGCCTCGATGGTGGCCTGCAAATGGTGCAAGCGTTTGAGTTTGACGTCGTGCGGTGTGTCGTCTTGCAAGTTGGCTGCAGGCGTGCCGGGTCGCGGGCTGAAAATGAAGCTGAAACTGGTGTCGTAGCCCACGTCGTCAATGAGCTTCATCATCTTGTTGAAGTCTTCGTCGGTTTCGCCTGGGAAGCCCACAATGAAGTCGCTGCTCATGGCCATGTCGGGGCGGATGGCGCGCAGTTTGCGAATGGTGCTTTTGTATTCCATCGCGGTGT
>ERZ1034363.1625-NODE-1625-length-12303-cov-2.239244_pt1 | contig 12303 bp, 4 predicted proteins | sample MGYA00520616_ERZ1034363 | MGnify/ENA primary metagenome ERZ1034363 (study PRJEB33736, sample SAMEA104284506) | Azolla filiculoides | biome: Urban; feature: Water surface; material: Ditch water | place: Netherlands | collected 2015-10-28 | depth 0-0.1 m ...
AAACGCCATGCCAGAAGCAGAACAAGGTCTGAATGTAGGACGATTAATTTCCTTAATGGGATTAAAAGTCGAAGATGTTCCAGGTGTAACAGTAAACCGTTATTGCGCGTCAGGATTAGAAACTATCGGTATGGCTACTGCCAAAATCCAGTCGGGAATGGCTGATTGTATTATAGCCGGTGGCGCTGAAAGCATGAGTTTTATTCCGATGGGAGGTTACAAACCAACTCCGGATTATGCTGTTGCAAAAGCCGGAAACGAAGATTACTATTGGGGAATGGGACTTACTGCAGAAGCCGTTGCCAAACAATATAACGTATCCCGAGAAGATCAAGATGAGTTTGCGTATCAATCGCATATGAAAGCCTTAAAAGCACAAGCCGAAGGAAAATTTGACAAACAAATTGTACCCATCACTATCGAACAAACATTCGTCAATGAAAATGGTAAAAAAGAAACTAAATCGTATATCGTAAACAAAGATGAAGGACCAAGAGCCGGAACTTCTGTAGAAGCATTAGCCGGTTTAAGACCTGTTTTTGCCGCCGACGGAAGCGTAACAGCCGGAAATTCTTCCCAAATGAGTGATGGAGCCGCATTTGTTTTAATCATGAGCGAAGAAATGGTAAAAGAGTTAAATCTGGAGCCAATAGCCCGTTTGGTCAACTTCGCTTCGGCTGGAGTAGAGCCCCGAATTATGGGAATTGGTCCTGTAAAAGCAATTCCGAAAGCCTTAAAACAAGCAGGATTGCAATTAAAAGATATTGATTTAGTCGAATTGAATGAAGCATTTGCCTCTCAATCTTTGGCTGTGATTCGGGAATTAGGACTGAATCCAGATATCGTAAATGTCAATGGTGGAGCCATTGCATTAGGTCATCCGCTGGGTTGTACAGGTGCCAAACTTTCTGTTCAACTGTTTGACGAAATGAAACGCAGAGGAAGCAAATACGGAATTGTAAGTATGTGTGTGGGAACCGGACAAGGAAGTGCGGGGATTTATGAGGTGCTTTAAATTTTGGGAAGTGAGAAGTGAAAAGTGAGAAGTGAGATGTGAGAAGTGAAGAGTGAAAAGTGAAAAGTGAAGAGTGCGTATAAATTAATTAAACTTGATGTTTTAGCGATATAAAAATGAAAACAATACTATTTATCGTCCAAAAGGAATTCAGACAAATCTTTAGAAATAAAGCAATGCTTCCTATTATATTTGTCATGCCTTTGATGCAATTATTGATATTGTCTAATGCTGCCAGTTTTGAGGTCAAAAACATCCAATTTTCATATATTGACAACGATCATTCCGTAGCTTCAAGAGCATTAATTTCTAAATTTCAAGCATCTAGCTATTTCAAAATAATTGAAAGTTTTGATTCAAAAGCAAAAGCCAACCAAGAAATGCAAAAAGGAAAAGTTGATGTCATTCTCGAAATTCCAAATCATTTTGAACGCAACCTCATCAAAGAGAAAAAAACAAGTCTATCCGTAAGTATTAATGCCATTGATGGTGCGGCTGCAGGAATAGAAAATGTATATGTTTCACAGATTATCACCGAATTCAATCAGAATTTGCAAACCAAACTGTTTCAATACACTGATGGCACTTTGGTACAACCTCAAAACATTGTTACTATTCCCTCTTTTTGGTATAACAATACGTTGAATTATAAAACCTTTATGGTTCCGGGAATTTTGGTACTATTGGTTACGATGATTACACTTTTTCTGTCTTCGATGAATATTGTACGGGAAAAAGAAATTGGAACTTTGGAACAAATCAATGTTACGCCAATCAAAAAACACCAATTTATTATTGGCAAATTATTCCCTTTTTGGGTGTTGGGATTAGTGATTTTAACGGTAGGATTAACCATCGCCAAAATCGTTTTTAATGTTCCGATTTTGGGTAATATTGGTCTGATTTATATGTTTACATCTGTTTATTTATTCGTTATTTTAGGCATTGGTTTATTCATTTCTAACCATACCGAAACCCAACAGCAAGCCATGTTTATTGCTTGGTTTTTTATGGTGATTTTTATCTTAATGAGTGGTTTATTTACTCCTATAGAAAGTATGCCGGAATGGGCACAAAATATAACTTTGTTCAATCCTATTCGGTATTTTGTTGAAATTATCAGGATGGTTATGCTCAAAGGCGCCACTTTTTCGGATATATCGTTTCAATTTTTTATAATTTTCATGTACGCTTTTGTTTTAAATGGTTTAGCCGTTTGGAGTTATAAAAAAGTTAGCTAACTTTATAATAGCTTATGAAAAATTCACCTCGATATCGACTATCAAAATCAGAGTCATTATTCGTTACAGAACCTTTGACTCGGATTAAAAACCTGCTTTTTACATTCAAGGTTCAATATAACTTTATCAAGGCGTTTCGTAGAATGCATTTTATCGGGCCTTGTGTCACTGTCTTTGGTTCGGCCCGTTTTGGTCCTGAAACAGCACACTATCAAAATGCGGAAAAAATTGGAGCCGAAATGGCAAAACTTGGCTTTACGGTAATGACAGGCGGAGGTCCCGGAATCATGGAAGCCGCAAATAAAGGAGCTTATGAAGCTGGCGGTTATTCTGTAGGTTGTAATATCATTCTGCCTATTGAGCAAAAACCCAATCCCTATTTACACAAATGGATTTACATTCCTTATTTTTTTGTGCGCAAAGTGATTCTTGTCAAATATTCCTATGCTTTTATTGTTATGCCGGGAGGAATTGGAACTTTAGATGAATTATTTGAAGCGCTCACCTTAATTCAAACCAAAATGATTAATGGATTTCCTTTGGTCGTTTTTGACACAAAATACCATAAAGAGTTATGGCATCACATTAAAATAATGGAAAAAAATGAAAGCATCAGTCAAGAAGATATGAAGTTGCTTTTTGTAACTGATTCCGTAGAGGAATTAGTAGAACATATCAAGAAATATAGCATCCAAAAATTTGGTTTGAAGAAAAAAGCATACAAAGCTAAATGGTGGTTTTGGGAAACCAAAAGAAAATAATGTTTTGAAAAACTATGTTTTTATTTGCTTCTTATACTATTCATTTAGAATCCAATGGCGCAATACTTTTTGTAAATCATCTGGATTAATAGGCTTAGAAACATAATCATCCATACCAGATTCTATACATTTTTCTTTTTCCTCTGCTAAGATTCCTGCGGTTAATGCTATAATAACCGTATTTTTTGAATTTTCTAATTTTCTAATTTCAGCAGTAGCTTCATATCCATTTTTTTTGGGCATTTGCACATCCATCAAAATAATATCTTGTTTTTCTTTTTTAAATTGTTTTATAGCTTCTTTACCATCAGAAGCTTCCATAATATAACAATCCGGAATCATTTTTTTGACCAGTTTCTTGGTCAAAAGCATATTGATCTTATTATCTTCAACAATTAATATTTTAGCATTTTGAAACCTTTCGGACAACTCTTTTTTGCAGTCATTACGTTCTTCTGTAAATGAAATTTCCGGTATTTGCTCTGCATCTGATTTTTTTACTGTTATTGAAAAATAAAAATCACTTCCATGACCATATTCACTGTCAAGATGCAATTCGCTTTGCATTAATCCCAACAGTTGATTCGAAATGGCTAATCCCAAACCTGTTCCTCCAAATTTTCTTGTGGTTGAAGTATCTTCTTGTACAAAGGATTGAAATATTTTTTCTTGATTGTGTTTTTTTATTCCAATTCCAGTATCTTTTACTGAAAATTTTATAGTTGAAAAACCCTCTCCAGAAGCTATTTCCCCCGTAATTTTCAATTTTATTTCTCCTTTTTTAGTGAATTTTAAAGAATTACCTATCAAATTTACTATTATCTGTTTTAATCGCACCGAATCAGCAAAGATAAAATGAGGTACGTTTTCATCTATTTCTAAAACTAAATCTATACCCTTTGAATTGGCTTGATACTTGAAAAGAGTAATCACTTTATGAACTAATTCAAATAAATCTATTTCTTCTATACTTAATTCTAATTTTCCGGCTTCAATTTTAGAAAAATCTAAAATATCACTTATAATTCCCATTAATGAAATGGCAGATTCATTAACGATACTGATATATTCCAGTTGATTATTATCAAGATCTGATTTCATTAACAAATCCGTAAAACCAACAATTCCGTTCAAAGGAGTTCTAATTTCGTGACTCATATTGGCCAAAAAACTTGATTTGGCTTTATTGGCAGCTTCGGCTTGTTCTTTTGCTTTTATGATTTCTAATTCCATGAGTTTTATATCAGTGATATCAATCATGGTAATTTGGCATTGGCAATCTTCTACATTAACAATTCCGGTGAGATAAACATAAAAAATTTCATTTCTAACCAAAAGAGTGACTTCGCATGACTCACTAGTTTTGGTGGTAAAAATTCTATCTATAAAATGGTTGAAAATGGGCTTTGTTTCATCAGACACAAAAAATCCAAACTGGCTGTTTATCAACTTTGACCTTTCTTTGCCAAGCATTCTGGAACCGGTCAGATTGATTTGAAGAACTTCTCCTTTGCAAGAAAGAATAAAATATCCAGATGGTGAGAAATCATACAATTCAGTATATTTTTTTGTAGCCAGTTCAGCTTGTTCTTTGGCCAATACCAGTTCTTCATTCTGCATTTTAAGCTCAATTTGATGAACTTCTAATTCATGAATCAGTTGTAATGTTTTGGCTTCGGAAAACTCAAAATCAGATTTTATTTGTTTTTTTCTGTGTATATCTTCTGCTTTTTCGCGAATGGTAGTAACTCTTCCTGCTTTATTTCCTGAATTTTTCATGATTGACGTACTTTTAAAAATTACATTTATTGCCTGCTCTTGTTTACTTCATTTTATATAAAATTCTTTATTCTACGACTGCTTTAGTTTATAGTTTGAAATGTCCCGTATAAAACATTGAACAACCTTTTGACCATCTACTTGATAAGTATTGGCTGTGAAATCAACAGTTGATTTTTGACCGTTACGCATTTCAACAGCTATATTTTCATGAGAAACATACTCTTTTTGTTGCAATTCATTAAATTGATCTTTGCTGCTCACTATGTTTTTAAAGAATGCAATCTCCCAGATTGGTTTCTTTGTACATTCTTCTTTTTTACAATCCAAAAGAGCAATCAATGAAGGATTCAAATCTGTTATTTTTCCTGTTTCAGAATCTAAAAAAAAGATCCCTTCTTTGGCATATTCAAATAGATGATGGTATCGAATTTCAGAAAAAGCCAAGGCTTCTTCAATGAGTTTTCGATCTGAAATATCGCGGATAATACATTGAATCACATTATTTCCATTTACGGAATAGAGCGTACTTACGAATTCAACATTAATCTTTCGACCATCAACAGTTTCAAGTGGTAAATCTTCATAACGGACAAATTGTTTCTCATGTAGTTCTGAGAATTTATCTTTATTGGCTACAATATCTTTTAAAACACCTATTTCCCAAATGGCTTTTTCAACGAATTGTTCATGAGAATAGCCTAACATTTCTATCAAAAACGGATTAACATCTATGATTTTTCCGGTTTCGGCATTGAGGATAAGAATTCCATCTTTGGCTGATTCAAAAAGACGTCGGTATTGATTTTCTAATACTAATGCTTTTTCGGCTTGTTTGGCTGCAGTGATATCCGTAAATGTAATTACAAGTCCATCAATACGGTCATCTAACGTACGATAAGGCATAATTCTAACCGAAAACCATCTGCCGTCATTTGTTGCTATCGTATTTTGAACAGGAGTCAGATTTTTTATGACCTGTTTGGCATGAACTCCCATATCCGGATATTGCAAATCGGTAACTAAGTCCGTAATAGGTCTTCCTGTATCTGTTCCTCGAAGCTTGTATATTTTAGTCACAGAATCTGTAAATCGACGAATATTTAATTCTTTGTCTAAAAACAGCGTAGCAATTTCGGTACTGTTGAGCAAATTTTTCATGTCATTATTTGCCTGCTCAAAATCACTCAATTTACTTTGAAGTTCTGCATTGACCGTTTGTAATTCCTCATTAAGACTTTGCATTTCTTCTGTTGAAGTGGTCAATTCCTCATTGGTTGATTGCAGTTCTTCGTTTATTGATTTTAGTTCTTCCTGCGAATTTTGCATTTCCTCGCGGGAATTTTGTAAATCTTGATTACTCTGCCTTAGTTCCGCTTCAAGTTCTTCCTGTCTTCCCGAAAAATTCTGATTTTCTTTTTTTGAAAAGGAGTTGTCTTCCTCCTTTTTCATTGGTAAATCGGTAAAAACAATCATTACCAAACCTTTCATTGCAACGGGATTTTCTATTTGTTGAATGGTAACATTTACAAAATTGACATTTCCATTACTTCCTATTTTTAAATTTCGAAGAATCACCGGATTATTATCTTGTAACGCTTTCCTGAAAGCACCTGGAAGCTCATTTTTTAGCCCTTCGCGTGCCATGGCATGAATATTCCAATTGGCTTTACCAGCCACGGGTTCAAGATATTTGCCGGTATGTCCGGTAATGTATAAAATATCTCCTTTATCATTAACCAATACACTGGCAGGTGAAAAGTTTTGAATTAAAATTTGATCCGCTAGGGTTTGAATATTCTCAATCGATTTGGGCATAATTTTATTTTCTGTTGCTGTTTTTTTATTATATGAGAAAGCACTCGGAAAATCACTAAGTTCAGGGGTAACTATGGATTGAGTACGTTTAAAAAATTTAAGTTTAGAGTCCATGATTTCAAACTCCTGATTGTTTCTGCCTAGAGTTTCTGCAGAACCCAATAGCATAATGCCACCGGGTACAAGGCAGTAATTAAATAATTCCATTAATTTTTTCTGCAAAACAGGCTCCATATAAATCAACATGTTACGACACATTAAGATATTGAGTTTTGTAAAAGGAGGATCTTTAATCACATTATGGGGTGCAAAAATAATCATTTCGCGTATGGCGGCACTCACACGGTATTCATCGCCTTCAACAGTAAAAAATTTACTGATCCTTTCAGGGGAAATAGCGGCAGCGATACTCGAATTAAAAATTCCTCTACGCGCTTTTTCTATCGCATCAACATCTAAATCTGTGGCGAATATTTGCAAGGTCAAATTCCTGTGATTTGACATTTCATATACTGCTTCTTTAAATACAATAGCCAATGAATAAGCCTCCTCTCCCGTAGAACAAGCCGGAATCCATGCTCTTAAAACTGTTCCGTCAGTTTGTACTTTTAATAGTTCTGGGAGAATGGTAGTTTTGAGTTTTTCCCAAACAGCCGTATCACGAAAAAAACTGGTTACACCTATAAGTAATTCCTTAAACAGTAACTCCGTTTCTTTAGGATTTTCTTGTAAAAACCGAACGTAGTTGTGTATTTTATCAATCTGATGAATTCCTTTTCGTCTTTCAATACGTCGCATCAATGTATTTTTTTTGTAAAACGAAAAATCATGTCCTGTTTGCTCTCGCAACAGAATAATGATTTTGTCCAGACTGCTTTTATTTTTAGTATCGATTTCGGTATCGTTATGAATTTTTGAAATATGTTGTAGTAAATCAATCAATTTTGCCGGTAATTCTTCTGCCGGAGCAATTACATCTGCTACAACTGCTTCAATCGCACTTTTGGGCATTCCGGCAAATTTAGCATTAGCTGGATGTTGGACTAATACTAATCCGTTTTTTTCAATGGCTTTGATTCCTATGCTTCCGTCAGAACCCATCCCGGAAAGAATCACGCCTATGCTTTTATCCTGTTTATCTATAGCTAAGGAGCGAAGAAAAATATCAATTGGCAACCGAAGTCCGTGAGATTCTACAGGATCAAATAAATGCAACGTCCCATTCAATATGGATAAACTTTTATTTGGCGGAATGACATAAACCTGATTGGGTTTTACTTTAAGCCCATCATCTGCTTGTAAAACTTTCATTTTGGTATTTCGTTGCAATAATTCCGGCAAAATCCCTACGTAGTTAGGATCTAAATGTTGAATAACAATGAAAGCCATACCGGTACTTTCGGGCATGTTTTTAAAGAAAAGGTCCATTGCTTCTAAACCACCCGCAGAAGCTCCAATCCCAACAATTGGAAATTCATTTTTATCAGCACTGGCTTTTGCCCTTTTCTCTGCCGATAGTAAAACGATATTGTTTTTTACTACTTTCATTACACCACAATAGTTTTCAAAAGCTATACATTAGGATTTAAGAAACATTTTTCTCCGCCAATTTCTTAAACTTAATTCTAAAATCCCAATCCATAATTCACATTTACCAACAAAAAATACTATTTTACTAATTATCAAAACATTATATTTCGCCCCCATTTTTAAATTAATTGTGTAAAGGCAAAATAAATCCTGTAAACATTTAAGTTTACTTGTTTTTTGAACATCACATTAGTAGGATTTTTTTTTGAAGCTAAATGAACTATTGTCTAACAAAAAATCGATTTTTTTGTCAGATAACCATTTAAAAATGGAAATTCAATTACTTCTTTTTTTGGAGGGGGCTACCTAAAAAATTTGCAAACACAGAATCATGTATTATATCAGCCCTAAAAAATAAATAGGAGTCGAAAAATAGGATTCTTCAAAAAAATCTAATAAATCATTAAGCGAATATCAATCTATTTCTCATTCTTTATTTTTTCTTTTTGGGTTAATTTTTTATATATCGGTTTGGGGAATTTCTTGCTTCAATATCAACCTTAAACAATTCTTAAATTTACTTGATGCTATTTTAAAATTATGAAATAAAATTACAATTATTTTTTTTAATCAATCAATAAATTCTCAATTTTTATTCTAAAATTATTCATTATTTCTATATATACAAATTAAATTAACACTTTTTATTATAATAACTCCAAAGAGCTTAAAAAATCAGTTCTTTTATGTTTAACGTTTTAAAAAGATAATTTAACAAAAAAAAGTGCTTCAATAAAGAAACACTTTTATCCTGTTTTCAAAAATAGAATCAATTTTTATAAACCCATTTACGTAATATTTTTTCTAAATCAGATTGAATAATTGGCTTGGGCAAATAGTCATTCATTCCGGCTTCGATGCATTTTTCTTTATCACCAGCCATGATTCCGGCAGTAATTGCAATGATGGGGATTGCATCAGATTCTTTCATTTTTCTAATTTCATCTGTGGCTTCATAACCGTTTTTATTTGGCATTTGAATATCCATCAAAATAATATCCGGCTTTTCTTTTTTAAATTCTTCTATAGCCTCATTTCCATCTGTTGCTTCAACAATTGTACAGTTTGAAATGATAGTATTAACCAGTTTTTTAGCCAAAAGCATATTAATTCTATTATCCTCAACTATTAAAACCCTTTTATCACTGATACTTTCTTCGGGAACAATTGTTTCGCCTTCAATACTTTTTAATTCAGAATCTTTATTTTTCTTATAATCTGATTTTTTAAATCTAATGACAAAGAAAAAATCGCTTCCATCTCCATAATGACTCACTAACTCCAATTTGCTGTTCATCAGTTTCAAAAGCTGGTTTGAAATCGCTAACCCTAATCCTGTTCCTCCAAATTTTCGATTGGTAGAATTATCTTCCTGCACAAAAGAATTAAATATCTTTTGATTATTAATCTTTTTTATCCCTATTCCGGTATCTTTTACAGAGAATTTTAGCGTTGAATACTCCTCATTTGAAGAATCTATTCCATCAATATCCAAGCGTATTTCGCCAATACTGGTAAATTTCACCGCATTGTTCATTAAGTTTACTAATACTTGTTTCAATCGTACACCATCCGCCAGTATGTATTGTGGGACATTATCATTTATAGTAAGTATTAAACCCAACTCTTTTTGATTGGCTTGATATTTAAACAAATCGACTACCTGATTAGTGAGTTTAAAAAGATCTATCTCTTCAATATTCAATTCTAATTTTCCGGATTCAATTTTCGAAAAATCTAAAATATCATTGACAATATGCATCAATAAATTGGCCGATTCATTGACCGTAGTCATGTATTCTGACTGTGACTTTTCGAGATTTGACTTCATCAATAAATGTGTGAAACCTATGATACCGTTCAACGGAGTCCTGATCTCATGACTCATATTGGCCAAGAAATCCGTTTTGGCTTTATTGGCTGCTTCGGCTTGTTCTTTGGCTTTGGTAATTTCAATTTCCAGCAACTTACGTTCGGTAATATCAACAAAACTAATTACGACTTCAACAATTTTTCCCTTTTCATCAACAATAGGAAACCCATTGACTAAAAGCCAAACAGTATCATCCTTCAATTTTTTCTTCACTCCTAAAATGAAGTTTTTAACAGGCAACTTTGTATTTAAAATTTCGTTTACAGGATATTTTTCAATAGGCATTATAGAATTATCTTCATTCAAAAATTTACCTTCTGATAAAACAAATCGTTTATCTTTCAGTTGATTTTCCTTTAATTCCAATAGTTCTGCAGCTTTCTGATTACTAAAAATAATAGAAGTATCTGCTGCATGAACAAGTATCCCCGCATCTAGATTATTCAATAAACCTCGGTATCTTTCCTCACTTTGCTGTAATGCATAATCAGATTGTTTCGCGTCTGTAATGTCTCTTGAAAGGCATATAAAATGCGTATCGTGATCCTCTGTTTCTGTCATTGGCGCTATCGAAAGTTCAAACCAATGCAAACCATTTGGCAATTGTAATGAGTATTGTCTTCCGGTTGAAAATCCTTTTATAGAAGCTTCTTTGATGGCCATCATACACAAATCCGCAGCTTCAGGAGGCAATACTTCCGAAAACTTTTTACCCAAAAACAATTCGGCTGGCAGGGCTAACAAATCATCCCGTCTGGAATGATAACTATAAATTCGCCCACGTATATCGACTTCAAAAAGCAAATCAGGAATGGCATCAAGAACCGCTTCCATCTTTTTGTGTACTTTATTAAACTCTTCTTCGGCTTGTTTTCGTTCCGTTATATCAGTGGTGGTACCAATATATCCTACAATCTCATTCTCTGAATTCAACTCCGGGATAGCCTGACCCATAACCCATGCAATGGAACCATCAGGACGAACAAAACGATATTCGGATAGTGATTTTTCCCTTCTGGCCGTTGCATCTTTCCAATTGCCAAATAATTTTGCGCTATCTTCAACATGTACTGCTCTAAGCCAGCCATTACCCATAGCCTCCTCAAAAGTAATTCCTGCAATTTGACACCAACGTTGGTTTACATAAGTCGTTTTACCGGATGCATCGGTACGAAATATTCCCACCGGGGATACTTCGGTAAGTTTTTGATACCGCTGTTCGCTTTCAAGAACTAATGCCTCCGCTTTTTTTCTTAATTTTTCTTTTTCTAAATTTTCAAGTGCATAAACCACATCTCCCGTAGCTTCTTCTAATAATGCAATTTCTTCGGCATCAAAAAAGTTTTTCTCACCCGCATAGAAAGTAAAGGCACCAACTACTTTTCCAAATTTTAGTATCGGAAGCGACATCGATGACATATAACCTCTCTTCACCGCTTCATCTCGCCAAGGCAACATGATTAAATCATTTTCAATATCATTACAATAAAAATATTTCCCTTCTCGTAATGCAGTTCCCGTTGGTCCTCTTCCCTCTGGCACATCTTCTATTGAAATGGGCTTAATTACCGAAAGATAACCCTGATCTTCGCCGGCAATCATCGTAGGAATTATTTTTTTGGTAGCCTCATCAACCAGACCTATCCATGCCATTTTAAACTTCCCTAAATCTACCGCAATGTTACAAGCCTCTCTAAAAAGAGTTTCCTCATCCGGAGTACGAACAATCATTTGGTTAATCTGACTGATAAAAAAGTAAAGACGATTTGCTTTCATCAATTTCTCTTCAACACGAATTCTATCGGTAATATCAGTAATGATACCATGGCAAATGACAGTTCCTTCCGGCTCCACTACGGGCAACGAATTGACTTCATGCCATACCAATCCTTTGGTAGGATGATTATAGCGGTATTTCCCTTTGAGCGGAACTAACTTTGTTTTTGTTTCCAAAATGCTCTTTTTAACACGCTCTATATCCTCCGGATGAATCAAAGAAAATATCTTATCCGCATTATTTTCGATCGCTTCATGAGAAAAACCATAGATATCATCAATAGCATTACTGGCATAAGGATAACTAAATGAACCATCTTTATTTTGACGCATCGAATAAATTAATCCCGGCGAAGTAGCTGCAATTTTTACAAACTTATCCCTTTCGGCTTTCAGTTGTTCTTCCGCTTTTTTATTTTCGGTGATGTCCCGGTCAAATCCCAAAAACCG
>ERZ1034363.1628-NODE-1628-length-12289-cov-2.479446_pt1 | contig 12289 bp, 10 predicted proteins | sample MGYA00520616_ERZ1034363 | MGnify/ENA primary metagenome ERZ1034363 (study PRJEB33736, sample SAMEA104284506) | Azolla filiculoides | biome: Urban; feature: Water surface; material: Ditch water | place: Netherlands | collected 2015-10-28 | depth 0-0.1 m ...
CCAGCACAGCGGTGTCTGGCTTGAGCTCAATCGCCTTTCGGTACCCTGGTGCAGCCAGGCCGGACTCGTTCATGACCTCGTACAGAAAACCCGCCAGGTAGTGGCTGAGGGCATTCTGGTAGCCGTTTTTCAGCGCCAGCACCTCGGGGTCGTTCAGCGTTTCGACCGGGTAGCCGTTGAGCTCCTTGCCGCCGGCGCTGGCGCCGGCGCAGGCCGATATTGCCTGGGCGGAGCATCTGGTGCTGTTTTTCCCGCTCTGGCTGGGGGACATGCCGGCGGTGCTCAAGGGCTTTCTGGAACAGGTGGCGCGGCCGGGTTTTGCCTTCAAGGCGGGCCGTGAGAACGGTTTCGGTCACAAGGGGCTGTCCGGCCGCTCGGCGCGGGTGGTCGTGACCATGGGCATGCCGGCGCTGGTGTACCGGTGGTATTTCCGGGCGCACAGCGTCAAATCGCTGGAGCGCAACGTGCTGGGCTTTGTCGGGTTTGCGCCCGTGAAGGAAACCCTGATTGGCATGGTGGACCGTCTGGACGACGACGGCGTGGCGGACTGGAAGGCCAGGGTGGACCGCCTGGGCGCGGCAGCGCAGTGAGTGGCGCGATGACCCCTGCCGTCCTTGACCTGACGCAAGGGGGCTGGCCTCCGCTTTCAGCGACACTTCCATCATGAAAAAACTGTCATCACGGATTTCACTGACTGGCTTGGCCTTGTTGCTGGCCGGCTGCAGCAGCATGTTGCCCCAGAGCAGCAGCAACACGTCCTCGCATTTCCGCAGCTTTGAGGAAGCGAAGCTGGCGCTGGAAAAAGTCACGCCCTACAAGACCACCTTTGAGGAACTCAAGGCGCTGGGTTTTGATCCGCAGGCCGCCACCAACGTGACGGTGATTCCGTATCCCGAAGTGGTGACCCGTCTCGCGCCGAACTCCGGCGTTCCGCTGGACGCGCTGGACCGCGGGGTGCGGGAATGCATTCTGGCGCAGACGCAGTGCCGCGCCTATGTGTTTTATGTGGCACAGCAGTCGCGCAAGCGCGAGGGCGGGTTCTGGGCTGATTTTTTCAACGTGCGGCGCACGGTGGCCGTGACCGGCTGGCGTTTTGAAGGCCTGGTCGTGCTGCGCAACGGTCTGGTGCTGTTCCGCAACGTGGGCGGTTCTCCGAACACCGACTACGTGGAGCAGCAGGTCAATCCGCTCGGCCCCTTCCAGTCTGGCGGCGAATCGGCCGGCCAGCTCATTTTGCGCTGAAATGGGCCCCAAATTGCCATGATCCCAGCGTGGAATGGTTATAGTTTGCTATGACTACAGGAGCTATCTCCCGTCCCCCGTGCTGGCGCGCACGCGGTTGACATCCAGTTCGGTGACTTCCCCTGCAGCATGGCCCCAGGACGTGCGCAGGTGGCTCAGCACCGCAGCCACGTCGGCGTCGTTCAGGACCAGCACGTAGGGCGGCATGCCGTAGGGGCGCGGATTGCCGGCCGTGGCCGGTGCGAAGCCGCCGTGCAGCACGGTCTGCACCAGATTGGTGGCCTGCGCCATCGTCACGGCGCGGTTGCCGGCCAGGGCGGGGTAGGCGCCCGCAACACCTTCACCTTGATCGCCGTGGCACTGCGCGCAATGGTTTTCATAGAGTTTGGCGCCGCGTCCAAGCTTGATGGTGCCGGCCGCAGCAGGGGCCGGTTTGGCGGCATCTCCGGTGGGCGGCAGGGATTTCAGGTAGATCGCCATGGCGCCCAGATCGGCGTCGCTGAGGTGCTGGGTGCTGTGCTGCACCACCTCGGCCATCGGGCCGGTGACCTGGCCGCGCGGCGACTGGCCGGTTTTCAGCAGCTGGACGATGTCCGCGAGCGGCCAGTCCGCCACGCCGGCCTCGCTGGCACGGTTCAAGGCTGGTGCGTACCAGTTCTGCATCGGGATCAGACCGCCGGCCAGGTCGGCGCTGTTGTCGGTTGCGCCCAGGGCGTTGCGCGGGGTGTGACAACCGGCACAGTGGCCCAGGCCATGCACCAGGTAGGCGCCGCGGTTCCATTCCGCGCTGCGCGCCGGATCGGCGGGGCCACCGCTGGACGCGCCCGGCCGGAAATACAGCGTACGCCAGGCGGCCAGCGCGGCCTGGGTGTTGTACGGCCAGCGCAGTGCGGACGGGTGGTTCGACTGCACGACCGGCGGCAGGCTTTGCAGATAGGCAAAGAGGGCGTCGGCATCGGCGCGCGTGACCTGCGTGGTGCTGGTGTACGGGAATGCGGGGGACAGCAGCCGGCCGTCCTTCGAGCGGCCATGGTGCAGCGCGCGCCAGAACTCGGCGGCGTTCCAGCGGCCGATGCCGGTGGCCGGGTCGGGCGTCAGGTTGCTGCCGTACACGGTGCCGAACGGGGTTTCAATGGCCCGGCCGCCCGCATAAGGGGTGCCGCCCCGCGTGGTGTGGCAGGCGGCGCAGTTGCCGGCGCGCGCCAGGTACGCCCCGCGTTCGACCAGCGCTGTTTTTTCGGCGGAGGCCATGGCTGGCGCCGGCGCCAAGACATCCACACCATCGTTGAAGTTGTGGTGCCACACCAGGGCGCCTGCGGCCACCAGCAAGACGGCCAGAATCGCCAGAGGGCGCACGCCGCGCTTCATGGCTTGACTCCGGTGAGGGCCTGGGCGGCTTCCACAGCCGGCGCGCTGCCGCAGCGCCAGCGTTCGCCACCCGTGGCCGGTGGCGGCGCCGGGAGGGTGCTGGCCGGCTTGGCTGGCGCCGGCACCGGCTGTGCCGCCAGCCAGGCGGCCACGGCGGTCACGTCGTCCGCGTCCATGCGTTGCGCGATCTGCGCCATGCAGTCGGGGGCGTGCGCCTGGCGCTGCCGGGTCTGCCAGGCGCCGAGTTGGGCGTTGAGGTAGTCGCGTGGCAGGCCCACCAGGCCCGGGATGTCGGGTGCCACGCCGGTGAGCGCGGTGCCGTGGCATTGCACGCAGGCCGGGATGCGCCGCTGGGCATCGCCCTGGCGGGCCAGGGTCTGGCCGCGTTGCAGCACCGCCGGCGGCACGGACGCCGGCTGGGGCGCAGGGTAGGGCACGTCAAGCGCCGAGAAATACCGGGCGATTTCCAGCAGGTAGGCGTCACTGAGCGGGTCCACCATGCGCGTCATGAGCCCGTAATGGCGGCGGCCGTCGCGGAAATTGAGCAGCTGGTGGTACAGGTAACCCGCCGGCTTGCCGGCCAGGCGCGGGTAGTAGCCGTCAGGGGCGGCGCGGCCCTGTTCGCCGTGGCAGGCGGTGCAGGCCAGCGTGCGCTGGGCGATGGTGTCTTCGAATTTCGGGGTCGCCAGCGCACCGGCGCACAGGCCGAGCGACAGCGCGAGTGCGGCCGGCAGGCCGGACCAGGAGGATGCAGGGTGTTTCGCCATGGCGCGCATCATGCCCGAGACCTGGAAGCGCGGGGAAGGTGCAGAAGTCCCTGAATGTGGCCCCATCAGACCGGTTCAGCTGTCGCCGAAGGACACGCCAATCTGCCGCGCCGCCACCAGCAGCGGGTGGTCGGCGGGCACGCGCCGGTTCTGGCCGGCAACCTGGCTGATCGGCACGCTGTCCAGCCGGCCGCCGGCCAGCGTCACCATGCGGTTGAAGGCGCCGCGCTGCACCAGCTGGGCGGCCTGGTTGCCAAACTGGGTGGCCAGCACGCGGTCAAACGGCGTCGGCGCGCCGCCGCGTTGCACATGGCCCAGCACGGTGGCGCGCACCTCGCTTTTGAGGTGCGGCTGCAGCCATTCGCGCAGCACATGGCCCACGCCGCCCAGGCGGATCGGGTCCGGGCTGTCGGCGATGTGGCGCTCGATGGTCATCGCACCGCCGCGCGGCTTGGCGCCTTCGCCAATGCAGAGGATGGTGAAGCGTTCGCGCTGCTCGCGTTCCCGGCAGACGGCCAGCACCACCTCGGGGTCGTAGTCGATCTCGGGCAGCAGGATGACGTCGGCGGCACCCGCCACCCCGGCTTCCAGCGCGATCCAGCCGGCGTAGCGGCCCATGGTTTCGACAATCATGACCCGGCCGTGGCTCTGCCCGGTGGTCTGCACGCGCTCCAGCGCCTCGGTGACGGTGGCCACGGCGGTGTCGAAGCCGAAGCTGCGCTCACAGCCCTCGATGTCGTTGTCGATGGTCTTGGGCACGCCCACAATGGGCAGGCCCCGTTCGGCCAGGCCGTGGGCGATGGCCATGGTGCCGTCGCCGCCGATGGCCACGATGGCGTCCAGGCCCAATGCACGGGCGTTGTCCAGCGCGGCCTGCGTACCCTGCGGGCTGCCCAGCGGGTTGGCGCGGTTGCTGGTGCCCAGAATGGTGCCGCCGCTGAACAGGATGCCGCTGACGGCCTGCCAGTCCAGCGCGCGCGTGCGGCCTTCCATCAGGCCGGCAAAACCGTCCCGGATGCCAATGACTTCGGCATCGCACTGCCGCAGCAGGGATTTGGTGACCGCGCGGATGACCGCGTTCAGGCCCGGGCAGTCGCCGCCGCCGGTGAGGATTCCGATGCGCATGATGAAACAGTCCTTTGGTTGAAGGGGCGCGCCGCCCGGCACAGCCGGCTGTCGATGACGCCACGGCAGCAGTCCCTGTCGTTCGCGGCTGATCGTAACGCCGCCACGCGCTTCGCAGGGCCATTGCTGCGCCGGGTCTTCGGGGCCTGGCGGGCCCGCTGCGGACCCGCCAGGCCGTTAGCGGCGACAATCTCCCTCCTTCCGGGAAGTCTCCCGCGTTTGTTTTTGCTTCAAATTTTCCTGTTTCATGTCCATTTACAAGGTTCGACCCGCCGTCCAGCGCGATGCCAAGACCATCGCCGAAATCCACGTCAACACCTGGAAGGAGGCCTACGAGGGCATCCTGCCCGAGGCCGACCTCAACAGCATTTCCGTGGAAAAGCGCCTGAAACTGTGGAGCGAGGCCATCGAGTTCAACGACCCGCAGGTGCATGTGGCCATGGACGACGACCGCATGGTCGGCTTTGTGGCTTTCGACCGTTCGCGCGACCCCAAGTCCAAGGCCACCACGGGCGAGATCTGGGCGCTGTACGTGCTGCCCGGCGACTGGGACCAGGGTGCTGGCCTGGCGCTGTGGGACGCCGCCAACGAAGGGCTGGAGGACGAGGGCTGCACCGACGTCACCGCCTGGGTGATGCTGCGCAACGAGCGCGCGCTGCGCTTTTTCGAGCTGGCCGGCTTCAAGCGCGAACTGCCGACCGCCCGCACCACGCCCATGGGCAGCGTGAAGATCGAAGAAATCCGCCTCAAGCGCAAGGTCGGCTGACCTGCGGCAGGCTGGCAAGGTCCAGGGCATGAAACTCCTGCTCGCGCCCATGGAAGGGCTGCTGGACTACACCCTGCGCGACATCCTGACCCGCGTGGGCGGGGTGGACCGCTGCGTGTCGGAGTTCATCCGCATCACGCACCGGCAACTGCCCGCGCGCGTCTTCACCCGCATCGTGCCCGAGCTGCACCATGGCAGCCGTACGCCTGCTGGCGTGCTGGTGCGCCCGCAGTTGCTGGGCTCGGACCCGGCCTGCATGGCCGACAACGCCGGCGTGCTGGCCAGCCTGCACCCGGAAGGCATCGACCTCAACTTCGGCTGCCCGGCCAAGACGGTGAACCAGCACCGGGGCGGTGCTGTGCTGCTGGACGAGCCTGAACTGGTCGGCCAGATCGTGGCGGCGGTGCGTCGCGCCGTGCCGCTGTCCATTCCCGTGTCGGCCAAGATGCGCCTGGGCAACACCTGTGACACGCGCGCCCTCGAATGTGCCCAGGCCATTGCCGATGCGGGTGCGGCCGAGCTGGTGGTGCATGCGCGCACCAAGGCCCACGGCTACCGGCCGCCGGCCTACTGGGAGCGCGTGCGCGAGGTGCGCGACGTGGTCACGATTCCCGTCATTGCCAACGGCGAAATCTGGAACGTGGCGGACGCGCTGCGCTGCCGCGAAGTCACCGGTTGCGACACCCTCATGATCGGCCGCGGCATGGTACGCAACCCCGGGCTGGCGCTGGCCATCGTGGCCGCCGACCGCGCCGCGCAGGGCTTGGCGCCCGGCGCCGGCGGCATCGCCTGGGCCGACCTGCTGCCGCTGATGGCTGATTTCTGGCGGCTGGTCGCCACCCATGTCGAGCCGCGCCACCGTTCGGGTCGGCTCAAGCAGTGGCTCAACTACCTGCGCCGCCATTACGCCGAGGCCGAGCAGGCCTTCACCGAACTGCGCCTGACCAACGACCCCGCCGGCATCACGGCCTGGCTGGCCGCACAGCAGGCGCAGGCCGGTATGCCGGCCCTGCATCCCTGACAATCCCCTGATGAACACGCACCCCCAGATCCATTGGCAAGAAGACGGCGTGGAACACAGCGCCCGCTGGCGTTCCGAAAACGGCGCTTCCCCCCCGAAGCGTGTGGTGCTGGCCGACGACACGCTCAATGCCGATGCCGCCTACCGCCTGGCCTGCGAGGGCACGGGCCTGCTGTGGCGGGGGGACTTTCACAACGCGCGCCAGCTGCTGCAGGCGCTGGCACGCCGGGTGGACCGCAAACCGCATCGCAAACCGGGCTCAAAGGGCGCAGGCGCGGCGGCCCAACCGGCGCCGTCGCTGGCCGAGGCCTTTCACCTGCACCGCCAGGCCCAGGCGCAGCGCGCGCGGGTGCTGGGCATGGTGCTGCTGCCGCTGAATGCGGACTTCACCGTGCCGTTGCGCCGGGCGCCCGACTTTCGTGCGGCCTGCACCGAGGCGTATGGCGCGCCGGGCGGGCAGGGCGATGACGCCAGCGTGGTGTCGCTGCGTGAGCTGTCCGGGCTGGTGGGGGCGCACGAGTGGCGCAAGAAGGGCGTGGAAGTCCCTTCGCTGGGCGGGCCGGGCCATAACCGCATTCATCCGCATTACGGCGTGTTCTCACCCGTGCGAGGGGAGTACGTGCAACTGGTGGCGCAGGCGCCGCTGCCATCGAAAGCGCTGGCCTTTGACATCGGCGTGGGCACCGGCGTGCTGTCGGCCCTGCTGGCGCACCGGGGCGTGCAGCGCGTGGTCGCGACCGACCAGGACCCGCGCGCGCTGGCCTGCGCCAGCGACAACCTGCAGCGCCTGGGGGTGGACGCGCAAGTGGAAATCGTTCAGGCGGATTTGTTCCCGCCGGAGGCGACCTATGGCCGGGCGCCGCTGATCGTCTGCAACCCGCCCTGGGTGCCGGCACGCGCCAACTCCCCGATCGACCACGCGGTGTATGACCCGGACAGCCGCATGCTGCGTGGCTTTCTGAGCGGGCTGGCGGCCCACCTGACGCCGGACGGCGAGGGCTGGCTGATCCTCTCGGATCTGGCGGAACACCTGGGCCTGCGTCCGCGCGCGCAACTGCTGGACTGGATCACCGCTGCCGGCCTGCAGGTGCGCGGCAAGATCGACGTGCGCCCGCACCACCCCAAGGCAGCCGACGCCAGCGACCCGCTGCACGCCGCCCGCGCTGCGGAAGTCACCTCGTTGTGGCGGCTTGGGATGATTTAAAAGTTATAGCAAACTAAGGCCATCCCACGCTGGGATGGTGCTTGTTTGGTTCGAAATTTTGGGCGGCAGGTCCGCAGGCGCCTCCGGCCCGCCCCCGGTGCCGTTCAGGCCCCTTGCGCCGGCTGCACCTGGGACTGGCGCAACTCCCGCTTGAGCAGCTTGCCGCTGGGGTTCTTGGGCAGGCTGTCGGCAAACACCACGCGTTTCGGGCTCTTGAAGCTGGCCATGTGCGCCGTGCAGTGGGCGATGACCTCTTCTTCCGTCAGTGTCTGGCCGGCCTTGACCACGATGACGGCGGTGACGGCTTCGACCCAGCGCGGATCGGGCAGGCCGATCACGGCGACTTCGCTGACCTGCGGCAGGCGGTAGATCATTTCCTCGACCTCGCGGCTCGCCACGTTTTCGCCGCCGGTCTTGATCATGTCCTTCTTGCGGTCCACCACGGTGATGAAGCCTTCGTCGTCGATGACGGCCAGATCGCCGCTGTGGAACCATCCGCCCTCGAACGCGGCCTCGGTGCGCGCGTCGTCATGGAAGTAGCCCAGCATCAGGTGCGGTGAGCGGTGCACGATCTCGCCGACCTGGCCTATAGCCACGTCCTTGAGCTGGTCGTCCACCACGCGCGTTTCCACGTTCAGCACGGCGCGCCCGCAGGAGCCGGGTTTGCGCAGCTGGTCGTCCGGGCCGAGCATGGTGGCGAGTGGCGCAATCTCGGTCTGGCCGTAGAGGTTCCACAGCCGCACCTTGGGCAGGCGTGCTGCCAGCTCCTTGAGCACCTCCACCGGCATGATGGACGCGCCGTAGTAGCCCTTGGCCAGGCTGGACAGGTCGGTGGTCTCGAACAGCGGCGAGCGCAACAGCGCGATCCACACCGTGGGCGGCGCGAACAAGCTGGTAATGCGGTGTTTTTCAATCAGCGCCAGGATGTTGTCCGGCACCGGCTTGGCGGTGATGACGTTGGTCGAGCCCATGTAGATCGCAGGGCCGAAGAAGACGTCGAGCTGCGCGCAGTGGTACAGCGGCAGCGCATGCAGGGCGAGGTCGTTTTCAGCGATTTCGGCGTTGATGACGCAGCTGACGTACTGCCACAGCACGGCATCGTGCGTCAGCATCGCGCCCTTGGGGGTGGATTCGGTGCCGCTGGTGTACACGATCTGCGCCAGGTCGGTGCTGGCGAGCCGTACGTCCGGCAGCGGGTCGGTGCAGGCGGCCAGTGTGTCGAAGCTGAGCATGCCGGCGGCGGGCTCGCTCGGGTCTTCCGAAGGCAGCCAGATGAAGTCCTTGACGGCGGTGCCCAGCGCCGCTGCGGCGCGGGCCAGGTCGGCCAGGCCGCTGTCGGTGGCCAGGGTTTGCGCGCCCGCGTGGCGCAGGATGTAGGCCACTTCATCGGCCTTGAGCATGAAGTTGATCGGCACCAGCACCGCGCCCAGGCGGGCCAGCGCAAAGCGCAGGGCCGCAAAGCCGTGCGAGTTGCGCGCCAGCACCGCCACGCGGTCGCCCTGGCACACGCCGCGTTGCGCCAGTCCGGCCGCCACGCGCGTGACCAGCGCATCGAACGCTGCGTAGGTCCAGACCGTGCTGCCGCAGACGATGGCGGTTTTGGCAGGCAGGCGCAGCGCGCTGCGACGCAGGGCATCGGCAATCGTCTGGCGGCGGGTAATGGGGTGCATGGGGTCTCCGGTGTTGTTTCCTTGTGCCGGATTTATACCTGACCCTTCTGGATCAGTCCGTAGAGGGGCCCGGCGGCTGGCACCCGGAGCCTCCGGGCGCTGCACTTTGTCACCAATCGAGCCGGCGTCAGGTCACGCCGCGCCGTTAAACTCATTTACAAATCTGAATGACCATGGACGCGCCATCTCCTCTCATGCAACGCTGTTTCCAGGAGGCGACCGCCCTCTCCAGGCAGGCGCTGGAGCAGTGTCTCGACGAGGCGGTCGTGGCGCTGCAGACGGCCGAGGGCAGTGCCGTCAAGCTGGCCGAGCGGGACGCATTGGTCGCTGCGCGAACCAGCCTTCTCACACAGCGACCGACATGGGGCCCCCGGTATGCCGCCGACTTGCTGGCCGCCTTTCGCGCGGTGCCGGCCGCCTCGGCTTCCGGCCGTCTGGCAGGCGCCACGTCCGCCTTGCCGGGCACGCTGGAGGATGGTCTGCCGGACTTTGCCGGCCTGACCCTGGTGGACGACGCGCAGGTGTCCCAGGACATCGAGTTCGCCCGCCTGTCCCAGCAGTTCCGCCTGCGTGCCGATGCCGTGATGGCGGATTTCGATGCGCTGGTCAGCTCGGCGCAGGGATTCCCGAATGTGCGTCCCGAACTCAATCCCCTGCGCCCCGAAGTGTTTGCCAAAGTGCTTCGCAGCCTGCTCGATACCGCCAGTGTGGAGCCTTCAACCCGCGCGTTGTGGCTCAAGTGCCTGGCCGATCCCATGGGGAACGCGCTGCGCGGCATCTATGAAAAGCTCCTCTCCCTGCTGGAGACGGCCAAGGTGCAAGCGGTGAGCTACCGCATGGTGCCGGTGTCTTCGGGTGGCGGACGTGGTCCGGCAGGCCGGCGTGCGGATGGCGGGGCCTCCACAGGCCATGGCAGCGCCTCTGCGGAGGACGCTGAATGGGCCGGTGCCCCGTCCGGTGGCGCCACCCTGGAGTCCTTCGAGGACCCCTTGCAAAGCGGGGTGGGTGATGCCCTGTTCGACGACTTTCTCGCGCATGGCGGAGGCAACCCGCAGGCACGCCTGTCCGAGGCCTACTATGCGCGCGTGGAGGAAGAACTTGAGGCGCTGAAGGCGGCGCCCGAGGTGCCTGCAGACTCGCTGCGGGCCGCACTGCCGGGGGAAGATGCCGCGCTGCCACCCGTGGACCGGCCGGTGCGCCGCGTGGACGCCCAGAGTTCGCTGAGTTCCCGCGTCTGGGGGGCGTACGCGCCGTCCAGTGCGCGCAAGCTGGTGCGCGCCGAACTCAAGAAGGAAGCGACGCACGTCGGGCAGGTTCTGGGCCTGGAGGTCATCCGGCAGCTGGTGAGCCAGGTGGCGCAGGACCCCCGCCTGCTGGCACCAGTGCGCGAGGCGATCGTGGCGCTGGAGCCCTCCCTGTTGCGGCTGGCCATGGTGGACCCGCGTTTCTTCAGCGATGAAGCGCACCCCGGACGTCGCCTGATGGAGCGCGTGGCGCAGCGCAGCTTCAAATACAACGACGAGTACAGCGCCGAGTTTGGTGCCTTTTTTGAGTCGGTCCGGACCATTTTCAATGCGCTCAATGCGCTGAAAATTGAGAGCGCGGAGCCCTTTTCCAGCGCCTTGGCGGGTCTGGAGGCAGAGTGGGCCCGGAAGGACCAGGGCGAGGACGTGCGGCGCCAGGAGGTTCTGGAGGGACTGAGTTTTGCCGAGCAGCGCCAGACGCTGGCGGACCAGATCGCATTTGACATGAGCTCCCGTCCCGATCTTGAAAAAGTCCCGGGCGTGGTGCTCGATTTTCTGTTCGGACCCTGGGCGCTGGTCATGGCCCACGCCCGCCTCGTGGACCGGGCCAACCAGATTGATCCCGAGAGCTACGGCCTGGTGGTGTCTGATCTCGTCTGGAGCGTGAAGCGGGACTTCACCCTGCGCGATCCCGCCAAGCTGATGCACATGATTCCCCGCATGTTGCGCAAGCTGAATGCCGGCCTGGACCTGATTGCGCTGGATGCTGGTGAAAGAGCGCCGTTTTTCGAGAGTCTGCTGCGCCTGCATCGGCCGGTGCTCAAGTTGCGCCGCCTGAAGTCGGCCAGCGATGCGGCGGAGTCCGGCGCCTTGCCGCTGGACAGTCTCCCCGCAACGCAGGCGCAACGCACTCCCAGGCGGGCAGAGCAGCCCTGGCTGGCCGCACGGGAGCAGGAGAAGGCCGGGTTTGAAGACCTTCTGCCTTCGGTCGCAGGCGATCTGGAGGGTGGCGGGGGGGCGGATGTGCCGGACGGGCATCCCGGGGATGCTTCTGACGGGGATGTCGGGCTGGATGCCGATCACGAACGCCTGCGCGTGGCCCGCGTCCTGGATGGCCTGGACACCGGATGCTGGGTGGATTTGTTTTATCGGCAGTCCTGGCTGCGTGCCCAGCTGGTCTGGGCCAGTACCAAACACACACTTTTCATGTTTGTCAGCCAGGGTGGCCGCCCCCACTCCATGACCAGACGGAGCTGCGAGCGCCTGGTGGGCAAGCATTGGCTGCGGCCGGTCGATTCACACAGCGTGGTGGCCCATGCGCTGGCGCATCTGAAGCCGGAGGGACGGTCGCACGACCCTGTTGCCGCACGCGCGCCCGCTTCGGCCTATTGAGCGTTCCGGGCCATGGATGGTGCGGCCGCAGTGCAAACCGGTGCACCACTGGCGTCAGGCAAGCGGCGGGTGACCCGGACTCAGGGGGCAAATTGCTCCAGGCCGACCACGCCGACTTTGCGCAGCCCCAGGCGCTGCGAAGCGCCCAGCACGCCGGCGACCGTGTCATACCGTGCGGCGCGGTCCGGCTGGACGTGCACTTCGGGCGGTTCCTTCATTTGTGCGGCGGCCTGCAAGCGGGCCTCCAGCGTGCGCAGGTCCGGCAGCAACTCGCCGTTCCAGAAAATCTGGTCCGTGCGCGTGATGTCAATTTTCACAACCAGCGGCTCGACGATTTCGGTGGGGGGCGGGCCGACCGGCATTTCCACATTGATCGAATGCAGCTGGATGGGGATTGTGATGATCAGCATGACCAGCAGCACCAGCATCACGTCCACCAGCGGCGTGGTGTTGATCTCCGAAAGCAGCGCGTCTTCGCCCCCGCCGCTTT
>ERZ1034363.1629-NODE-1629-length-12288-cov-3.891164_pt1 | contig 12288 bp, 18 predicted proteins | sample MGYA00520616_ERZ1034363 | MGnify/ENA primary metagenome ERZ1034363 (study PRJEB33736, sample SAMEA104284506) | Azolla filiculoides | biome: Urban; feature: Water surface; material: Ditch water | place: Netherlands | collected 2015-10-28 | depth 0-0.1 m ...
AAAACTTACTGAATTAGGCAAACAATATGAGCAATATCTACACCAAAGAAGCCCCGTACCATCCAGGCTATGAGGACGCATCGTTTAAAAATGAAGTATCAAAAGGCGTTTCGGAGTTGAGCGAACTCAGACGTGTCAATTCACGTTATCTCAAATTTGCAGAGGCGATTGTGGATTACTGCAAGTCAAGTCATGTCTCAACCAAGAAAGTCACTAAGGCCTGAAGAGGGCTATGTTGAGTGTATTAAAAATTAAAAGCCACCTTCGGGTGGTTTTTTACATTTAATTCTTGATAAGATCATTTATCTCAATTAATTCTGAATACGCCATGAGACTTGCTCGCTCCATCGCCATATTATTAACAAGCCTATTTGTTCTTGGCGCTTGCTCAAAAGAGGAGCAATCCAATGCAATTAAGGTTGCCGTATCTCCGGCGGTACCGCCTATGCTGTTTGAAAAGGATGGCAAATATACGGGCATAGACTTGGAGATATTTGAGGGCTACTGTCAGTCCCGAGGCTGTACATTCAAAATGACTGCCTATGATTGGCTCGGCATGCTGGGCGCTGTGACTAGTGGACAGGCTGATGTCGCATTTTCCGGAATCTCCATTACTGATAAACGCAAAGAGGTAATGGATTTTTCTAAGCCCTATTTCACTAGCACTTGGGAATTGATTGGTTTAAAAAACCGCCATATCAAAATCACCGACTTAGCCCAACTAAAAAAATACACAATTGCCTATCCAACCGGAAGCGTATTTGATGATTATGTAAAAACAGTATTGCAGCCAAATGGCCATTACTCCGTAGATCAAGTTAAGCTTTATCCATCGCCTACAGAAGCTCTCATTGCTTTGCAAAATGGTAATGTGGACTTAGTATTTGTAGATAGCGCCATGCTCGTCAATTACCAAAAATCCTTGAATCTTCCAGTAAGTAGCAGCTACCAGGTAGTTGGCTTTGATAGCCTAGGCTTTGCCTTCAAAAAAGGCTCGAAATTGCGCGATGACTTTAATTTGTACCTTTCTGAGCTGGGCCCAGAAAAGTTAAAAGCGATTATTAATCGCTGGACACAATAAATTGAAGTCATTTACGTATATTGGGTTAAAGTGCTCCTTGAGCCGATTATTTCAATAATTCATAAGGAAAAATATGTCCCATCATGACAAGTTAATTGCTGCTTTTGAAACATACCAATCAGAGAATGAAAAGTTCCACGGAAAAGGAATTAAAGCCTCCGCTGCCAGAGCTCGTAAGGCATTGCAAGAGATTGCTGGTTCTTGCAAAGAGCGTCGTAAAGAAATTACCGCTGAAAAAGAAGCGCTTGAAGGCAAGCCAAAAGGTGAAGGCATGTCACAAGATGCTGCTCGTCACGCACACATCAGAAAGTAATCTCTTTCTGATAAGGCAAAAGTCACCTGCGGGTGACTTTTTTACTTAGAGGTCAACGTTCTCCAGTGCGGGACCTTCGAGATGGCGGGTATCAGCCCATTGCCCCACTGACCATCCGTCGCCTTGGCTATGGGAAATCCAATTTAATGAGGCATTGGGTACGGACGCGACTCTTTCGGCGCTAAGGGATTGCTTGCTCGCTATGCGATACATCATATCGAGCGTGCCACCATGGCTCACTACTAAAATAGTTTTACCAGCATGCCGCATCTGAATATTATCTAGCGCCTTTTGTACGCGTGATGAAAATTGCTGAATACTTTCGCCACCCTCAAGATCATGATCTAAATCGCGAGCAATGTGAGCCTGCCAAATATCAGGACGCTGTAGTGGCGCCTCGCTAATTGAAAACCCTTGGAGCGCACCAAAATGCCGCTCTCGTAAAGCGCTGTCTACTTGTGCTTCAACTCCAAATAATTCAACAACAGCCTGTGCAGTGTCAGTGGCCCTTTTTAGATCGCTGGTATACAAGACATCAAATGTAAGGCTAATATTTTTAAGTGCTTGTGCCATTTGGCGCGCTTGTAACATACCCTTAGCGTTAAGAGGAATATCGGTGTGTCCTTGCAAGCGCCTTTCAGCATTCCAGGCGGTTTCCCCATGGCGAATGAGGCAGAGTTTCGTTGTAGTCATGTTGCAATATTAAATGGGATTATTTTTTATAGTCCAGGCGCGAGGATTATGCTCAAAGCCAAGATGCTCGTAATAAGTGTTTGCTTTTGGGGCTGCAAGAAGTACCACCATGCAGTTAGACTCTAGGCGACTTTTGGTTTCTTCAATGAGACGCTTGCCTATTCCTTGCCGTTGATATTGTTCATCTACAGCAAGGTCAGCCAAATAAGCCACATAAGCAAAGTCTGTCAGGCTACGACTGATTCCAACTAGCCTTTCACCATCCCATGCAGAAATAGTAAGGTTTGCATTAGCAAGCATCGCTGCAAACGTGGTGATGCTATTGATTGGGCGTCTCTCCCCAAGAGTAGAGCGGGTATAAAGATCGATCGCCTGTTCTGGACTAATACTAGCGTGCTCGGAGTAGGTAATCATTGTTCATGACCGATCGAGTAGGTCAGCAAGTCGCCACTGCTCAGAGTTCCAGATGTGAGTGCCTCAGCCCTAAGGCCGCCGCGACCTTCAAATACATTCATAAAATCAGGCCGCTTTAGCAAATTAGCAGGTCGCTGGCAGGGCTCACATAATTCAGTGCCCTTAAATGCAAGATTTCCTAAATAGAAAGTCTTGCCAACCAAGGAATTGAGTTCCTCAGCTGAAATGCCGCTGATCGCTAGATTTCTGCGAGTTTCACTTTCGGCAAAAGACGCTTGCTGTTTTGTCTTTAGTTGCTGATTGGCATATTCCAAGCCCGCTAGTGCAATGAGGGAAATATGTCGTATCTTGAGTTTAGTTTTGGAGAATGCACCTATACCAAGCGCATAGCGGTCACCCATAATTCCTTCGCCAGCAATGATATTGGCTTGCATCAGTGGCGCCATTGATTCACCTGCACGAGTTGCAATATAAATCGAATGAATTTTGGGGGATGCCTTCATGATGAGAGCATATTACAAAAGAAAAAGCCCCGGTAATTTCGGGGCTTAGTGCTTAGGCTGCGACGGGCTCAGCGGCAGGCGCTGGGAGCGGAGGGCGCTTATTAAGAGCCCTCTGAATCTTAGCCTTCTCTTTAGGCTTAGTGCTGGATTCTAGTAATTTACTGAGTTGAGTAACGGTAAGTGGGCCCAATTTAGCTTTGCCGGTTTTACTAACCATGGGATCGTTTTTTCTATTTCTTTGATTTTGGCCAACAGCCATATTTTTTCCTAGAGTCTTGGAATGATGAACCTCTGAGCTTGCTCAGCAGACTCCCCTATATAGGGCGCGGAATAGTGATCACAAATCAGAATAACAGTTAAGTGGTTCTGGCGCTATGATTGATAGACCCTCATCAACTCTATTTTGAATCGAGATGAATATTCCCAATCTTATTTTTGCCGCAATCATGGGTGGGCTCATGTCATTGAGCATTACTTTAGCAACGACATTGGTGCGCCTAGGTCTTGCGCCGGATTTCTTTTGGGTTTGGTTGGAGGTGTGGTCGGTTGCCTATCCAGTGGCGATTATTTGTATTTTGATTTACCGACCATTTGCTAGCAAACTTACTGCAAAAATAGTGGGCCTGTTAAAGCTATAAGTAGGCTCATGTATTCACTGACTAAAAGGATTTATATGGCACGCTTTAGATTTATTGTGTTATTGGGGGCCCTTGGTTTGAGTGCTTGCGCAGCGGTTTACACCGATGCATCAGATTCAAATCACGTCACTTTTTTAAATAGCGATGGTGAATCTATTGCATCCTTAACATCAAAGGCAAATGCGTATTGCGCGCAATACGGTAAGACTGCCTCTTTTAGGAAGAGCGACACTCAGTTAGTGGCAGTATTTGATTGCAATTGGCCACAATCAGGGCCGCGCTAAATTTAGCCAGCGAGGTCTGATTGATAGATCAGTCCTGCATGTTCTCTTAGCGCATGGAATTGAATAGATTCCCAGCGCTGTTGAGCAACATCTAATTCGGATTTGTGGCTAGCTAAAAATACGGAAGCACCCACAACATCCTCCGCCATGCGGTGAATATTTTCTTGTATAAATTTCTTGAGTGCCACGGGATCATCTGAGCTGACCCAGCGAGCCAAGTTATAGCGCGCTGGCAATAAGCGTACTTCAGCACCATATTCAGTTTGCAGTCGATGACTCACCACTTCAAACTGCAGCTGTCCAAATGCGCCGAGTAACATCGTGCCACCAGTCATGGGGCGGAAAACTTGAATTGCGCCCTCTTCGCCAAGCTGCATTAAACCTGTACGCAATTGTTTGGAGCGTAATGGATCGGCAGACTCGACCATGCGGAAAATTTCTGGGGCAAAAAACGGCAAGCCCGTGAATTGCAGTTGCTCGCCTTCAGTGAGCGTATCGCCCAAGCGAAGCAGGCCGTGGTTTGGTAAGCCAATAATGTCGCCAGGGAATGCTTCATCCAAAATATCGCGGCGCTGTGACAAGAAGGACAGCGCATTGTTGGTGCGCACCTCTTTGCCATTGCGACAAATCTTCAGCTTCATACCGCGCTGGAAATGCCCAGAGCAAATGCGCAAGAATGCAACGCGATCTCGATGCGCCGGATCCATGTTGGCCTGAATCTTAAATACTACCGCGGAAAATTTATTCTCGGCAGGGCTGACTTCGCGTTGCAAAGCTTTGCGTGAGCCTGGTGATGGTGCGAGCTCAACTAGGGTATTGAGAATTTCACGTACGCCAAAATTATTAATGGCTGAGCCAAAGAATACTGGCGATTGACGGCCAGCCAAAAAGGCTTCTCTGTCAAACGCAGGCATCGCATTTTTAATGAGATCAACTTCAGCAAGCGCATTTTCAAGATCAGTGCCTAGGCGTTCTTTGAGCGCGGGATCATTGATATCAACAATTGCATGAGAATCTTCAGTTACACGATCTTCGCCTGCTTTGAACATGCGCATCTGAGAATTCGCAATATCAATCACACCGGCAAATGATTTGCCCATTCCTACTGGCCAGGTAAAAGGAACCACTTCAATACCGAGCGCGGTTTCAATTTCGTCCATCAACTCCATGGGCGGCTTCACTTCGCGATCCATTTTGTTGATGAAGGTGACGATTGGCGTGTTGCGTGCACGACAGACTTCCAGCAAGCGGAGCGTCTGTGACTCAACACCATTTGCAGCATCAATCACCATGAGAGCAGAGTCAACAGCAGTCAATACGCGATAGGTATCTTCGGAGAAGTCTTGGTGGCCCGGGGTATCGAGAAGATTAATAATGCAATCACGATATTCCATTTGCATTACCGAGCTCGCAACCGAAATTCCGCGCTGTTTCTCAATCTCCATCCAGTCAGAGGTTGCATGCCGACTTGCTTTACGAGCTTTGACGCTGCCTGCAATCTGAATGGCCCCTGCGTATAGCAAGAGTTTTTCAGTAAGCGTGGTCTTACCCGCATCTGGGTGAGAGATGATGGCAAAGCTGCGGCGTCTTAAAACTTCTGCGCCGGGAGTGCTGGAGGTGATGGTATCGATGGTAATTCTGCGCTTAATCTAATTGACAGAATTATAAGCGGGTGGAGCTACTTAGAATTGCTCTTCAGGCCTCACAAAGCGCCATTTCCCGGGGGGCAGCGCGCCAAGAGAAATTCTACCCATGCGAACGCGCTTGAGACCTAAAACTCTCAAGCCAACCATTTCGCACATGCGACGAATTTGACGTTTGCGACCCTCTCGCAACACAAAGCGAAGTTGGTCTTCGTTCTGCCAGCTCACCTGGGCTGGCTTCAAAACGACGCCATCGAGTTCCAGGCCATGCTTTAGTCTGTCTAGGTCTTCAAAAGAAAGGGCGCCTTCAACTCGAACCAAATACTCTTTTTCAATGGGGCTGTTTTCGCCGATGAGGAGTTTTGCAATTCGCCCGTCTTGGGTTAGCACCAGCATCCCAGTGGAATCAATATCAAGGCGACCGGCAGGCGCTAAGCCGCGGGTATTAAAGCGCGGGTTACGGCCCTTATCAAGTGGGCTGGCAAAGTAATTGTCTGGAGTAATGAGTGAGGCGGCAGGTTGATACTCTTGCTCGTCATCATAGTGGGAGATAAAGCCTACTGGCTTATTGAGAATGACTGTAATCCGAGAAGCTTGCTGTGCTTTGGCGCCAGACTGTAATTCAATCTTCTGGTGTCGAAAGGCACGGGAGCCTAGCTCATTGACCACTTCACCATCAACGGTTACCAAGCCTTGTTCAATATAAGAGTCAGCCTCGCGACGAGAGCATAGACCTAGCTCAGAGAGCAGCTTGGATACGCGTATTTTTTCTTCCATGAATGCATTATCGGGCAATTGCCCCAGTAAAGACTAGGTTCTGACAATATGCACGCTGCAAGGGGCCTCTTCAACAATTTTGGTCATCGAGGTTCGCCATGGCGTCACTTTATTGGGAAGCTTGTGAGATGCGCCAATTAAGATCAGCGAGGCATCATTGTCTTTGGCAAAGTCCACAATGCGGCTGGCTGGATCAAGCGCTTCTAGTACATGATACGAAATCCGCTCTGGCGGCAGCTTTAATGGCTTAGCCCATTCCATGAGCTGTACGAGGTGACCGCGCACAATACCGCTGGCGGTTTCGCTTTCTTGATTACCTTCAAAAGTAGGGGTGCTTGCAATAGTGCTGAGACATACAAGTCGACTTTCGGGATAGGCTTGTAATAAATTCTTTGCGGTGGTTTGCATGCGCTCACGTAGGTCTTCATCTGATTGGCGCGTATCGATCGCTGCAATCATTAACGGCGCATCATCATTTCCAACGCTAGGGCGTGGGCTTGGGGAGGGTTCATAGCCTGCTGCGCGGAACATGCGTTTGAGGTTCTCCCAAAAGCTAAGCGGATCCACTCGGTCAGCGCGCTCAGTGAGGGTGACACTTTCATGATCACGCAAGACTTGACGCAGACGGGTCGCGCTTTGATAGCGATCTGCTGCGCGTGGTTCTAGGCAGCGCAAAACAATTTCTTGTAACCAGCGCGGAATTTCTTTACGAATAGCACGCGGAGGAAATGCCTGTGCCCACATTCTTTTTCGTAGACCACTCATTGACTGCGGATTGCCAAAGGGAAGTTCGCCCGTTAGCAGCTCATACATAATGACGCCGATAGAAAAAATATCACTGCGATAATCAGAGCGAATTCCAGTTACTTGTTCTGGAGAGATGTATGGCGCCGAGCCAATTCCTTTGCGCATTTCTTCTGCGAGTAAGTCAGGGAAGCGTGCGTGATGCGATAAGCCAAAATCAATTAAGGTGAGCTTGCCTTTATCGTCAATCAGAATATTTTCTGGCTTGATGTCTAAATGAATTGCATCTTGCGCATGAAGCGACTGTACCGCTTGCGCCAAGTCAGCGCCAATCTTCACTACCTCATCAATCGTAAAAACTTTACCTTCTTTGATAAAGTCCTCAAGTGGCCGTCCCTCAACACGCTCCATTGCAATATAAGGGCGCGTCGCCATATTGCCTGAGCCAAGATACTGAGGAACATAAGGACTCTTAAGCGAGCGCAGAATTGTCAGTTCGGTCTCAAAGCCAATGAGACTTTCAACGGGCTGGTCGCGACCTACCCGCGGAATCTTCAGAAGAATAGGAACATCGATACCTTCTTTGGTTGCGGAGTATAGGCTGGCCATGCCGCCGCGATGAACTTCTGTTCCCAAAACAAATCCATCAACTACTTTGCCTTCTTGGAAAATTTCATCAACTGCTTCAATATCAGTATTAATCAACATAAGAAAATTATTTGCCTGTGATGAGGCGGTTGGCGAGATCTTCTGGCAATCCAGCGCGACGCACTTTGTCTGCCGCTGTAAATTGATCGTAAGGAGTGCGATGAAAAGTGAGCACTTCTAACTCTGGTTCAAAAACTGCAAAGCAAGCTTCTGGGTTGCCATCTCGTGGCTGGCCAAGTGAACCCACAACCGCTACCCATTGGCGATGATGCATTACTGGAACCTCATCACCGGGATGCGGCGTAAACCGAATAAGCTTGCCAACAGCGCTTTGATAGAAAAGTGCTTGCTCATGAGCATGGCCAACAAAGGTATATGTCTTGCCTGAGCTTTGTACGCAACGCCACGCACTCATACTGTCAGTGATGTAATTCCAGTCTGCGGGATTATGGGCTGATGCATGTACAAAGCACATTGCATCCTCTTGAACCATTAATGGTAAGTCTTTGAGGAACTGAATTTGAGAGGAGTTGAGCTGGCTCTTAGTCCATTCAATTGCAGCATTAGCGCTTGCATTCATTTGATGGCGATGATCTTCAAATACCGCTTGATCATGATTGCCTAAGATTGCGATTGCTTTTTTATCGGCAACCATTTCTGCAATGCGATCAATGAGTGCTCCAGGATCTGCGTTGTAACCAACCAAGTCGCCTAAAAACACCATGCGGGTAACACCCAACTCTTTAGCCTTTTCCATGCAGGCATCAAAAGCTTCTAAGTTGCTATGTAGATCGGCAAATAGCCCAATACGTTCAGTCATCCTTTAATGATAGGACAAAAGCGCTGCCAGAAGAAGGGCTAATAGGGACTTGCTTCGTTAAAGGGCCTATTTTTAAAGCGTTTATGTACCCAATAGTACTCAGCTGGTCTGAGTCTGATTTCTTGTTCAAAAATTTGGTTTAGACGTGCAGTATCTGCTTCAGGATTCTCAGTTGGAAAATTCTCAAGTGGCTTGCTGATAGTGCAAACATAGCCAGCCTCATTCTTTTTAAGGGTCGTGATCATCATGCAAACCTGCGCCCCTGTGATTTTGGCAAGTCGCGATACAGCCGTAATCGTATTGGTTTGAATATTAAAGAAGGGGACGAAGGCAGAGTCCTTGAGGCCCAAATCAATATCAGGTGCAATGATGATGAAGCTCCCCTTACGAATTTCTCGAATAAGCTCAAGGGAATTACCTTGGCGATCAATCGAGTTTCCACCAAAGCGATTGCGCCATTCAATAATTTTCTTATTGAAGAAGGGGCTTTTCATGCGCTGGAAAAAACCAGAAGTGCGTGGCCAGCCTTTATCGTGAGCGAGGGCGCTCAAAATAATGCTTCCTTCAATGCCAATAAAATGCATATTCACTAGGATGCGCGGCTGTCTGTCACTGAGATCAACCTCTGATTTAACCTCGATCATGTCGTTAAGCTGTTTTTTGCTTCCGAGCCAAATAATGCTTTTTTCTACTAAGCTTCGACCCAGCAGTCTCCAATGTTCTTTTCTAAGCGCATCAATTTCTTTTGAGTTCAGCTCAGGAAAACACAGCTCTAAATTTTTTTGAACCACGCGATTACGAGCGCTGGGAATATGGGCTGCCAAATAGCCCAAGCCGTAGCCAACTGAGACTAAGGTCTTGTAGGGAAGCAATACCAGGAATTGAAGGAGTGCTACCCCAGAATAGCTTGAAAAGTTTTTAAACAAAATTCAATTTATTCGACGTTATATCGAGACAAGGAGGTGGCGTAGCGTACATGCATCTCTTCATCGGAGCTGATGGACATGCCCAAATCATTTACCAAACCTGTCTCAAGGCGATAAGCCCACCCATGCACTGTAAGGTCTTGTCCTCTGGACCATGCATCTTGAACGATGGTGGTTTCACACACATTGACAACTTGTTCAATCACATTCAGCTCGCATAAACGGTCTTGGCGCTTGGGAGTTGGAATAGTATCGCCAAGGTAGCGCTCATGTTTTTGGTGCACATCTTTGACGTGACGTAACCAGTTGTCAGCCAAGCCCACGCGCCTATCTGTCATTGCTGTGTGTACGCCGGAGCAGCCATAGTGACCAACAACCAAAATATGCTTGACCTTTAAGAGGTCAATAGCAAATTGAATCACGGATAAGCAGTTCAAATCTGTGTGAACTACTACATTGGCAACATTGCGATGAACAAATAATTCACCTGGAAGCAGGTTAACGATTTCATTGGCAGGGACACGGCTATCTGAACAGCCAATCCAAAGATATTCTGGTGCCTGTTGGGAAACTAAGCGCTTAAAGAAATCAGCATCTTTAGCGATCATGGCTTCTGCCCATTCGCGATTATTGGCAAAAAGCTGGTCTAAGGCGTTGGAGTTCTTCATAATCATGATTTGAGTTTAAAGTACTTTAATGATGCCTATTTGGTTAAAGCAAACCCCCACTGGCATTGTTCTTAATTTACATTGCCAGCCAGGCGCAAAACTAACCAAGGTGGTTGGCTTGCATGACGGCTGTCTCAAGATATCTCTGCAGGCCCCTGCCCTTGAAAATAGAGCAAATGAGATGCTGTTGTCCTGGCTTTCTAAACAGTTAAGGGTGCCACAAAAACAAATTCAGCTTTTGTCAGGGCAAAGTAGCCGCATTAAGCGGGTAGAAATCTGGGGCTCAATCACCCCAGAGCAAATTATTGAGATCCTAAGCCCTTAAGTTCTTAGAGCCTACCAAAATATTGCCCACAGAATCCCTAAAATGAGAACCCATTTGCCGACGTAGTAAACACTGCGATGTGTTGCTTTAAGTTTTTTGGCCTGCGCTCTTAGGTGGTAGAAATATTTAAAGAGGATATTTACAAACCCAACCTGCTCACCCTCAACATTTTGGGAAGAGGCGGCACTCATGACGTAACGCCCAAACCAGCGATTGAGTAATTGCACCAATTTGGTGTGAACTGGCCGCTCAACATCGCAAAATAAAACAATGCGCTGTTGATCCGTTTCATTGGCTGCATAGTGAATATAGGTTTCATCAAACATCACCGGTTCGCCATCTTTCCAGAAATAGCGCTCCCCATCAACGTCAATAAAACACTTGGGATCGTTGGGAGTAACAAGGCCAATGTGATAGCGCAGCGAGCCTGCATAGGGGTCTCTGTGGCGCACCAGTGTGGCTCCTGGGGGGAGTGAGGCAAACATCGCAGCCTTCACTGACGGGATTGATTTCAGGAGTGCAACAGTTTTAGGGCAATTGAGTTGTGCCGAGGGCATTTCTTTGCCATACCAGTAGAGGTGAAAGCGTTTCCAGCCCGTCCGAAAAAAGGAGTTGAAGCCAATGTCGTTGTATCCCGTGGCGGCTGCGATAGCGCCATCAGCATTCAAAGCCAGGGCTTCATCTCGGATGATCTGCCAATGATCTTGAAGTGGTTTCATCTCCGGAAAATCTGCAACTGGAATGAATGCCCCAGCCTTAGTTTTTGAGAATAAGTAAAGCAGGCTATTAATTGGTGCCAAAAGCACTTGATAGTCTGTCAAGGATCGCACTACGCCAAATCGGACTTTGCCCCTGTAATAGACATAAACTGCAGAGACAACAAAGACTAAAAAGACGACGTGACGTAGTTCCATGGGGTTTACCAATTAGCGTTAATACCGATATTTTAATTTGGATGGAGGTCTATTTGATTCCTATTTTTGTAATGGGTATGCTCAAATGTTGAATGGGGTTAAAAGTAAGCCCCAGGAATGCACCTAATTAGGGCTGCAGGGATGATTCTTAAGGAAAACACATGAATGGATTCATAAAGTGGCTTTTAAGCCTTATATTGATTGGCTTGGCCGGTTTAGCAGCCTATACCTGGATTATGCTGAATTGGAGCTATGGCAGTGGTGAGCGGGCTGGTTACGTCCAGAAGTTTTCAAATCGAGGCTATATATGCAAAACCTGGGAAGGGGAGCTAGCCATGGTTTCGATGCCCGGAACTATGTCAGAAAAATTCCTCTTTACGGTGCGTGAAGATGCTGTGGCGCAAAAAATAAATGCTAATTTGGGAAAAAAGGTTGCCCTAAAGTATGAGCAACACATTGGCTTGCCGACAACCTGTTTTGGCGACACGGAGTATTTTGTTTCTGATATCGTAGTTTTGGATGAGTAGTTTGTAGTCGTATTAAAAAATTGCTGTAACGCAACTTTATTTTTGTAATTTTTTGTGGTTAAAATCATGTAAGCGTAATGTGCGCTGACATCAATATCTATAAGGAGCTTCACTTGAACAAAGCCGAACTAATCGCAGCGATTGCTGACGACGCGGAGATTTCTAAAGCCAAAGCTGAATTCGCATTGAATTCTGCTATCGAGACAATCATCAAAGCTGTTACTAAAGGTGACTCAGTACAACTGATCGGCTTTGGTACTTTTGCATCTGGCAAACGTGCTGCACGTATGGGTCGTAACCCAAAAACTGGCGAGCCACTCAAAATTGCTGCTGCTAAAACTGTTAAGTTTTCTGCTGGTAAAGCATTTAA
>ERZ1034363.1631-NODE-1631-length-12281-cov-3.139299_pt1 | contig 12281 bp, 8 predicted proteins | sample MGYA00520616_ERZ1034363 | MGnify/ENA primary metagenome ERZ1034363 (study PRJEB33736, sample SAMEA104284506) | Azolla filiculoides | biome: Urban; feature: Water surface; material: Ditch water | place: Netherlands | collected 2015-10-28 | depth 0-0.1 m ...
GAACCCTTCGCCCACCTGCCTATTCCGCTCTTGACCAACACCATGATGCTGGCCGGCAAGCACGACCCGGCGGAGATCATCAAGTCGGTCAAGAAGGGCATCTACGCGGCCAATTTCGGCGGCGGCCAGGTCGATATCACGAGCGGCAAGTTCGTCTTCAGCGCCAACCAGGCCTGGTGGGTCGAGAACGGCCAGCTGATGTATCCGGTCAAGGGGGCGACCATCGTCGGCAGCGGCCCGGAAGCGCTGAAGAAGATCACGCTGATCGGCAACGACCTGGCGCTCGACAGCGGTGTCGGCAGCTGCGGCAAGGACGGCCAGAGCGTGCCGGTCGGCGTCGGCCAGCCCACGCTGCGCATCGAGGGCTTGACGGTCGGCGGCACCGCCTGAGCCTGGCAGCCGGGCGCGCGGGTTTACCCTGGCTGCCGCTTTCGTCAGAAAACGGTCCGGTTTCCTGTGCTATATTGATTCGCATGAAGGCAACCCGCTTTTACTTTGCTTACTTTTTTATCTCAAGCGTCACCGACGGCAGAGAGAGTTGAGCACAGCCCCAAGCGCCCAAGCCCCTCATCAAGAACCGTCGGAAGCCCCGGCGGTTTTTTTTTACCTGTCACACCCCGCACCCCCCACTTTCCAGGAGTTCCGCGATGACCAAGCCCCACCAGCCCGCCACCGATGTCTGGCAGAGCCACCCGGCCGACCGCACCAGCCGTACCGACGACCAGCGGATCCAGGACATCACCGTGTTGCCTCCGCCCGAGCACCTGATCCGCTTCTTCCCGATCGCCGGCAGCAAGACCGAGAAGCTGATCGCCGACACGCGCCGCGGCATCCACGACATCATCCAGGGCAAGGATGACCGGCTGCTGGTCGTGATCGGCCCCTGCTCGATCCACGACCCGGAAGCGGCGCTGGACTATGCGCGCCGCCTGCAGCCACTGCGCGAGCAGTTCGCCGACACGCTCGAGATCGTGATGCGGGTCTACTTCGAGAAGCCGCGCACCACCGTCGGCTGGAAGGGCCTGATCAACGACCCCTACATGGACGAGAGCTACAAGATCGACGAGGGCCTGCGCATCGCGCGCCAGTTGCTGATCGACATCAACCGCCTCGGCCTGCCGGCGGCCAGCGAGTTCCTCGACACCATCAGCCCGCAGTACATCGGCGACCTGATCAGCTGGGGCGCGATCGGCGCCCGCACCACCGAAAGCCAGGTGCACCGCGAGCTGGCCTCGGGCATTTCGGCGCCGATCGGCTTCAAGAACGGCACCGACGGCAACATCAAGATCGCGACCGACGCGATCCAGTCCGCCAGCCGCGGCCACCATTTCCTGTCGGTGCACAAGAATGGCCAGGTCGCGATCGTGCACACCAAGGGCAACCCGGACTGTCATGTGATCCTGCGCGGCGGCAAGACGCCCAACTACGACGCAGCCAGCGTCGCAGCGGCTTGCCAGGAGCTCGAAGCCGCTGGCCTGCCGGCCACGCTGATGGTCGACTGCAGCCATGGCAACAGCAGCAAGCAGCACGAGCGCCAGATCGTCGTCGCCGAGGACATCGCGGCCCAGATCAGCGCCGGCTCGAATCAGGTCTTCGGCGTCATGGTCGAGAGCCACATCTTGGGCGGCGCGCAGAAGTTCACGCCCGGCAAGGACCAGGTGTCCGGCCTCGAGTACGGCAAGAGCATCACCGACGCCTGCATCGACTGGGACAGCTCGGTCCGGGTCATGCAGACGCTGAGCGACGCGGTCCAGGCGCGCCGGGGCTGATCTTCAGGCGGCCTTGGCCGCCAGCGCGTCCAGCAGCTTCTGGTGGATGCCGCCGAAGCCGCCGTTGCTCATGCACAGCAGCTGGTCGCCCGGCTGCACGGCGGCCATCACCTGCTCGATCAGGCGGTCGATGTCGCCCGCGACCTGGGCGCGCTCGCCCATGCTCGCCAGTGCCGCTGCGGCGTCCCAGCCCAGTCCGCCCGAGTGGCAGAAGGCCAGGTCGGCCTGCTCCAGGCTCCAGGCCAGCTGGGACTTCATGGTGCCGAGCTTCATGGTGTTGCTGCGTGGCTCGAACAGTGCCAGGATGCGCTGATCCTGCCGGCCGGCGTGGTCGAGCTGGCGTCGCAGGCCGTCGACCGTGGTCCGGATCGCGGTCGGGTGGTGCGCGAAGTCGTCGTAGACCGTGACTTCGCCCTTGTCCTGGCCCAGCAGCGCGACCTTGCCGCGTACTTCCATGCGGCGCTTGACGTTCTGGAATTCGCCTAAAGCGCCAGCGGCCTGTGTCGGCGCCACGCCCAGGTGTTCGGCGGCGGCGATCGCGGCCAGCGCGTTGAGCTGGTTGTGCTGTCCGCTCAAGCTCCATTGCACGCGCCCGACCGCGCGGCCCTGCTGCAGCACGGCGAAGTCGCTGGCGTCGCCCTCGGCGCTGAAGTCGCTGACCGCGGCGCCGAAGCTGCGCTGCTCGCTCCAGCAACCCTGGTTCAGCACGCGCGCCAGGCTTTCCTCGAGTCCGTTGACCACGACCCGGCCGGTCGATGGCACGGTGCGCAGCAGATGGTGGAACTGGCGCTCGATCGCGGCCAGGTCGTCGAAGATGTCGGCGTGGTCGAACTCGAGGTTGTTCAGCACGGCGGTGCGCGGGCGGTAGTGGACGAACTTGCTGCGCTTGTCGAAGAAGGCGGTGTCGTATTCGTCGGCCTCGATCACGAACGGGGCCCCCACGCCCAGACGCGCCGACAAGCCGAAGTTCAGCGGCACGCCGCCGACCAGGAAGCCCGGTTGCAGCCCGGCGGCTTCGAGGATCCAGGCCAGCATCGAGGTGGTGGTGGTCTTGCCATGGGTGCCGGCCACCGCCAGCACATGGCGGCCCTGCAGGATATGTTCGGCCAGCCATTGCGGGCCGCTGGTGTAGCGCGCGCCGCTGTCGAGGATGGCCTCCATCAGCGGAAACTTCGGGCTGCCGTCGCTCAGGCGCGCACGCGAGACCACGTTGCCGATCACGAACACATCGGGCTTCAGCGCCATCTGGTCGGCACCGAAGCCTTCGATCAGCTCGATGCCGAGCGCGCGCAGCTGGTCGCTCATTGGCGGATAGACGCCGGCGTCGCAGCCGGTGACCTGGTGGCCCGCTTCACGCGCCAGTGCGGCGAGTCCGCCCATGAAGGTGCCGCAGATTCCGAGAATGTGTATGTGCATTCCGCGATTATCAGACGTGTGTCGCCTCGGGCGTGGTGTCCGGGCCGCTGCCGCTGAAGCGGTCCAGCGCCAGGTAGATCACCGGCGTGATGTAGAGCGTGACCGCCTGCGAGAAGACCAGTCCGCCGACCACGGCCAGTCCCAGCGGCTGGCGCAGTTCGGCGCCCGCGCCCAGGCCCAGCGCCAGTGGCAGCGCGCCCATCAGCGCGGCCAGCGTCGTCATCATGATCGGCCGAAAGCGCAGCAGGCAGGCCTCGCGGATCGCCTGCGCCGGCGTCATGCCATGGTGGCGCTGCGCCTCGAGCGCGAAGTCGATCATCATGATCGCGTTCTTCTTGACGATGCCGATCAGCAGCAGGATGCCGATGGTCGCGATCAGCGTCAGGTCCTGCTTGAACAGCATCAGCGTCGCGAGCGCGCCGACCGCCGCCGAGGGCAGGCCGGCCAGGATCGTGAGCGGGTGGATGTAGCTCTCGTAGAGCACGCCGAGCAGCACGTAGATCACGAGCAGGGCGGCGGCGATCAGCACCGCCTGGCTGCCCTGCGAGCTCTGGAATACCGCCGCGTCGCCGCCGTAGCGCGTGATGATCGAGCTCGGCATGCCGATCTCCTCGCGCAGCGCTTCGAGCCTGGCGGTCGCGTCGCCCAGCGCCACGCCGGGCGCGAGGTTGAACGAGACCGTGATCGCCTGCAGCTGCCCGACATGGTTGATCGCGGTCGGGCCGACGCCGCGCTCGACGGTCGCGAACGCCGACAGCGGCACCAGGGTGCCGGTGCTGGCGCGCACATAGATCGCGCTGAAGGCGCTCTCGTCGCGCTTGGCCTCGGGCTCGACCTCCATGATGACCTGGTAGCTGTCGCTCGGCAGGTAGAGGGTCGAGACCTGGCGCTCGCCGAAGGCGCTGTAGAGCGCGTTGCGGATCGCGTCGATCGAGACCCCGAGCGTGTTGGCGCGTTCGCGGTCGATCTTGAGCTGGGCCTGCAGGCCGCGCAGCTGCGAGTCGCTCGTCACGTCGCGAAACAGCGGGTCGGGCCGCAGCTTCTGCTGCAGTTTCTGCGCCCAGCTGTTGAGCTCGTCGGCCTTGAGGCTTTGCAGGATGTACTGGTACTGCGCCTTGCTGGAGCGCCCGCCGAGCTGCAGGTTCTGCACCGGACGCATGAAGACGCGCAGCCCCGGCACGGCGCGCAGCTGCTTGCGCAGGCCCTCGATCACCTGCTTGGCCGGCAGCCGTTCGCCACGGTCCTTCAGCGTGATGAACATGCGCCCGCTGTTCTGCGAGCCGCTGCCGCCGTTGAAGGAGCTGACGCGCAGGATGTTGGGGTCGGCACGGATGATCGTCGCCGCGCTGTCCTGCAGCTTCACCATCTCGGGGAAGGACACGTCCTCGGCCGCCTCGGTGCTGACGCTGATCTGGCCGATGTCCTCCTCGGGGAAGAAGCCCTTGGGGATCACGAAGAACAGCCAGGCGCTCAAGGCGAAGGTGGCCAGCGTCAGCAGCAGCATGCTCTTGCGCCAGCGCAGTGCCAGGTCGAGCGTGCGGGTGTAGCCGCGCAGCGTGGCCTCGAAGCCGCGCTCGAAGGCGCGCACCACCAGGCTGGGGCGGCGATGGTAATGGGCCTCGCCATGCAGGAAGCGGCTGGCCAGCATCGGCACCAGCGTCAGCGAGACGAAGGCCGAGACCAGGATCGCCAGGCCGACCACGACCGCGAATTCGTGGAACAGCAGCCCGATCACGCCCGGCATGAAGAAGATCGGGATGAAGACCGCGATCAGCGAGGTCGAGATCGAGATGATCGTGAAGCCGACCTCGCGCGAGCCGCGCAGCGCGGCCTGGAACGGGCGCTCGCCGGCCTCGACATGGCGCATGATGTTCTCGAGCATCACGATCGCGTCGTCGACCACCAGCCCGACCGCCAGCGTCAGGCCGAGCAGCGAGATGTTGTCGAGGCTGTAGTTCAGGCCCCAGAGCAGCGCCACCGCGCCGACCAGCGACACCGGCAGCGACAGGGTCGGGATCAGCGTCGCGACCGCGTGGCGCAGGAACAGGAAGATCACCAGCACCACCAGCGCGATGGTGCCGACCAGCGTCAGCGAGACATCGTGCAGCGCCTCGCGCACCGAGACCGAGCGGTCGTTGACCTGGGTCAGCTGGACCGAGTCGGGCAGCTGCTCGCGCAGCTGGGCCAGCGCGGCCTTGACCGAGTCGACCACGCGCACCGTGTTGGCGCCCGGCTGGCGCTGGATCGCGAGCGTGATCGAGGGCTCGCCGTCGAGGTTGCCGTAGGACTTCAGGGTCTCGACGCTGTCCTCGACCGTGGCGACATCGCGCAGCCGCACCGGGCCGGCCGGGCGGTTCAGCACGATCAGGTTGGCGAATTCGGCCGCGTTGCCGAGCTGCCGGTTGGCCTGCAGCGTCAGGGTCTGGCGCGGGCCCTCGAGCGTGCCGACCGGGGTGTTGACGTTGGCGGCGCGCAGCGCCGACGCCACCTCGTCGATGCCGATGTTGCGCGCGGACAGTGCTTCCGGGCGCACGCGCACGCGCACCGCGTAGCGCTTGGCGCCGTAGATGTTGACCTGGGCCACGCCGGTCAGGGTCGAGAGCGTGGGCGAGATCAGGTGTTCGGCGTAGTCGTGCAGTTCGGCCGGTGCCAGCGAGGGCGAGGTCAGCGCGACCAGCAACACTGGCGCATCGGCCGGGTTGACCTTGCGGTAGGACGGCGGGCTGGTCATGTCCTGCGGCAGCGAGCGCTGCGCGCGCAGCAGCGCGGCCTGCACGTCGAGCGCGGCGCCGTCGAGTGAGCGTCCTTCGACGAACTCGAGTGTCAGCGAGGTATTGCCGAGCGTGCTGGTCGAGCTGATCTGGGCCAGGCCCGGGATGGTCTGGAACTGCTTTTCCAATGGCAGCGCGACCGAGGAGGCCATGGTCTCGGGGCTGGCGCCCGGCAGCGAGGCCGAGACGTTGATCACCGGCGTGTCGTAGCTCGGCAGCGCGGCGACCGGGATCGAGCGGTAGCCGATGACGCCGGCCAGCACGATGGCCAGGTTCAGCAGCACCGTCATGACGGGCCGGCGGATGAAGAGTTCGGACAGGTTCATGGCGCGGCCTTGTCAGCTTGGCCGCCTTGACCGCCCGCACCGGCCTGGCCCTCGGGTTTGCCGGGCTTGCCGCCAGCCTTGTCACCGGCCTTGTCACCGGCCGGTTTGCGTTCGGCGATCGGCACGTCCGGGCGCAGGTTCTGGCGTCCGTCGACGACGACCTGGTCGCCCTCGTTCAGGCCCGACACGGCGGCGTCGTCGCCCTGTGCGGCGAGCAGCTTGACCGGCTTCTGGACCGCCTTGCCGTCCTGCGCGACATAGACGATGGGGCCGCGCGCGCTCTGGATCACGGCCGGCAGCGGTATCACGATCGCGTCCTTGAGCTCGCGCGTTTGCAGCGTGACCTTGACGAAGGCGCCGGGCCAGAGTCGGGACTCGCGGTTCTCGAAGCGAGCCTTGACCTTGACTGTGCCGGAGGCGGCATCGACCACGCTGTCGACGAACTGCAGCTTGCCGGTGAGCGCCTGGGCCTGTTCGGGCAGGCGAGCCTCAACCTGGGCCCGGCCACTCTGGAGCAGGGCCAGCAGGTCGGGCAGTGCCGACTGCGGCAGGCTGAAGGCGACATCGATCGGGTCGAGCCGGGTGATGGTGGCCAGGGTCGTGACGTTGGCCTGCACCGCGCTGCCGGCGAACACCGGCACCAGGCCGACGCGTCCGGCGCTGGCGGCGCGGATCTGACCGTAGGACAACGGCACCTGCGCAGCGGCCAGGCTGGCCTGATCCGCTTGCAGGTTGGCCTGCTGCGAATCGACCGCGGTCTGACTGCTGTCGACCGCGCCTTGCGAGATGAAGTTCTTCGCCAGCAGCTCGCGCGATCGGGCCAGCTGGCGCTGGGCATCGGCCAGCAGCACCTGGTCCTTGGCGAGCTGGGCCCGCAGCTTGGCGACGTTGGCCTCGTCGCTGCGGGTATCGAGCGTGAACAGCAGTTCGCCGGCGCGTACGGTCTGACCCTCGCGCACATGGACCCGGCTGATCACGCCGCTGAGCTGCGGCCTGACCTCGACCGCCGAGACCGGGACTGCGCTGCCGGTGGCCGAGAGCGAAAGCGTCAGCGCGCGCTTGACCGCTGCTACCGTGCTGACCGGCACCGCCGGGGTCGCAGCAGCGGGTTTGGCGCCTGAGCTGGCCGAGCTGCCTGGCTGGGCAGAGGGGCCGGAGTCGCCGCAGGCGTTGAGTGCCAGGGCGCCAGCGATGGCCATTGTGGCGGTGGCGAACGATGTCGATAGCTTTTTCATTATTGGGGTTCAGGCGTGGCAAATCCGGTAAGCCCTTGCATCATATGGTGCAATTGCGACGTCTGTTTGCCGTATGGCCGTCGCCCCCACCGGCGGCCTGTGCCGACCTGCATCCGCAGCAACGACACCGTGATCGGCGGGCTTGCCGGGCTGACCAACAGCTCAGAAGCGCAGGCGCATGCCAGCCGAATAGCTGTGGCCGCTGGGCTGGCCGTCGAGTGCGTCCTTCATGGTCACTGCATAGAGCTCGGTCTGCTTCGACAGCGGGTAGAGGTAGCCGACCGAGTAGGTGTTGCGCTCGCTGCCAGTTTCGGGCGAGTTCTGGCTCCACTGAGCGATCAGCGCACCCGGCCCGGCGGGCACGCGCACGCCGAGACCGCTCAGGTCGCTGTCGATGCCGGTGCTGCGGTTCTCGACCGTCGCGTACTGGGCGAACAACTTGGCGACGCCGAAGTCGTAGGAGACGTTGAGCTGGGTGGTGCGGGTATCGGCCACGGTGGCGGTGCCATCCTTCTCGACATCCTGCAGCACCAGCGCGGCGGCCAGCGGTCCGCTGGCGTAGGCCAGGTTGGCGCTCCAGTTGTCGCCGTTGCTGCTGCCGGTGCTGGCTTCCTTGGCTGCGCCGGCCACACCAAAGCGCCAGCCGTTCCAGCTCGGGCTGGCATAGGCGACCGAATCGCTCCAGCCGGTATCGCCCGTCACGGCATTTTGGCCCGAGCCGAAATAGTGGCGGATGCTCGGCGAGTAGCCGAACGAGTCGCCGAAGGCGTTGAACGACAGCGTCGAGAGGAACAGCGCCGTCGTGTTGCGGCCCAGCGTCAGCGTTCCGTAGTCCTTGTGCGACAGGCCGACCGAGGCGGTGCGCGAGAACTGCGGGTCGCCGCTGAAGCGGCCTTGCTCGCCGCTGTCGGCGCGCAGGAAGCTTTCGAGCTTGAACAGTCCTGTCAGGCCGTCGCCGAGGTCCTCGCTGCCGCTCAGGCCGTAGTAGCTGGTGGTCATCTTGCCGCTGTCGACCGCGCTCTTGACCGGCTTGCCAACGCCGACCTCCTGGGAGGAGCCGATGCTGAGGTCGATCAGGCCATAGACCTTGACTTGGCTTTGGGCCTGAGCGCCGAGGCTTGCCAGGGCCAGGGTGACGGCGAGTGCCAGCGGGGTGGATTTTGCAAAATGCATGGTGCAGACTCCTGTGGAATCAAGCCGGGGAAATCCGGCTTGTCCCGCTCTGCTTGCAAGCAATGTGCCAGTGTTTTTGCGGCTATCCTGGGAGGAATCAGTTCAGCGGCCGCAGCACGTCGGCAAGGTCGGGGCTCTTGGGGTCGAGCCGCAGGTTGCGCTCCACGCTCGCGATATGCTGCTCCATCAGCCGCACGGCGGCGCGGGCATCGCGCTTTTCCAGCGCATCGACCAGGCGCACATGGTCGTCCTGCGAATGCTGGGCCGAGTGCGAGGACTGGTACATCAGCGAGATCAGCGACGAGCGGCTCAGCAGGTCGGCCAGCAGGTCGGCCAGCACCTCGTTGCCCAGCATGCGCGCCAGCACCATGTGGAAGTCGGCCAGCAGTCTTGTGCGGCCCGGCACGTCGACCCGCGCCACCGCCTCGCGTTCCTGCTGCAGATGGGCCCGCAGGCTGGCGATCTGCGGCTCGGTGATGCAGGCGCAGAGCTGGCGCAGCATCGCGCTCTCGAGCATCAGCCGGACCTGGAACACCTGGCGCGCCTCCTCGATGCTGGGCGTGGCGACGAAGGCGCCGCGCGCCGGCTCCAGCGTCACCAGGTGGTCGCGCGAGAGCTGGTTCAGCGCCTGCCGCACCAGGGTGCGCGAGACCTGGAAGATGTCGGCGATCTTCTGCTCGGCCAGCTTGGTGCCCGGCATCAGGCGCCGTTCGACGATCGCGGTCGTGATGGCCTCGACGATCCTTTGCGTGGCGCCGGGCACGGCATCGCCGGCACTGACCGCGGCACCCGGCCGGGCCTCGCGCAGGGAGTCGGTGGACGGCATCGGCTGGATTTTCTGTCTCTTCTGGGGCATGGTTATTGCTTGATCGGTTGCTACAAATGTGCACCAGACTGTATACAGTCATTTCACAAACACGCAAGAACCGGACCCGGCTATTGGCATCCCGAAGAAAGGAAATCCGATGGGACATCTCGGTACCCAGGTGCTCGACACCGCCACGCTGGCCGTCCCTATTCCACCTGCCCTGGTTCCTGAAGCGAGGTCCTGATGGATTCTTCCTACCTGTTCGACTGGGTCAACCTGCTGCTGCGCTGGGCCCATGTCATCACCGCGGTGGCCTGGATCGGCGCCTCCTTCTATTTCGTCATGCTCGACAACAGCCTGTCGCCGCCCGAGCACGCCGACCTCAGGGCCAAGGGCGTCGACGGCGAGCTGTGGGCCGTACATGGCGGCGGCTTCTACCATTCCAACAAGTACATGCTGGCGCCCAACTGGCTGGCGCTGCCGCAGCAGCTGCACTGGTCCTACTGGGAAAGCTACTCGACCTGGCTGACCGGCTTCGGCCTGTTCACCTCGCTCTACCTGTTCAATGCCGGCAGCTTCCTGATCGACAAGAGCGTGCACGACTGGCCGCCCGCGCTGGCGATCATGGCCGCGCTCGGTTTCCTGGTGCTGTTCTGGCTGCTCTATGACGGCATCTGCCGCAGCCTGGGGCGCGGCAGGCGCGGCGACCTGATCGTCGGCGCTGCCGTGCTGGGCCTGGTGACCTTGGCCGCCTGGCTGGCCTGCCAGCTGTTCGCGGGCCGGGCCGCCTTCCTGCTGGTCGGCGCCATGCTGGCGACCGCGATGAGCGCCAATGTCTTCTTCCTGATCATTCCGGGACAGCGCAAGGTGGTCGCGGCCTTGCGCGCCGGCCTGCCGCCCGATCCGGTCCACGGTCGGCGTGGCAAGCAGCGCAGCGTGCACAACACCTATTTCACGCTGCCGGTGCTGATCGCGATGCTGTCCAACCACTACGGCTGGCTCTACCAGGCCAGGCACAACTGGCTGGTGCTGGTGCTGCTGATGCTGGCCGGCGCGCTGATCCGGCACAGCTTCGTGGCGCGGCACCGGGCCCAGGTGCAGGGTCGGCGCACGCCCTGGGCAGTGGCCGGCGCCGGCCTGCTGGTGCTGGCGGGCCTGATCTTCTGGCTGGCGCCAGCGCCACCCGCGCCAGCCCTGGCGGCCGAAGCCGCAGCAACCCGGCCGGCCAGCCTGGCCGAGCTGAAAGCCGTGATCGGCCAGCGTTGCCTGCCCTGCCACAACGCCGAGGTGCAGAACAAGGGGGTGGCCCTGCACACCGATGCACTGATCCTCCAGCACGGCCAGGCCATCTACCAGCAGGCGGTGCTGCTGCGCCAGATGCCGCTCAACAACGCGACCGGCATCACCGAGGCCGAGCGCCTCGTGATCCGGCGCTGGTTCGATGCCGGCATGCCCCGGCACTGAGCTCGGGCCCCCGATCTGGTGCGCCGCCTGGCCCGAAGCGGTGCATCATTTTTTATAAAACTGTATACAAACTTGTATTCAGATCCTGCCGGAACCTGGCATCGATCTTGCGTCTGAGGCTGCATGCCGCCCCGAGCGGTTTCCAGACCCTTCCCTTGGAGTCCTCATGCACAAGCGCCAATTCCTGCAAGTCACCGCCGCCCTGGCCGTTGCCGCCCTCGGTACGGCCCATGCGCAGACCCCGCTCAAATTCCAGCTCGACTGGCGCTTCGAGGGCCCCTCGGCCCTGTTCGTCCAGCCGGCGGCCAAGGGTTATTTCAAGCAGGCCGGGCTCGATGTCACGATCGATGCCGGCAACGGCTCGAGCGGCACCGTGACCCGCGTCGCCTCGGGCAGCTACGACATCGGCCTGGCCGACGTCGCCGCGCTGATGGAATTCCACGCCAACAACCCCGAGGCGCCGAACAAGCCGGTCGCGGTCATGATGGTCTACAACAACACGCCGGCGGCGGTGCTGGCGCTGAAGAAGTCGGGCATCAAGTCTCCGGCCGACCTCAAGGGCAGGAAGCTCGGCGCCCCGGTGTTCGATGCCGGCCGCAAGGCCTTCCCGATCCTGGACAAGGCCAACAAGATCGGCGCCGTCAGCTGGACCGCGATGGAGCCCTCGCTGCGCGAGACCATGCTGGTGCGCGGCGATGTCGACGCGATCACCGGCTTTTCCTTCACCTCGCTGCTGAACCTCGAGGCGCGCGGCGTCAAGGCCGACGAGGTCGTCGTGCTGCCTTACGCCGACCACGGCGTCAAGCTCTACGGCAACGCCATCATCGCCTCGCCCAAGCTGATCAAGGAAAACCCGGCCGCGCTGAAGGCCTTCCTGAGCGCCTTCGCCAAGGGCGCCAAGGAAGTCATGGCCAATCCGCCGGCCGCGCTGGAGTCGGTCAAGGCGCGCGACGGCATCATCAACCTGCCGATGGAGACGCGCCGGCTGCAACTCGCGATCGATTCGGTGGTCGCCAGCCCCGATGCGCGCCGCGAGGGCTTCGGCCGGGTCGATCCGGGCCGCCTGAGCCTGATGGCGAGCCAGGTCTCGGACGCCTATGCGACCAAGACCCGGGTCGATGCCGGCGCGATCTGGAACGGCAGCTTCCTGCCGCCGGCGGCCGAGCTCGACATCCTGCCCAAGGCCAGGAAATAAGGGGCAGCAGATGGACAGCGCCACCGAAATCCCCTTCGTCGATTTCCAGAACGTCTGGCTGGCCTACAACGAGGAACTCTGGGCCCAGGGCAAGTTCGCGGTCGAGGACATCAACCTGCAGGTC
>ERZ1034363.1632-NODE-1632-length-12276-cov-2.704156_pt1 | contig 12276 bp, 16 predicted proteins | sample MGYA00520616_ERZ1034363 | MGnify/ENA primary metagenome ERZ1034363 (study PRJEB33736, sample SAMEA104284506) | Azolla filiculoides | biome: Urban; feature: Water surface; material: Ditch water | place: Netherlands | collected 2015-10-28 | depth 0-0.1 m ...
CTGGCTGCTGTCGCTAACCAAGTCGGTTCCAATGGTGAAGTCCTCACCGCTGGTAACTTGACCTCGTTTGCTCTGTCTGAAGGTACTACCCCGACTGAACTCGGTACTACCATGCAGAACGTCGACGTGACTCTGGTTCAGTACGGTGCTGTTATCGGCATTACCGATGTGATCGAAGAAACCCACATCGATGATGTCCTGACCGAATACATGGGCCTCTTGGGTGAAAACTCTGGTCAAGTAGTCGAAGCAATGCGCTGGATCCCGGCTGGCCCTGCTGAGTTCCGCGCTGCTGTTCGTTCGATCCGTTCTAATCATGGTCGCCCGATCACCAAAGTCGTGAAGTCTGATGTCCGTTTCGGTACTCAGGCTTGCGAACCGTCATTCGTTGCTGTTTGTCACTCTGACATGGAAGGCACGCTGCGTAAGACTCTCGGCGCTAACTTCACGCCGGTTGCTGACTACGGTTCCAGCATGACCCCGCTGCAGGGCGAGTTCGGCAACTTTGAGAACATTCGCTTCCTGACCTCTACCCTGATTGGCAAACGTGCAAACGGTACGCCTATCGGTGGCGGCGCTTCGACCTCTGCCGCAATCGCAACCTCTCCTAACCTGCAATCGGATGCCGGCGTCAATGTCAATCTGTACGACATCCTCGTTTTCGCTGCTGATGCATGGTGTGGCGTTGCTCTGAAGGGTGAATACGCTGTTACGCCGACGATGGTTCGCGCAACTCCGTCTGAGTCTGATCCGCTGGCTCAACGCTCCAAGGCTGGTTACAAGACGATGCAGGCTGTCAAGGTTCTTCAGACCGCTCACATCAAGAAGATTGTTTCCGGTACTTACAAGGATGCTCTCCTGAGCTAATCCTGAATGAATCGCGCCCTGCTAGAGATAGTGGGGCGCTTTTGTTTATTGCCTTAAAGGAGATCACTTCATGGCACGCCTTTCCGATATTCCCAATGAGTCGCAACGTGAGATGTCAGGCAACGTATGTTTGTCTGCATGTACGCTGGCGATCAACGCAGGCTCTGCTGCAACTTTCAAAACCACTGGTACAACTGTTTATACCGTTGATGGCTACTTCAAGTCCAAAGCTGCTCTGGCTGCGCAGGCTTTCACTGCTGGCCATACTGGCTTGGCCATTGGTCAAACTGGCTTCTACGTTGTAACTCTGGATGCCGCTGGAGCCGTCAAGACCTTTGAAGGTATTGGCGCTATCCCTGACATCGACAATGGCTGCACCGCTATTGGCTTCATCAAGGTTGTTGCGACATCGGCTGCTTTTGTGCCGGGTACAACCGCGCTTGACCTCGGCACGCTTACTTTCACGTTCAAAGACGTGATGGTTCTTCCGTCTGTTGCACCGTAATTTGATGTAACCCAAGCCCTTGCAGAAATGCAGGGGCTTCTTGCTGTACTTCTACCGCTGTACTTCTACCTCTAAGGAAATACCAAAATGGCACGCACTGCAAACGATGAAGTCGTTATCGAAGCTACTCCCGCTCCTATCGCACGCACCAAGCGTGTGATTATCCAGCGCCCTTATGGCAATACCGATACCCATATTCATCTCGGTTTCAATGCTTTTGAAGGCCACTTCCCATTCGATGAGCCGGTTGAACTGCCGGCTGACATGGTTGATTACTTCCGCACCCAGAAGCGTGCTGAATTCCATGCTGATGAAACTGGCCGTCCTGTCTCAAGCCGCACAAACCTGCTGGCGATCATGGATGCCTGATCGAAGCTGAACGCATTTTAGTAATGAGCGCCATTGGTTGAGAAATCGACAATGGCGCTTAAGTTTTATGGGGCTGCTAAATGTCTGCAACAAGTTACGATTCTCTGATGGGCCAAGTAATGCCGTTCCTCCCCGGCGCTCCTTACCCTATGGTTATCTCTGCATTCAATCAGTCAGCCCGTGAGTTGTGCCGGCGTGCAAAGTGCTGGTCTGAATGGCAAGACATCACGTTAGTCGCTGATCAGGCTGGATACTCTCTGACGCCAGCCACTGATGATTCTTCGATTCGTGTCATTCGCGCCATCATCATTCCGCCACGGAAGCCGATGACGCCTATCACCAACGACGAGATTATTCGCAATCGACCTTATCTGCTCTCTGCTATTGGAGAGCCGACCGCCTACGTGGTAAATCAGGACATGAGCGTTACGCTCTATCCAAAGCCAACGACCGCACAGGCTGGCGTGATTGCCAAGGCCAGAGTTTCATTTGTTCCTAACTCGGATTCAGTCACGTTGCCTGCGGATCTGATTGAGCGCTTTGAAGAAGTGCTGATCGATGGTTGCAAAGCCCGGATGTTTGCTACACCCGGCGCTTGGTTTGAGCCAAACGCTTCTGCTTTCCACAAACAAGAATTCGCCAATGGCGTTGCCAAGGCTGAGATTGATCTGCTGACTGATTATGGCAGCGCTGATCTGATTGTTCAGAAGAGAGCGTTTATATGACCACCACAGTCAATTCAATCTTCACCAAGTTCGGCATCCTTGCCAATGACGTTGATTCAGTTCAATGGACTGCGGCTGAACGAGAGCTATGGATCAACGAAGGCCAGATTGCGCTGCTTGAGAAGCACCCTGACGCCAAGATCAAAACGGTCACTGTTGCACTGGTGCAAGGCGCGAAGCAGACCAATCCGGCTGACTGCATCTCCATCATTGAGCTTCGCCAGAACGCCAACGGTAATGCGATCCTGCCCTGTGACCGTAAAGCCCTAGATGCTTTCTCTCCCGGCTGGATGACCTCCACTGCCTCGGCAACGGTCAAACACTATATGGACGATCCCCAACCGGATACGTTCTACGTCTATCCGCCACAACCAGCCTCTCCGGGGTCTGTTGTGATGACCTACGGCGCTGTGCCGACCACGGTTGCTGCGGGTGGAAACATCGATGTACGCGACATCTACGCTGATCGACTGGTCAATTATTTGCTCTACCGCGCCTACTCGAAGGACTCTGAATCGGGTGACGCTGCGCGTGCCACTGCCGCGTATCAACTGTTTAACGCTTAAGGACTACGATGACCACAATCGTCACTCGCGCCAGCAACGCAGCGCCCCTTAGCAACGCCCAGATGGACACCAACTTAACCAACTTGAACAATGACAAGCTGGAGAAGAGCAACAACCTATCTGACCTGACGAATACCACCAACGCCCGTTCTAATTTAGGGCTAGGCACGATGGCTACGCAGGCTGCTACGGCAGTCAATATCGACGGCGGCACAATCGACGGTACGGTGATCGGCGGCACGACCCCAGCTGCGGGTAGTTTTACGACGCTGATTGCGAGTGTTTCCGCAGGAGCATCGGCAGTCCGTGCGTCAGCCACTGGTGGCGGTGATGCTCTGGAAGTTGTCCCTCAGGCGTCTGGTGGTGGCGCTATTGTCCAATCCACCAATGCGGCTGGTTCTGCATTTGCTCACCTGTACGCAAAAGGCACGACTGTAAATATCGGTGCAGGCGCATCGGGTACGACAGTTGGCGCATTCTCTTCCACCGGCCTCTCAGTAACCGGCTCGCTGAGTGCTACGGGCAATGCAACCTTTGGTGAGGCATCAGGTCGTCGTGCTGATTACAATGTCGGCAATGGCGCATGGATTATCCGCAACGGTGTTTCAGGCGGGTGGTCGCAGGGCTACAACATCGCGTCTAATGATGGTTCTACGAGCGTTGCACAGTTCGGTGCGTACGGTGGTGCGTCGGGAACATCCGATTTTGTCTATATTGCTGCTCAGGGGCAAGACTACATTAACCCCACGGTTAAAGTCTCAACAACTGGGGTTGCAGTAACCGGCGCGCTGAGTGCATCTGTAGCATCCAAAGCACCTTATTTTGAAGCGATAGGTGATGACACAGCCTATATCTTTTATTCGCTAAACTCAGCAGCGAGCGGGGCATTAGATTTTGTCGCGCAGCATGATGCTGGCAGCATAAAACTAGGGGCGAATCGCGGAAGTTTAAAGCTATTAGCGAACGGTATAGTTGGTGCAACCCTAGACGCAGCAGGCAACCTCGGGCTTGGTGTTACGCCTAGTGCTTGGAGTAGCGCTGGTTGGGTACAAGCCACGGGATTTATGTCTAAAGGTACGTCCACATATTCTGGCACGAACACCTACTACAACGGTGGTTGGAGATACGCGACAGACGGGTTCGCTACTCTGTGCTCACAAATTGATGGCGCATACAGTTGGTCATCGGCGCCCTCAGGCACAGCCGGCAACTTCGCTAGCCTCACAAATAAAATGACGCTGGATGCTGGCGGGAATCTGTCTATTGGCATGACTCCCGGCGCTTACATAGACCAGAATGGAAACTGGTTTGGAAGCAACGGAACTAGCGGAGTATCTCATGCAACGGGTACGGCATCGGGTGCGCATTACACTTACTTTAGCTATGGTGGCACACCAATCGGCTCCATCACCCAATCCGGCACAACCGCAGTAGCCTACAACACAACCTCAGATCACCGCCTAAAAGAAAACGTCCGTCCTGCTAATGCTGCGCGGTTCAATGACATTGAGTTCGTTGATTTCGAGTGGGTAGATGGTCGCCATGATTGCGGTGTCATCGCTCATCAACTGGCTTCTGTCTATCCTGATCTGGTCATTGGTGAGAAGGATGCAACTGAGATTCGTGCTGTTGAGATTGAGCCAGCTATCCCGGCAGTCACTGAGCAAGTCCTAGTCACTGAAGCTGTATTCAACGACGATGGCGAAGAGATTGAACCTGCTGTCTATGAAACGGTAGAGATCACGCCTGCTGTCGAAGCTGTGATGGAAGACCAAGAGTTCCCTGTCTATCAGCAGGTCAATTACATCGGCTTGATTGGTCGCATGGGTACGCGCATTCAGATTCAGGATAAGCAACTAACCGCGCAAGCTGAACTCATCGCAGCAATGGAAGCACGCCTAGCAGCACTGGAGGCAGCATGACCCCTTGGGCATACATCCTAATCTCGCTGGCTATTTTCTGGTCAGCGGTTGGTTACTCAATCTGGGGGATTATCTAATGCTCACCTACTACACAGACCGCTTTATCCCGGATACCGCCGCAGGCTGTGCGAGAGGGCCGCTCATCTTCATTCGCCCCAAGTACAAGTCTGATCGCGGATTGCTTGAGCACGAAAAGGTGCATCGCTGTCAGTGGTTTCGCACATTGGCGCTTCACTCTTTGCTGTACTTCTTCATTCCTGAGTACCGTCTAGCGTCTGAGGTCGAAGCGTACAAAGAGCAAGCCAAGTGGTATGACGATGATCGCCTACCTAAGTTCGCTGGTTACATCAGTCGGAACTATGGCTTGAAGATCACACAGGAAGATGCATTGAAATTACTCCGTGAGTAGTTACTTGGGGTAATTTTTGGACACAAATTTGGGGCAGTGTGCGTTTTATTGAGTACTCTTGTGTAGCTAAGGCATTGATTTATAAACACCAGAGTACTCAGTAAACCCCACTAAAAATTCTAGCCGAATTGTGCACTTGACTTCTAAAGTGTTGATAAACCAAGATAATTTGAACTCTCTTAACTATCTTGGGGCAGTATTGGACACATTTAATTTATCTAGTTGATCCCAATCATCCTCGCTACTAAGCCAGTCAGCATAGGTACTTAGTAGAATCTTAACTGAGTGGCCTAGTTGTTTAGCAATGAAAGCTGGACGTAAACCAGACATTAAACACAAAGTAGCATAGGTGTGTCTAGCGTTGTACGGTGGCTTGTACGGTATCCCTAGATCCCCCAGAAGCTCCCTCCAACCACTGTGTAGTACTTTGGTGTCTCTAATATAGGGGTGTGCCTTGGCAGGTGGAAAGCAGTACGGATACTCAGCCAAACCATGCTTAAGTGTTTTTAGATGTGCAATATGTTCTTGTGCATACTTGAGTGCACTCAAGGCACGAATGTTTAACAGTACTACTCTTGGCTTCTTGGTTTTGGTTCTCTCAGCTACCAAAGTATCTGAGATGATCCTACAGACATTAGCCGTCTTCTTAACCAGATCCACCTCACCCCAGCGTAGTGCTGCAATCTCGGCAGGCCGCATACCTGTATAGAAAGCAAACTCCATATAAGCAGCATAGATCCGCATCACCCATGACTCATGTCTGTACATAGCCCCAATAATTTTATTGGCTTCTTCTTGGGTAAACGGATCAATTTGCTTCTTTGGTTTGCTTGGTGGCTCCAGATTGTCCATAGGATTCTTGGACAACAAACCATCTTTAACTGCCGCCTCCAAGATAGTACTCAAGCGGGTCATTACATTAATCTTGGCTTGATCACTTACCCACTCAACCTGAGTAAAGTACTTCCTAAGAAATAGAGAAGTAATACTACTAAACTGCATGGTTGCCATATACGGCATGATCCATTTGTTCAATGCGTACTTATAATTTCTTCTAGTACCTGCGACAATATTTTTACTGTCTAGCCAGATCTGAGCATATTCCCCGAAAGTACTACCAGTTGCTTTAACTGATTCGGGGAATAGCTCGGCATACTTGGCTTCATCCAATAAACCAAGTTTATCCAGACTACCTACCTGATCACGTAAACGGCTTGCTTGTTGGATGCCTGCTTGTGTTGGCGGATACGGGAGCGTTTCGGAACATCTGATCCCCCGCCAACTGAACCGGATGCGTATAGATCCACTTCTGATTTCAACTCCAGGTGGCATACCCATTGGCTTTCTCGCCATTCTTCGTACCTCCGAATGCTGTAGTAGATAGTCCTGCCTACGGTAAGCCAGACACCCTCTGGTATCTGGTTTCTATATCTCTTGGCTTGAAGTGCACGATAGGTTGTCCCTAAGTATTCAGCCATTTGCTTCTCAGTGATTTTGTCGGTACTCATACAGGTACTCCAATGATTTCTTGATAACCAGATTCATTAGCTACATCCCCATCTGCATACATAACATCAATAAACAGATCGTAATAAAGAAAGCCTTCTGCATCTTGTTGTCTACCGTATTCAATGGCTGCTTCATAAGACAGCCCCTCTGGTATATCAATGTTGGCAACTTTTTCAATGCGCAAATATAGCGGAGTATTAATAGTCATAGATAACCATACCTCTCTCCGTCACGTTCTAGATGGAATTCCTCTAACAGCCTATCTTTGTCATCTGGTTTAAGTTTCTTCTCAAGCCAAGAAGCCTTATAACCTCTACGGTCGAGTATTTCATATTCAAACTCTTCATACTCGGGTGGGTCACAATCACCCATACCTGGCCCATAAACACGCATTGGCCTATAAGGGGTGTAATCAACCACATTACAAATGCAGGGTATTCCTGCTACTTTGGTTTCAAATTGCATGATTATCTTCTTATGAAAAGACCTGACTTTGTGCGTCTTCTAGTTCTTGCTCTAGAGAGCATACCTGACACTCAAGATCATTGATTTGCTGGTTAAGATATCCAATTTCACCATGCAAATCATCATTCTGTTTATTTACATCATCTAGTTCAGACTGCAAATCATCAATACCATCAACGTCACTAATCTCAACACTAAGTGTATTAAGTCTAGAACAGATTTCAATAACAGCAGGATGTTGAATTGCACTAAGAGCATATTCAATCAACTCTGAATCTTTGTAGGCATGGAATACTGTGTACGGCATAGTTTATTCTCCTAAATCAATATTGGTTTTAATGCCATCTTGGTCATAAACCTCAAAGTAATTGGCTGTGCTATTTGGTTCTCCTAGTAAATCCCAAGCAGTTTGTGCGGCATCCTTCGCTGTTTCAGCATATACATCCATTGACCAAACAACAAGGAATCGTTGTTGCATATAACCTCCAAATGAAAAAAGCCTAGATTAACTAGGCTTATATTTTAATGGTGCTACTAGTAGGAATCGAACCTACATATCAGGACTACAAAACCTAACGCTGACCATCAGTAGTAGCTTTGGTACTCGGAACGGGAGTCGAACCCGTACACCTATTGGCGAGAGATTTTAAATCTCTTGTGTCTACCTATTTCACCATCCGAGCATTAATTACGGTTGTAGATTGATATCTGGAAATGCACTAAATAAATCATCCAGTGTGGTTTCCAGATCATCTTTATCAATCTCATTGAAAGTCTCTGCACGGATTACGTGTTTGAGATCCATGTAAGCACAATGGATTGCTTCAATTTGCTTCTTGGATAGCTCGCTTACAATCATCCTTAATCTCCTTAATGCGTACCTGTTTAGCACCATCAAGACGTTGTTCACGCCACTGGTCGGGATAACAGATATACGACATGGAATAGGCTTCATCACGAGTATCATATTCATAGGGTGGTTGGTCTTTCATTGCTACCCACTCCCACTTATCTTCAATCTTGATTTGAAAGCCCCACTTAGGTTGTTGCATATTTCTCCTTGGCTTCATTACAGATCTTACGAATAGTATCTTGATCTGCATTATTAGGGATAGTGATTGGATTCGACCAATCAGGCCAGAAACAATCTAATTCTGCGCCGAGTTTAACTGTTGGGTGTTGAATCTCAGGTAACTCCTGACTTTCCATAGATTTGACTAGCTCCCTATTAACCCAATCCAGTACCTCAATATCATCTCTAATCTGAAGATAGATCGCGTCGTGAATGAGTGCAACTGGCTTAATACTCAAACGATGTTTAGAAGACCAAACTTTCTGCATAAAATCATTAGCCGCACGATTATTAAGCATACAAAAACTCTGGCCTAATGCATTACCAACAGTTCTACCTTCAGCAGCAGCTTCGTAAGGCATACGTGAAGCTCCCCAGATGACTTGTTTAAGTAATGGGGTACGAACCCTCAAACCAAAAGCTACAGAAGCATAGCCGTCTATGGATGCCTGTTTTAGACGCTGTTCCTTCCAAGCATCAGATACTTTATATAGCTTGTGGTAGTTGGCTTCAACAGACTTTGCAGATGCTTCTGTTAAACCACAGTTATTCATCAAAGTTTGATATGTACCCCCATATAGACTGGCAAATGATATTGATTTGCTAGCCTGACGTAGTTCTGGATACCTCCCTTTGATTGAATTGATGGTCTTTACTGCTAACTCTTTTGGTATGGTTTTAATTAAAATAGAGTCATCAAAATAGCCATTGAGTTCTTTGGATATATCCGGCATTTGATCTGTAAAGTAAAAATAACTCGCTAAACAATGAGAATCAAACCCATCCGTAAAGACAACTTCCTTCATTGGATCTTTGGTTAGCAAGGTATCAATCTTACTTTCCAAAGCTGTAAAGTCAGCCCCTACAAATATCCAACCAGGACTCACACTAAAACACTTCTTAATTAACTTAGCGTAAATTGAGTTTGAAGGTATCTGCTGTAGGTTGGGGCGGCTAGATGAGAGCCTCCCAGACACACAACCACCGAGATTAAATGATCCATGTAGATACACTTTTCCATCTACTTTAAGGATAGCCTTCTCAAAGGCAGGTATAAAAGAAGTAAGAATCTTATCCACCTTACTCAAACCAATGAGAGCAGTAAGAATGTCTTTATAGGCTTGGTTCGTTGTATGGTTTATCAACTTCTCCAGCGTATCACCACCCGTAGCTGGTTGCTTGGTATCTGTGTAATCCAATACCGGAAGACACATCTGCTCATACAGTAACTGCTGCAACTGAGGACCAGAGTTAGGGTTAAAGACCACATCCTTGTACTTCTCAATAGGATGTTGCTTGGTTTTCAACTTAGCATTAGCCTTATCCATTGCAGTACGTTGAACCAGTAGATCAAATACCTTAATGATCGAACTATTACGGATCACAGACAGATACTCTTGCTGTTGTTCTTCTAGTTCTTTCTTGGCTTGCTGGATCTTCTTGGCATCCATTGACATGCCTGTAAGCTCCATCTGAATAATGACCTTCAGGCTAGGTAGCATCAGGGAGTAGTACAACTCTTCCTGTTGATCCTGAACCATGATGGGATAGTACTTATCCTTTACATAGTTGGTCGAAAGACAGTCCACCAAGTTGTATTGAAGCAGATCCTTCAAATGAATCTTACGAATATCCTTGATCTCATCTACAGCCCAATTACCTGCAAACTCATGAGCCAGTGGTTTCAAACCAAGAACATTACCTGCCGTACTATTGGTAGCAAGGTAGGCAATAATTTTCGTATCTTGAAAGCTACGAGTCATTACTTCCAAGCCAGTAAGCAAACCTTCTGTATCTAAGTCATGTTTCATCCAGAGGGTATAGATAAGACACTTACAGTCAAAAGTTGCATTGTGCCAAATAAGCTCTCCTTGATAGGTTTCAAAGAAGTGTCTGAGTAGTAACCGCACTTTAGTATTTGGAATAAAGATCCCATGTAATCCACCCTCAGTACCCTTAGCTGGAACATGGTAGTCACAAGCAAATGCAACACCGTTATGTTGATCCAAACCAAAAGCTATCGTACCTATCCCAGCCTCGTTAAATCGCAAGCTGAACGTCTCAATATCGCAACTGAGCCTTGGATAAGCATGTAGCTTCTCCAATGCAGCAGCGATTGATTCTGTGCCTTCTGGGTACAGTGCTGAGTGGATAATCCCTGAGCCAAGAACAGCAGTACAACCCCCCACACTTGAAGCCAGCTTGTCTAAACTCATGTCTAACTTAGATTGAAGATCAGGGTTGTAGATAAGAGCCTGGTAGTTAATCCCAAGTACTACCTTCATGGTTTCATGTCCAGCAATGACACAAGGGAGTACATACCCAAGATGACGTTCTGCTGTGGCTTGCTTGGTTAATACCTTGAAATACGCAGTATCAGTGACATACAGGTACTCAACACCCAATGAAGCCAGTGCTGGTAATAGCTTATCTAGGTAGGCTTTGATGAACTTCACAGGAGCTTTACCTGTGTCATCGTAATCTAACGTGAAACCAATCATGCTAGATTTAGACAAGCCTAGTTTGACTAGGGGATCAACATAGTTACTCAGAATCTCTTGCTGCTTAAATGCAGCAGCTTTAACCAAGATAGCAATGTTATAAGTACTGGCTTGTTCAAACAGTAAATGACGCATGATTCTCCTTAATACATTGGCCGTTCTATTGATTGGTTTAACTGTATTCCGTATTCGTAAGGATCACCCCATTCTTCGTGATCCCCAAACTCTTCTCCCAGACGAATAGCACCAAATAGACTTAGGTTATTTTCTTCGGCTAACTTTTCTAGGGTAGAGAACATATTTTCAATACTTCGAATCTCAGGATAATCTGAGTACCATTTCCACTGATCAATATGCCAATATCTAGTACCCTCAATATCAGTAAACTCTTGTTGTTTAAGAATTTCAGGAATAACTGGATTAATTAAGTCCATTGCTAATACCTGTTTATGGACTGCGATTACTACATCAGAACGATATCCCATGATTCTCCTAAGCGATTAAGTTAATCACCAACCGTTGTTTCATTAAATCAATTGATGTTTTGTTTTTGGTTCGTAGCGCTAATACTGCATCTTCAGATAGATGCTTAGTTCTACAAGGACATGAAGCAATAATCTTCTCTAGTGGCTCGTGGATAGCTTCAGGGAATACCCTAAGATAATCATGCAGATCATCAGAAGCATTCAATACTTGAGTAATGAAACCAATTACATAAGGCAACTCAATAGTATCTAACTGCTTGATCTTTTTAAGATATGAATCCATATCTGGATATAGCTTCCTAGATAGCGATGGTATTTGTCTTGGTGGTTTGGTGTTATCACTAGAGTAGTAAGTACTCCTGTACATAAATGAACTATGAGAAGCACAGAGAATCACGCAATTCTTTTGAATAATAGAATCAAGTTGATTCTTTAATTGTTTCTTGATTGGTGAGTAGATAAACGAATACAACATGTCTTTGATATATTGTTTCGTTCGCGGGTCATGTTGTATTTTGTCTTCCATATCAGCAAATATCTCCAGTTAGATAAACAGTATGCCTTGCTCTCGATACCGCGACGTATAGCATCCTTGCAATTTGTTCCCCAGAGTTGCATCGAGAAATGTCATCAAGGTCTACGAATACCTTATCGTAAGTACTGCCTTGGCTCTTGTTGACAGTCTGGGAATAGGCAGCACGTAGATCAATCCACTGATCTTCTGCCTTGGCTACGATATTAAATAGCCCCTGTGCACGTGCTTCTTTGATTAAGTCTTTCTTGGCTTGAAGTGACTTAGGAAAAAAGAAACTCTGACCATAATCTATAGTCATGTAGTTACCTAGTACACCATGACAATCAGTATCAGGACTAATATCAGT
>ERZ1034363.1633-NODE-1633-length-12272-cov-4.193194_pt1 | contig 12272 bp, 7 predicted proteins | sample MGYA00520616_ERZ1034363 | MGnify/ENA primary metagenome ERZ1034363 (study PRJEB33736, sample SAMEA104284506) | Azolla filiculoides | biome: Urban; feature: Water surface; material: Ditch water | place: Netherlands | collected 2015-10-28 | depth 0-0.1 m ...
CAATCGAGGGTGCTCTCAAGGCAAAGCCGGGAATTCAGGTCGATGCGATCTGGTACAACTGGGGGGATACGGACTTTTCGAATGCCCTAGTCTCGGCCAGGCGCACCCAAAGTGAAGCTTTGCTGATGATTGCCAATGAATCCGAGGGCAAGCACATTCTCGATCTGGTCGATCGCATGCCGCCTGCCGAGCGTCTCCCGATCATTGCCCACTGGGGGATCTCGGCCGGAGATTTCAATCAGGTGACGGGTGGCCAGGCCAGTCGGCTGGATCTGGTGACGGTGCAGACCTTTGCTTTTTCGAACACGCCTAAAGGCCGTCAGCAAAAGGTCATCGATTCTGCACAGCGCCTGCTGGGCGAAGATGTGCGCAAACTGCCGGCTTTGGTCGGCTTTGCTCATGCCTACGATTTGACCTGGCTGCTGGCCAAGGCGATCGATAAAGCGGGCGTACCCGACCGAAAGGTGATTCGTAAGACCATGGAAGAGCTCGGGCCGCATGAGGGGCTGGTCAGTTCATACCTTCGTCCGTTTTCTCCGTCCGACCACGAAGCCCTCAGTCGCGACCACGTGTTCATGGCCCGCTACAACAGTGATGGCCGTCTTGTCAGGCTTGAAGGGCGCTGAACTGTGCAATTGCTTAGCGATCTCCGGCAGCGTTTTGAAGACGCAACGCTGCAGCGCAAGATTGCCTTGGTCATGGGCATCGGCGGGCTACTTGTCACCGCTGCGATGGGGATCGCCGCATTCCTACTGAGTCGTCAGCTGATCATTGCGAATACGCAGTCAACCCAAGCCTTGACCGCGCAACAGGTCGAGCGGGAAATTGTGCTCAAGCTGGAGTCGGCCATTGCCCTGGCTCAGTCGTTGGCCAGCAATACGGTCACCGCCAATGCCCTGGCGGATAGCGTCGGGCGCTCCACCTATCTCGAACCGCTGCTCAGTGCTCAATCGCTGCCTTTTCACGATGCCGCGCTCGTCTTGACCGACTACAAGGGCGGTGTGGTGGCCACCAGCGGCTCCCGAACTTCCGGAGAGCTGTACGGCAGGCAACTGGTCGTTCAGCATGTTTTGGAGCGCGGGGTTCCGGAATCCGGTCTGGCCGAGAAATCGGATTCCGGTGGTGTGATGCTGCTTGCAGCCTTCCCGGTTATCTATCGTCTGACTGGTCAAACCGAGGGAGCGGTCATCCTGAGTATTCCGCTCAGTGCGCTGCCTCCCGGTGCTTCGTCGAAATACCAGGTCGGTCTGCGGGATGGCGAGTATACGTTGCTGGCGGGTAGCGTTGGCGGCACCAAAGCGATCCGGACCGCCATCGACATGAACTTGCCGGCACCCTTCCAGACATTTCGACTGAATCTCGTGGTCAGCCAGGATCGTGCAGTTGCCCTGCGCGATCTGGATATGCTGATTGTTGTCTTTTTGGTCATTAGCGCCTTGCTGCTAATGGCCGTCACCGTCATTTCACGGGCGGCGGCCCGATTCCTCAGTCTGCCATTGAGCGAATTGGCTAGTGCGGTGGGGCGTATTAGCGAAACAGGTCGCCCCGGACCGGTGATGGAGTTGCAGCGCCAGGACGAGTTCGGCATGTTGGCCCGGGCCTTCCAGTCGATGCTGAACCGGCTTTCCGAGTCGTATGCGGTACTTGAACAACGTGTCGATGAACGAACACAGGCGCTGCTAATTTCGGAGAGCAAGCTGGCCGGCATTCTCGCCTCGCTGGTGGATAGCGTCTGGTCGCTTAGTCCTGACGGTAAGAGGTTGACCTATATCAGCCCGTCGTCTGCCGGCGTCACAGGATTTGAGCCGGAGGTCTTGCAGAATGACCTCGGTGAGTTTTTTTCTGCAGTTTATCCGGATGACCTGATCAAAGTTCAGGATGCGATGCGCCGTTTGGTTGAGCATGGTGGGTCGATTGATTTCGAATTCCGCTTCCATAATCCGATCAAGGGCCTGCGAGTGCTTCAGGCCCGGGCGCATACCGTGTATGACCACAATCATTTGGTTGTTCGCCAAGACGGCATCCTGACCGATATTACCCAGCGTAGTGATGCAGAGTCGCTTTTGCGCAGCCGCGAGCTTTATTTGCGTGCCATTCTCGATAATTTCCCCTTCTTGGTCTGGCTGAAGGATGCCGACAGCAATTTCCTTGCGGTAAACAGCCGGTTTGCCGAAGCCTGCGGCCGATCTGCGGCGAACGAATTGGGCGGATTGAGCGATTTCGACGTCTGGCCGGCCGAGTTGGCGGAGCTTTATCGTGCCGACGATCGAGCTGTGATTGCAGGCCTGGTTGAGAAAAACGTCGAGGAGCCGTGCGAAATCGATGGCGAGCGCCGCTGGATAGAGACTTTCAAGAAGCCTGTCGTGAATGCCGATGGGCAGGTTGTCGGTACAGTCGGTTTCGCCCGCGATATCACCTCCCGCAAGCAAATGGAGCAGCAGTTGGCGGCCAGCGAGGAGCGCTGGGAACTGGCGATTTCCGGCGCCAACGACGGTGTCTGGGACTGGGATCTTCAGTCAGGTGCGCTTTTCCTATCCGATCGATGGAAGACGATGCTGGGATACCAGCCGGAAGACATCAGCAACCAGTTCAGCGAGTGGGAAACGCGGATTCATCCGGACGATGTGGAAAGAGTCATGCAGGAAGTGAAGCGCCATCTGGACGGTAGTAGCTTGCTGTATCAGGTGGAACACCGGGTTCGCTGCAAGGATGGTCGTTACCGGTGGATTCTGGCGCGGGGCAAGGCGGTGCGGGATTCAGACGGCAAGGCGACCCGCTTTCTTGGTTCGCATTCTGACATCAATGACCGCGTCGCAGCCGAAACGCGCCTGCGCTTGCGGACTGCCCAACTGAACGCGATCTTCACGCTCAGCCCGGATGGCTTTGTCGCTTTTGGCGAAAAGGATTCGATCGAGTATGTGAGCGCGGCATTCACTGACCTTACTGGTCTGGCTGCCCATGAAGTGATCGGCCTTTCCGAGGCGGGGCTTATTGATCGGCTCGGCGCGCTGTGCATCGCTGATTCACGCGGCAACCAGCTGACGCTTGAGACACTGCGTTCTCCGGTCGATGATGTCGATCAGGCGCATGGACGGAATCTGCTTGATCTTGCCGGGCCTGCATTACTCACGATAGAGGTTGGTCGACGCCGCAGCTCGGGCCAGAATGTCTCGAAGTTATTTTTTGTTCGCGACGTGACCCATGAAACCGAAGTCGACCGAATGAAGAGTGAATTCCTGTCGACGGCGGCACATGAGTTGAGAACCCCGATGGTAAGTATTCTGGGTTTCTCGGAATTACTACTGAACAACGTCGATTATGATCAGGAAACCGTTACGGAACTGGTCGAAACGATCCATCGGCAATCCAAATTGATGGCTGCCATCATCAACGAGCTGCTCGATCTGGCGCGAATCGAGGCACGGCGTGGTCAGGATTTTGAAATTGATTCCCTTGACCTCAATGGGCTGATCCGCGAAGCCGTTCAGTCGTTCCGTTTTCCCGAAGATAATCGTGTTCCAGTTGTTCATCTGCCGGCGTTCCCGGCTGTAACGCAGGGGGATCACCGGAAAATTACACAGGCGGTGCTCAATGTGCTTTCCAATGCATTCAAATATTCGCCGCTGGGTGGCGAAATCAGTATCGATCTGCAGCCTAAATCCCGATCCGGTCGTGCCGGCTTCAGCATCGATGTGCGCGATCATGGGTTTGGCATGACGCCGGAGTCGGTCGCCCGGGTTTGCGAGCGGTTTTTCCGGGCGGATACCTCGGGAAGCATATTGGGTACAGGTCTGGGGATGAGTATCGTCAAGGAAATCATCGAATTGCACGGTGGTGCTCTGGATGTCTCAAGCACCTTCGGTGAAGGAAGCCTGGTCAGTTTGTGGCTGCCGGAATCGGCATCGGTTGAAAAGGAAGTGTCCGCGTGAGCAGAAAAACCATACTGATGGTTGAAGATCGTCCGGAGATCCGCAAGCTGGTGACCTTGGCCATGCGCACCCTGCCTTATGAGGTGATCGAAGCCGATAGTGGCGAGGCTGGCCTCAAGAAGGTCGCCGAGCTGCGGCCGGATCTGGTACTGCTCGATGTGATGATGCCCGGACATCTCGATGGACTGAGTGTGTGCCGGGCGATCAAAGGGAATCCCGAGTTGGCAGCGATTCCTGTGGTAATGGTCAGTGCGTTGGCTCAGGCGTCCGATCTCGAACAGGCCCGCGAGGCGGGAGCCGATGACTACCTGACGAAGCCGTTTTCGCTTTTCGGATTGAAGGCGATGATCCATCGACTGATTGGCAAGCAGGGAGCTGACTGTGATTGATGATTTCCTTTCCGCGATCGGGCTTGTGATCGTGTCATTAAAGTGCTTAAAGCTGTTCTCATGCGACTCGTTTCGGTCCAGAATCCTCAATATGATGAATGGCAATTACAATCAACTTCAGCTTGAAGTCCAGCAGCATCTTATAGCGCAGCCAGTTAACTTTCAGTGGTCAGCATTGAGCAGTGCAAGGACTTAAGGAGTGGCATGTCTTTCGATTCGAACGCACCGGTAATAGATAAGGCAGACCGCTTTTATTCGCTGTTGTTTGCCGCCTTTTCCATCCTTCTGATGCTGCTGGTTGGATATTTTCTCCACTTGACCTATCGTCAAACCGAGCGTGCCCTTGAGGTTTCATCCTTGAATGAGGCGCATATCTTGTCAGCTCGTATTGATTCGATCCTGCGCCATATCGAATCCACCGGCACCCACGTTGCCGAACATTTCGTTGCAGAAATGCAAGGCAGGCGAAAGCTGTCGCCTCTGCCGCAGCCGATCAGCCGTGCGCTGACTGCGCTGACGGAAAAGTTTCCTGAAGTCATCCAGACGCAGGTTTTCGATGGAGAAGGTTCGTTGATCTACAGCAGCCTCTCGAATCCGGCCACAGTCTCCATTGCAGACCGTGATCATTTTCTTGAATTGAAGGAACGCCCGGATGAGGCCATGCGCTTCACGCAAGTTCTGTCATTGAAGAACAGCGGCAAGTCGTCTGTTATTGCCTATCGCGCGATTATCGGTACCGACGGCAAATTTCTAGGCCTGGTTAGCAGCGCCATTGATCTGGCGTATTTCTCCAGATTGTTCTCCGAGCTGCAGGTTGGCGAGTCCGGCATGGTCAGTATCCGGCGAAGTGACGACAGTCGCCTGGTCGTCCGGTGGCCGGTCGTTGAGGAAGAAATCAACATGAAGGCCGACAAGACGCCGCCCTATCTTCTGATCAGCCAAGGAAATTCGGAGGGGGTCATTCGCTACGTCGGGAAAAGCGACGGAGTGGATCGGATTTTTGCATTCTTCAAGATTCCCGAGTTTCCTTTCTATATCATGGTCGGGCGTGGTGTTGAAGAACAGTTTGCCCCTTGGCGCAAGGCGGCAGCGATATCGCTGTTCCTGGCCTTGGGTGCCATCGTTGCACTTTGGCTGATGCTGGGACGACTCCTGCAAAGTGAGAAACGAACCCGTGAGGCACGCCTCTTCTTGTCCAGCACACAGGCAATCGCGCATGTCGGGGGCTGGAAGGCCAACCCGTTGAACGATTCGCTCTATTGGACGGACGAAATTTATCGTTTGATTGAACATCCACTAACCAGCCCGCCGACAGGTCTGGAAGCTGGATTGACCTACTATGCCCCGGAATATCTGTCACAGATAAAAGAAAACCTTGGACAGGCCTGGGAGCACGGCACCCAGTTCAGCATGGAAGTCGAGGTTATTGCAAAATCCGGTCGCCGTTTCTGGTGCGAGTTGCGATGCGTGGGGCGAGTCAGCGACGGTAACGAAAGTTACCTTACTGGCACGCTTCAGGATGTTTCCGAACGCAAGACGTCAGAAATCGAGCTTGTTCGGCATCGCGAGCACCTCGAAGAACTGGTTATCGAGAAGACCAAGGCGCTCCAAGCCTCAGAATCCAACGTCAGGCGCATTCTGGAGTCCAGCGCGGACGGTTTGTTCGGGATTGATAATCAGGGACGGTTTACCTTCATCAACCCGGCAGCCTGCGCCATGCTCGGCCTGCTTCCCGAGAATGTGATCGGCAAGGCGGTGCATCCCCTGATTCATCACAGTTATCCGGATGGGCTCCCTTATCCGGATAGCGAATGCCCCAGCCACAAGGCCATCGCCGAGGGACGGGGGATTCGCGTGGACAATGAAGTTTACTGGCATGCGGATGGTCACCCGGTGCCTGTCATGTACGCGGCGCATCCCATTGTCGAAGGTGGTGCAACCAAGGGCGCCGTTGTCAGCTTTGTGGATGTCAGTCATCAGCGTGCCGCGGAAAAGGCGAAAGAGGAAGCCATGTTGGCCGTTGAAAAACTTGGGCGCGCCAGAACCGAGTTCCTGGCCAACATGAGCCATGAAATTCGGACGCCGCTGAATGGCGTGATTGGTTTTGCCGACATTGGTTATCGCAACGCGCTCGATGGCGAGCAGGCACGCAATGCTTTCTCGAAGATACGCCAGTCCGGAAGAATGCTTCTGGGCGTGATCAATGACATTCTCGATTTTTCCAAGATCGAGGCCGGCAAGCTCCACATCGAGTCGATCGAAACCTCCATCACGCATGTCGTCGGCAGCGTCATGGATATCGTCTCCGAACGTGCCAGGGAGAAGTCGCTGACAATCCGTGTCACCAAGCATGACGACTTGCCTGACGGCTTCCTGAGCGATCCGATACGCATTCAACAGATTCTGGTGAACTTGCTGACCAATGCCATCAAATTTACCGATGCGGGGAATGTTTCGCTGGAAGTTGGGCGAGAGAACCAAAACCTTTTTTTCCGTATCACCGATACCGGTATCGGCATGACCGAAGAGCAGTTGTCGCGAATCTTTACGCCGTTCGAACAGGCTGATGGCTCGACAACGCGCAAGTTTGGTGGAACAGGTTTGGGCCTGGCGATCGTCAAACGTATTGTCGACCTGATGGGCGGGGAGATTCGCGTCAGCAGTGTCCTTGAGCAAGGCAGTACCTTTGAAGTGAGCCTGCCTTTCTTGCCGGTGAAAGCCGCTGCGTCAGCAGAAAGGCCGGACGTTGCCGAGATGGTTGTTGGCGACGGTCAGCCCCTGAGAGGTATCCGCATACTGGTCGCCGAGGACAACGAAATCAATCAGGAAATACTGGTTAGCAATCTCCTCGATGATGGCGCCAGCGTGGTCGCGGTGTGCAACGGTCGCGCGGCCGTTGATCGCATCATCGCGGACGGCCCTCAGTCATACGATATTGTCCTGATGGATATCCAGATGCCGGAAATGAATGGTCACGAGGCGACACGTGAAATTCTCAGACTGGCTCCTAATATTCCTATCATCGGCCAGACAGCGCATGCACTTACTGAAGAAATTGACGCTTGTTTTACTTCTGGCATGGTTGGGTATATCGGAAAGCCAATTAATCCGCAAAAACTGGTGGAAACGGTGCTGGAGTTTGCTAGACGGACTTAGACATTGGTTTTGGCGCAAGCAGCGATAAACAAGAATAGGAATTTAAGCTACCTGCAAGCAGCTATTGGTTTGCTTTATAAAATTAATTTACGAGAAGAGTGCAATCATGGCGGAAGGCAGAAAAAAGGTTCTGGTTGTCGATGATCTGGATGACATCAGAAGGGTCTATTCGATTGCGCTGGCCGAACATTTCGACGTTGATCAGGCCCCGAACGCGATTACGGCCTTCGAGCACATTGTCAATCACCGACCGTCGGCGGTCGTGCTCGACATCCGCATGCCGGGCAGGATGAGTGGCATCGAGCTGTGCCGACACATCAAACAGAATGATGCTTATAACAAGATTTGCGTGGTAATCGTCAGTGGATGGGGGCACTTGTACGAGCATGAAATGTTGGCAGAGTATGGGGCAGACGCCTTTTTCGAAAAGCCGGTAAGCCCAGGAAAGCTTGCTAGTTTTCTGAAGAATGCACTGGCATGAATCCTTTATTCCCGGTTCCGGCCTCAGCTTTATAGCGAGTCCGACATGATACGAATACCTGAGGCGATGCTCTTAGCCGGACAGCGTTTGCCCTTTGATGTTTTCCATCAGGATGGCAGACCGTTGTTGCTGCGGGGGCGCCTGATCGCCAGTAACGATCAGGCCAGTCTGATTCGACGCGAGGGGTATTTCAACAAGGATGACAAGGTTTCAGTCTTTGCCGCGATGAATTCCCTTTCGCAGCGCCTGAACCTTGTTCTTGAGGATTTACGCGAGGGCAAGGAGGTCGGGATATTCAGTCGCCGGATCGGCATGCTGGCGAAGGATCTCATCAGTCTTGCCGATCTCGACCCGGATGCCGCATTTGCCAATATTCATCTGGATATCCACCACAGCTACATCGTGGTGCATTCGATGATGGCTGCCATCGTATCGTGCCGGCTGGCGCTGGCCAAAGGCTTTGGTCGCGATGAACGCTTGTCGATTGTTTGTGCTGCATTGACCCACGATTTTGGCCTGCTCCCGGTCGAAACCCTGATCACTACGCGAGACACACTGACTGACGCCGAGATGGCGAGAGTCAGGCGGCATGTTGGTGACTCGGTCGGTTTACTCAAGCACCTTGCTGTTATCGATGTTCGATGGCTGGAGGCTGTACGGAATCACCATGAGTTTCTTGATGGAAGTGGCTATGCTGGTGTGACTGCGGCAGATCTGTCGACAGTTTCACGGATCATGGCCCTGGCCGATTCATACAGCGCCATGTTGCGTCCCCGGCCGTATCGCGACAGGTTGCTTGCCCGCAAAGCGTTGGAGAATCTCTACGCTAACGAAACAGACCGCTATGACGGCTATCTGATTGAGGCTCTGATCTGGGATTACGGTTTTTACCCACCCGGCAGCATGTTGCGGCTAGTCAATCGTGAAATGGCGGTGGCCATACGAAACTCGCCGGGATTGCTGGACAGTCCTATCGTTGCTATGTTGACGGATGCCAAGGGGAACATCCTCTCTGAACCAGTTTTTCGAGATGCCAATGATCTGGATTATGCTATCGTCGAGCCGCTAGATCCGGGGTTTTTTGCACGTTCCGGTCATCTTGTCGAACAGTGCTGGGGCAGATTTTAACCAGAATTTTTCGGTCGGCTATGCCCCATTAAGGTACTGAAATTTTGCACCATGAGATGACTATGGTATTTATTAGTTTGCGACTTGTTCACCGCAGCACTCGCTTTTTCCCTTGTTTGAGTCAAGATTTTGTTTTCAAGCCCGTGATTGTGGGTCTATGGAAGCCGACATTCAGGTGACTTGCTGTTCAAGGGCGGCAACCTGCGCGACACCGGCCATTAATCTGAACCAACTTCAATGACTGTTCAGGCCTGATGGTGTTGAAAAACTCCCTGATGTAAAATATGCGTATTGCATGTTTATGGGGTGATCAAGATGATGGGGCGTCAGCCAGGAGGGCAAGATCATCTGTTCTATTCCTTCAATCTTGAGTCCGTTGTTCCCGAGAAACACCTTCTCCGTGGTATTGATCGCTGCCTTGACCTTACTGATCTGCGTCAGCACTTGGCTGAGTATTACAGCCACACGGGACGCCCCTCCATTGACCCGGTATTGATGATCCGGATGCTGGTCGTTGGTTACTGCTATGGCATCCGTTCCGAACGGCGTCTATGTGAGGAAGTGCACCTGAACCTGGCCTATCGCTGGTTCTGTCGTCTCGGCTTGGAAGATGTCGTGCCAAACCATTCCACATTCTCTAAAAATCGCCACGGGCGGTTTCGCGAGAGCAAAACGTTTCGTTGGGTGTTCGACAAAGTTGTGGGTGCCTGCATGGCGGCCGGTTTGGTCAAGGGCGAAGGTTTCGCTGTAGACGCCAGCATTATTGAGGCGGAGGCAGGCTCCAAGCTGGCCATGCCGGGCGATGAACCTCATGTCTGGCAGAATCCGGCCCACTGTAAGCGGGCCGTACGCGAATATCTTGAAGGACTCGACAACGAAGCGCTGGGCCAGACCATCCCCAAGCGCATTTCGCTCGCCGATCCACAATCCAGCTGGACAGCAGCGCCTGGCGGACCAGCCTTCTTTGCGTATTCAACGAATTACCTGATTGATGTTGCCCATGGCGTGATCATGGATGTGGAAGCGACACCTGCGCATCGCACCGCAGAGGTAAATTCCACCAAGCTTATGGTCGATCGCGTCGAGACGAACTTCAATATCACGCCACAGCGCCTAATCGGGGATACGGCCTACGGTACGGCAGCGATGCTGGCTTGGATGGTCAATGAGAAGGCCATCGAACCCCACATGCCAATATGGGACAAGACAGAGCGCAAAGATGGGACTTTCTCACGCAGTGATTTCAAATGGGATGCACAAGCCAATGAATATCGCTGCCCTAATGACAAAGCACTGCGCTGTGATCGTCGCCCATTCAAGACACCTCGCAGCGGCATCACTAAAGCCGACACAATTGTTTATCGGGCCAGCCAGCATGCTTGCGAAAACTGCATCAGAAAATCGGAATGCTGCCCCAATACGCCAATGCGTAAAATTGCCCGTAGCATTCACGAGGATGCTCGGGATGTGGCACGCAAAATTGCTAAGACGACGCAATATCAGCAGTCGCGCTGCGAGCGCAAGAAGGTGGAGATGCTCTTTGCCCACCTCAAGCGGATTCTCCGGCTGGACAGGCTACGTTTGCGCGGTCTCACAGGTGCCAGCGATGAATTCACCTTGGCGGCTACCGTTCAGAATTTGCGCCGACTGGCCAAGCTGACCAGTCCTTCACTAATTTTTAGCGGGATAGTTGCGCCCGCAGAGTGCGGAATTGGATGAAATGACCTAAAAATCGAACTCGAATGCCTAATTTGTAGGCAAAATCTGTAAAAAATCGCTCATTTGGCGGGCGAGTACGGCTACACCAACGAGTTTTTCAACACCATCTGCCCACTCCGGCCATCCAGCTTTCTCCAGAGCCGTCGGTCAGTTTCTACGCAGCAGTCGTTGATTCCAATATTCCTTCATATTCCTTCATGAATCTAAAGCATCCCTGACCATACAAGCAAATTTCTCCCAACCAAGAAATTCATCAGGCATTGATGAAATCTCGTATCCAGGCAATGCACGCAACCGGTCATGAAAGGTATTACCCTGAAATCTCCGCATGAGATGACGCATTGCTGGGCTATTTGCAATGCTGCTTCGGGCTGCAAGGCAATAAAGATCAGAGTTCAAAGGAATGAAACCCAGGTCATAGCGCATTGCAGCAGCATGAAGACCAAAACCGACATCCGCTTGCCCACTGGCTATTGCTGCCGCAACTGCATCATGAGTAAACTCTTCATGGCTGTAGCCCAAAACATCTTTAGCTTGGAGTCCATTGGCTGCTAATAGTTGGTCAATCATCCCGCGTGTCCCTGAGCCTCGCTGCCGATTGACCATACGCAAATTTAATTGAACTACGTCAGCAAGCGTTTCAATTGATAACGGATTTCCTTGTGCCACTAGCAACCCATGCTGCCGGCGCATCACCGGGAAAAAAGCAAATTGCCGAGGCTTGAGCCAGCGTCCCAGCCAGGTTTCTGACTGATCACTTGTCCAATATCCCGGCAAATGAAAACCACAGGCATCACATTCGCCTCGGGATAGCGCAAGCAAAGCTTCTTCGCTACCTCGCCAATAAATATCAACTTTAAGGTGGCGACCGTTTTCTATCCAGTCAGCCAACGCAAGATCATGGCTTGCCGCAATGCGCAGATGCTCCGGCGGTATTACTTCGCTAGGCGCGAGAATTTCCTTTAGGCGAGTTGCCCAAGGCAGGTGGAGATCATTCAAGGTTGAGCAAGCGGCGTGATTTAGTTGGAGCAACTGTTCGCCAAAGTCAGAAAGACTCGTTCCCTTTCCTCGCCCCTTTATGACGAGCACTTTTCCAAACCGACTTTCACAAGTCCTAAGCAGTCCCCATGCCGAACGATAGGATAAGTTCGTTGATTTGGCTGCACGACCAAGTGTTTCTTGGTTCTTCAATGCATCCAACAAGGCAATCAGATTCGCTGACTCCAAATCTGTAAGCCCCACACCAAAATCCCAATTCCAGCGAATTGGGTTTGGCAAGGCAGAAAAACTTGTTGCAAGTTGTGACATATATAAACATTAAAGGAGTCTCCTTTAGGCTGCAATCAATTCATATGTTTGTCGCCCATCAAAACAGCTTGTAACTAGACGAATCCAGTTGAGACCCCATGAAAATATCAAAATTACTTTTCGCAAGTTTCACTGCACTTGCTTGTGCCTTCAGCTCCGGGG
>ERZ1034363.1635-NODE-1635-length-12267-cov-3.095488_pt1 | contig 12267 bp, 29 predicted proteins | sample MGYA00520616_ERZ1034363 | MGnify/ENA primary metagenome ERZ1034363 (study PRJEB33736, sample SAMEA104284506) | Azolla filiculoides | biome: Urban; feature: Water surface; material: Ditch water | place: Netherlands | collected 2015-10-28 | depth 0-0.1 m ...
CTTGTAGCCTAGGTCAATCTGTTTAGTAGTTGTCATCTATGCCTGTAACTACTTGTATCAACAATGGTGCATCAGCGTCACCGCTTAACTTGTTCTCTTGCATTGCCTTACCGTCTAATCTATCGCCTATCTCTTTGATAGCATTCATATCGCCATCTGCTGCTTTTTCGTATAAAGCATTAGCAATAGTATGAAGCCTTCTGTAGTCCTCTTGGACTGCTAGCTTCCTAATTAAATCTCCCCATATCCTATTGTTTTTACTAGCGTTAGTATGTCCGAGGGGAGCGCCTGCGCCTTTAGGGTTTGTTTCTGTTATCTCTGCCATGTTTATGTGACTCCTTATAGGTTGGTCACCCAGTTGTTAAAATTAGTATTGCGGTCTTGCCGTTGCTTTCTGTTTACCGTACTTAGCTGACATCTGACGTATCTTGTCTTCGTTCATAATAGACTTAACACGCTTGTCTTCTATTGCTTGCTTAATACCGGCTAGGTTCTCTTCGTAATCTTTTACTGCATCTACTTGGCGGTCTTTGTTGCCAAGCATACCATCTACTAGATATCCACTTAGCTGATAAGCCTTTGCTCTGTTTGCAGCTTGATCATACGATACTGTAGGTGAAGTTGCATACTGATAGCCACCACCATAATTAATTGCCACATCTAATGGTGTTCTATCATAGCGTTGAAATCCTACCTCTGGGTTTTTACTTACTAACGAATCACTTAACTCGCTAGGATAGCCACTATGATTCCAATGCTCAATAGGATGTAGTACGGATTGCATCAATGCACCACCGTAACCAGTAGCCAATGTCTTAGCCTTATCCCATGCTGACATATTGCTAAATATATTGTTATCTAATAGACCAGCCATAGTTTACCAATGATGTATTGCGTTTATAACGAGTGTAATGTTAGCGATGACAGCTAATAGGATAATAAACCAATGGTCATTCATTATTTACCTTTGACTTTAGCAGCCTCAGATAGTGCGATGGCAATTGCTTGCTTACGTGACTTAACGACTTTACCGCCCTTGCCAGAATGAAGCTCTTTGTCTTTCCACTCACCCATGACTTTGCCAATCTTTTCTGCTGCTTTATCTAATCGCATAATTAATCCTCTAGTTCAAAGTCTTTACGTTCCCATACGCTGCATAGACGTGAGTTATGGCAGATTAGGTCTAGCTTGTGACACCAGCCACGTTGCGCTTGACCATCGTATAAGTCGTATTTATTAAGGGGGATTGCCTCCATTGCTTCAAACATCTCTGGAGTATTGTCGTAGTATTCGCAGTTACCGCATCGTTGACGCTTGACTTCTGCTGGTGTGATTCGGAACATCTTAGCCATCTTTGCCCAGTACTCGGTATTAGGCAAACTTGGGTTCATAGCTCCAAGAGAATAGTTATCAATGGCATTCTTGGTGTTGTCAGCAATCTCTTTGGCTGTGCCAATAGTAGTCTTTGTGTCTAACAAACCTTTTGCCATAGTCATTCCCTAAAAAATAGGAGGTTCTCGCAACTGGACTACCTCGGAGTCCACCCTATCACGTCTGAGGGGCTGTGATTGCTTTCTAGCGATGTACTGTCGCTGGAATAAAAAAGTAATGCAAAATCGCACTACTATAAATCGTTACGTGACTTTACCATACTAATCAAACTCGGTCAATATATCACATTTAATGCTTTTCTCTATGGTGTCATGTCTAAAAAAGTCCATAATTTGTACATATACGCAATGACGTGTATAGAAAACGAGATAATTTAAACATATTAGGAGATTTATCATGTGGACATCACCAGCAGCTACAGAAATGCGTTTTGGCTTTGAAGTTACAATGTATGTTATGAACAAGTAACATATTTGTTATTATTTAATAGCCGGTCAGGATTGCTCTTGACTGGCTAATCTTTTAAGCTCTGCATTAGCATAGAACAATATCTTTTTAATTCCCCTTATCTCGTCACAATGTGATGCCTGACCATACCGGTAGCACTCACGGAATATCTCACCGATCTGTGCGTTCATATTCTTTGCGCTAATCAAGTCTTGTAACTCGCTAGCATTATTAGGCAACTCGTAGTAGCTTGCGCTTGAACCATCGCTAGTAACTCTCATTACCAATCTACTCCTGACATAGTTGCACCACTTGTGTAGTTCTTAGGTGATTTCATGTTAGCCCTATCTATTGCACGTTGAGTCATGTATAGGCTGCTTAATTTTCTGTCATCAAAATTAATTACTCTTGCACCTTCTATCGTTGGTGTGTTTTCGCTAACCTTGGTTTTGTATTTCTTAGGCGATACATACTCTAGCGCATCCTCGTAGCTCATTAGCTTGGTAGTGACAAAGCTGTAGTACCTACGTGTACCGGTGTCGCTAACAACAATGCTTTTCATAAAGCCTCTAGCCATTAAGCTCTTAATAGTATTAGACGCAGTATTCTTATCGGCATCTAAATGTTGCTTCATGTCTGTTAGCGTCTTAGGCAATACGCAAAATTCTAGGTAGACGTTGTATCTAGCGACCATCTCTTTTGCCATCCTGTCTAGCTTTGCTTCTTGTTTTGCATAGGATTCTGCTATTCTTTTCTCTCTGAATGCTTGCTCTGCTGCCTTGGCTTCTTCTTGTGTCTGATAATTACCAATGTGGATAATCTGACATTCTGAATCCCTAGCTGTTACTACCCAAGCGTCAACTTTCTTACGAAAAACAATCATAATAAACTCCTAACCTTTTCTAATAATTCTGTTTCTGTCCCAAATTGGGACTCAAATGCCAATCTACCTGCGTGATAGGCTACACCGTGACCGCCAGTCCTATGATGTGTAGGACATAGTGGTATTGCATTCTTATAATCGTTACGCATTCCTAGACCCATTCCTGTACGCAGGTGATGTATCTCTGCCGGCATACGACAAATGATGCACCCAAGCTCTGCTACACGGTTTAAGTATTGTTTTTCAGCCTTAGTCATTAAACACAAAGCCAATCGTTCCAGCCCATATCTCAACATGACGTTGGTAGTCTGCCATCTCTGCTGTAGATAGTTTGGTCGTACTCTTAATGACTTCAATCGTTTCACCATTGACTACAGACTGACTGCGTAGGAACTTCCAACCCATCAGCTCATGCACCTTGTCCGGTGCTTCACCAATGTAGTCACCTAGTGCACTATATAATTTCCAGAGCCTACTGTTTTGTTCTATGTTGCGAGTGTGTGACTTGATGGTTACGTTAGCTACATAACCTTGCGATAAATCTAGCGCCTTAATCTTTTCAAACAAGTAAGGCAGATTGCTTGTGCTAATGTTGAATTGTTTAATTTCCATCTTTAAATAAATCCTTTATCTTTCTGCGTGACTCTTGAGATGTAGCCACTTTCACCGTGTCAATTTTTTCTTGCTTTATTTCACCTGTAAACACTCTTACACCATCTGTTGCTCTAAACTTACCTGTGAACCCAGCAGCCTTCATACGCTTAATCCATTCGTTACATGAAACTTCAGTCACAAATTTTTATCCTTTAATGCTTCGTCTTTAGTCATTGCGGTCTATCCTCCTCATCAAACGTCATGTCACCATGCGGGATGTCATCATGCACAATCAACCCATCCTCATCTGCCTCAATAAAGCGTTGGCATATTACGCACCAGTAGCCATTATCTTTAGCCATATTATTGTCTGCCCATTTAGCTATTTGCTTACCACGTTCAAAAAACTTTTTAGTCATTAAACGTAGCCTTTAATAAAACGTCAATGTAAGCAGGAATCGTAAACTTGCCTGACTCGTACTTAGCAATGCTGTCCCTTGTCTTAAATATGCGACTGCCAAACTCTTTTTGTGATAATCCTGTCTTGCTGCGAAACTCTTTTAACTCTGTGTGTGTCATTAATAATCCTTTCTGTCGTTGATGGAATTATTATATATCACGCTGTATAAAATATGCAACTAATCTTTAGCATTACGTTTAGCTTTCTCTAACGTATCGTAATAGCCTAAGTTCTTATTCATCTTACTAAGACCATATTTAACACCAGTAGGTGAGAAGTATTTAGCTATAGTCCATGCGCCAGAGCTAATATGGTATTTATCTTGTTCAGTCCATTTCATATAATTTAGTTAAACTCTTTTCCGTAATTAAATAATTTATCTTTTGGCACTAAAAATGCTTTCTTTTTAACTGTGTCACCGTTACCAACAAACTCAACAAAATTCAGCTTTAATAAAAATATGCATTTGATTATGTCTTTTGGTGTTATAGATATAAATTTATCGCCATCATAAAATACCCAGTAGTCTGCTGTAGTAGAAAGCAATCCAGATGGCTTGTCGTACATCTCAATTTCAATAACAATGTTTCCTGTTTGTTTACTTTTTTCATCAAACTTAACTTCAATAGACTTGTGCAGCTCTGGAATCCAAATGTCATAACCCTTAAATTTATTTACTAATGTTGTTGATGGATATTTTTTTAATAATATGTTTACAAGTTTTTGTTCTACTGCAATACCAACTTCTAAATCTTCCTTAAACGTGTTCATAGTTTTCACCTACAACCATCTTAGCTGCTGCAACTGAAGTGTCTGGAAAGTTCTGTGGATTGCGTAAGATCCGTTTAGCCCAAGCGTGGTAATCAGTCTTAGGTTTAATTCGTTCGTGAATAAACAAAGCTAACTTATCTGCGTGAGCTTTATTGTCTTCATGGCTTACCGGTGCTGGTAGTGCTTGGTAAATTGGGTCTTTAGGTCTGCATAATCCAAGGATGTCGTGTGGAGTAGGTGGCTTGCTTGAACTGTCTACCCATTTGCTAACAGCACTCTCTACTGCGCTGTACTCGTACTTAGATAATAAGTTCCACCAAGTTAAGATGGCTTCTTTAGTCAATGGCGGTTTGTTAGTAAGCTCCATTGCTACGTTTAACATTCCCCAAAACTGTTTTTTATTAGAATCATTCATTTGCAATCCTTTCTTGTGTAGGTGCTGACTCTAGCCAGTCATTAAATTGTGCGTCAGATACAAAGCCATAACCTTTCATAGGTTTTTTAACATTGCTAGTAGCACGTTGATTCCTTACCCAGTTGCGCCATGTAGCAAACCAATTTAACTTAGTTGCATCACTACCGCTTTTGCTAATCCAAAAGTCTTTAAAAGTATTAGCTACTAATACAGCATCTAACTCTGGTCGTTCTGTTTGGCAAAATTTTATATATTCATCTGGTATTACCCAGTCTTGTGAAAGGCGCGAGCCTTTAGTATTTTGTTTTTTGCTGTCTATAGGTAATAGGGAATCAGTAATAGGGATAAGGGAATCAGCATGACTAGTTCCGTCTTTGTCGTGATTTGTCACGATAGTTTGTAACTTATTGATATTACTATTGCTTTCATCAAAATCAGGTATTGTGCTTCCAGCCTTTCTTTCGTTAGGATGTGGGTTCTGATGTTTCTCAAAATTAAGTATTTTTATGTAGTTCTGTTCGTTGACATTATAAGTCGTGATAAATCGTGACTGCTCAAGATTAGTAACGATTGCATCAATATCACAATTATCGTAAGGCAACAATTGAACCTTTAATCTCTTCGCTCGATACTCAATACATCCACGATAGTCCGCAACAGTCCACATTGCTATAAAAGCTAATCTTTCAATTGGTTTTAATTCAGCAAGGTCTTCATTCTGAAAAAATGCTGGCTTAATATTTCTTGCTCTAGCCATGATTGCCTCCATGTATAACATTATTTTCTAGCACATAATAATGCTCACAATGTGAAACATTATCGCAAATTTCTTTTATGTAATTACATAACCAAAACACTTCATCATCTGTTAACTTAAAAAATTCTCTTGATGCATTAATTCTGTTGTCTGCATATATTTCATGTAATTCATTTTCAAGTCTATTTGGATTGCTAATCTCTCCATAAAATACAACTTCAAAACTTTGAGGCATATTTGTTTGTGATGATAGTTCTTTTGCTCTTTGCTGCGGTGACTTTAAAGTATGCCCAACCTTATATAAATTTGGCATAGATGAATTCTTTAATACATATACAAATCCATACATATCTTTGCTCCATAAAAAAAGCCACTAGACAAAACCCTCCAGTTTTTTAGACTGGTTGCAGGACACCGAGTAGGTGCAGGGCTTTGACTAATGGCTACTCTAATAACATCGCCTGCAAGCGATAACCTATACAATAAACTAATTATTAATATCTTGCAAGTATTTTGTGATCGCCTCTTTAGCTTCATCAAATCCGTAGCAGACAACTGTCTTGTAGTTAATTGAGCTAGCTGCTGCCATAAACTCTTTCTGCGAATCAGATACTTTGCCAGCCTTTGCCTTCATCTCAATAAACATTCCGTGGTACTCCCCTTTAGGAATCATTAAGAATAAGTCGCTGACTCCGGCAAGCACTCCCTCTGCCTTTAAATTGACTGCCGTGACTATATGTCGTGATCCACCGTTAGGAATCGCCCAAAGGTGCAGCTTGTATTGCTTGTATTGCATCCTGAACCATGTGATCAGCATGACCTGCTCTTGATGTTCTGATATTTTCATAATTATTTTCAATAAATGTATAAATAATGCTTGACCGTGTATTTATTATATGCGATTATTACACATCGCAGCAAATTATGCGATTAACTAATAGAAACGGTGGAGATAAAAATGTACACAATCAAATCTACAAAATTCCCAAAACAAAAATGGGACATCTTAGAAAACGGTAAAGTTGTCAACTCTACCTACAATTCCTACAAACTAGCTTGCGCCTTACTTAGCCAATACCAAATGGTTGACAAGGTATATACCAGAGTGGCTGAAATAGAAGCATCAGTTTGCTTGTTTAAAGCTAAATGCGACCGTGAAACAAGGGAGGCTCGTAATGCTACCAGATAACTCAGCAGATAACCTACGTGATGACATCCTTGATTTAATCATCACCGAGATCCAAGCAATGCGTAAAGACTTTGAAGAACTAGAAGCAAGATTAGCTAAACGTGAACAGGAGAATAAAAATGACTGATTACAAAAATTACAAGCCAAAGTTCAACTGGCTGCCAGTAGTAGAAGGTTTATGTTTTGTTTTATCTGTAATAATGTTAGCTTTTACTTACGTGTTGTTGGTGGCTTAAATGGAAGACAATCGCCAAGATACAGATTTTATTGATCTAGAAGAATACTTAGAGTACCTACTAGATTGTGCAAATAAAGAATTAAACGAATTACGAGGAGATCAGAATGTCAGTATTTAAAGCACTAAGCGGTATAGATGTAAACCAGCACGTAGAGAAGAAAGGTCAATTCACCTACCTGTCTTGGGCTTGGGCTGTAGCAGAGTTGCGCAAGGCATCACCAACAGCTACTTGGGAAGTTATTAAGACAGATGGCTTACCGTTCTGCAAGACAGAATGTGGTTACTTTGTTGAGGTAGCTGTTACGGTAGATGGCATTACATTAAGCCAGATCCATCCTGTGCTAGATAACAACAACAAAACAATCCCAGCGCCAAATGCATTTCAAATCAACACATCAATACAGCGATGCTTGGTTAAAGCAATTGCGCTACATGGTCTAGGCTTGTATATCTACGCTGGTGAGGATTTGCCTTCTGTAGAACTTGAGCCGGTAGATGTGTATGTTGATATGATACGCAAGACTAAAACAATGGCAGAGTTGCAAAAAGTGTTTATAGATGTGCGTAATCAAGTTAAAGCTAATCCAGCATATACAGCGCCTGTAACAAAAGCAAAAGATGATATGAAAGCATTATTTGAAGGGATGGCAGCATGATTATTAAATCACTATACGGCTTAAAGCCACCTAGCCAAAAAGAGATGGCAGACCGTGATGCTAAAATTGCCAAGGCTCTAAAAGATTTAGGTCACAAGTGGCTGCTTTCAAAACCAATGCCGAGGATTAGATAATGAAACATAAATGGCACAAAGAAATTAAAGCGTGGGCTGATGGTGCGGGGATTGAGCAAATATACACCTATGCAAATTCAATATTTGATTGTTGGGAACAAGTAAAATATCCATGCTGGTATGAAGAGGATGCAAAATTTCGCATTAAACCACAGCCTAAAGAGCCACAGTATTTGTATGTTTGGTCAACAGAAATTGGAATTGCCTTAACAGAGCCTAAAGACAAGGTATTAAGTGGATATGAATACATAGGCAAAATTAAATTGGAGGTTGATGATGACTAATATAATCCAAGGTTCACAAGAATGGTTTGACGCACGAATCGGCAAAGTAACAGCTAGCCGTGTAGCAGATGTGTTAGCTACAATTAAGACAGGTGAGTCTGCCAGCCGTAAGAACTATCGCATGGAGCTAGTATGTCAGCGTCTAACAGGTCAACGTGATGAAGGCTTTACTAACTCACACATGGAGCGTGGCATTGAACTAGAGCCACTAGCCAGAGCAGCGTACGAGTTTAAGCAAGGTGTTACGGTAACCGAGGTAGGATTTGTTGATCACCCAAGCATTGAGATGTCTGGTGCTAGTCCAGATGGTATAGTAGACGATGGGTTAGTAGAGATTAAATGCCCTACGGCAGCCAACCACGTAGATACGCTACTGTCCGGCAAAGCTCCTAGCAAGTACATACCGCAGATGCAATGGCAAATGGCTTGTACCGGTGCTAAGTGGTGTGACTTTGTTAGCTACTGTCCCACAGTAGGTGATAACCTAGCATTGTTTGTAGTACGTGTTGAAAGAGATTCAGAGTACATAGATGAAGTGCAAAATGCAGTAAAATTGTTTTTAACAGAAGTGTCAGATTTAACAACTAAACTAAAGGAACTAAAATGAATTTATTAGCAGCAACAGGTCGCTTAGGACAAGACGCAAAATTAAGTTACACAGCAAACCAAGATGCAATCTGCAACTTTTCGCTATCGCTGACTGCCGGTTACGGTGATAAAGCTACAACTACTTGGTTAAACTGCAACCTATGGGGTAAACGTGCAGAAATACTTGCGCCAATGCTTCTCAAAGGCACACAAATAGGCATTACAGGCGAGATTAGCGTTCGTGGGTACAAATCCAAGGATGGCACAGAGAAATCAAGCCTAGAGTGCCGTGTTGGTGACGTTACTTTACTAGGTGGTAAATCAGAAGCCGGTGCAGCTAAACCTACTAAAGCTGCCGATCCAATGGACAGCGTAGAATCAGATATACCATTCTAGCGTATAGGTCGTGTTATGAAACTCAAATGGCACGACCTTCTTTTGAAACCAATAAATCTATGGAGTTTACCTATGTCTAGCAATCCTGTAACTGGAGATAGCCTAGTATCTAAAATTGGCAGCAAAGAACAAAAAGAAAAATACGATGATGGCTTTGACCGTATCTTTCGTAAGAAGAAAGACCCAATCTGTAACGTATGTGGCAAGACTTTAAGTGCAGTTAAAGAATGTGCATGGACTGGTTGTCAGCTTAACTGGGATGAAGACCGTATAGACAATATCTCCCAAAATGGGAATGATGGTCTGCATTACGATAAATGAGTGACGTTTAACGAGAAGCGTTAAAGGATAAAGTATGACTAAAGAGTTTTTTGACCGTGGTAAATGGATAGCTAAATGGGCAGACAATAATATGACTAAAGACGAAGCGTTAAAGATGCGTATAGAACAAGACGAGCAATGGGCAAAAATGATTAACCGTAAATGGCAAGGATTAAGTGATGATGAAATAGCAAAAATTATAGGTAAAGGTGCATTTTATGAGTGGAACGATGTTGAATTTGCCCGTGCTATTGAACAAGCATTAAAGGAGAAGAATAATGCCGTGCAATAATAACTGTAATCAAGGTCGTAACTGTAATTGCAAAAAAGACGCAAATGTAGACCGTGCTACCGTGGTTGTAGCAACATTGCTACTTATCTGTATTGTTTCCATTGGATTTGGATTATATAAGCTAGTCAATGGAAATAAAGGACAAGACTGCGCTGTAGAGGTTCAATTTAGCGGTGGTGTTAAGGCAACTTACCTTGGGACTAGCGTTTAATTTGTGACAGACAAAAAAGTTTGCGTTAAATAAACTGTTTAAAATTAGACACAAAACTAAACTAATAGTTTAGATATGGGGAAAAGCTGACACCCACACGACTCGGGTTAAGTTGGTGAGTACCCCACCTTTTATTACAAATTGGCAATAAAACTAACAGATTGTAAGAAAGTCGCTACTATATTGCAAAGCGGTTCAATAAAGTCGTAATAAGGACACATTATGAAAATAGAATTAATAGGTGACATTAAAGACCATCCAGATGGTAGCGGTATTGCAGAGCTGGATATAGATGAAGAAGGCAAAATGTACTTAATGCAGTTAGGTTTTGAGGTTTTGCTTATGCGTGGCATTGAATCAATGAAAGAAGTAAATCGTGTAAAATAATACACATTTTAGGAGAATTATGTACACGTTAGACTACATCTTGTGTTACAAAGAGGCTTTTATACTAGGTATTGTGGTAGGTGTAATTATTTCTACATACACTTATAAATATGTATATAATAAACAAAAACATAAGGATATGTATGGCAGAAATAGATGACAAGTTAGCGCATTACGCTACCGATAAACAATGGCAGTATTACAGTAAGTCTTGTGAGCTAGGTTCTAATCGTGCAGCAGCTAAATTCTTTGGTGTAACTGCTACGGTAGTTGATGTTTCTATTAGAGGCTTAAAGGCTAAAGCAGCAATGGCTGGGTATTCACCTAACCACGACATGACTAGAGTAGCGCCAGAGCCGTTTATAGTTCGTGGGGTTTCTACCTACTACAATGCTGAAGGTAAGGCTAGTGGGCAATGGGTTAAGACTAGGGTTGATGATAGCAAGCTAGAAGAGATAGTTCGTATATTCGTGTCCGAGCTGGCAGAAGACATCAAAGGTCTAGCGCCAATTACACCACCACCAGCAATTAGTTCTGACAACATTCTTACAGTCATTCCTATGGGTGACCCTCACTTTGGGTTATATGCATGGCATCAAGACGCTGGCGATGACTTTGACTTGGATATTGCAGAGCGTTTGACCTGTAGCGCAATAGACAGGCTTATAGCTAGCTCACCTAATTCGCATACGGCATTGCTGCTAAATCTCGGTGATATGTTTCATGCCGACAACCAAAAGAATATTACCGCCTCTGGTCATCAGCTAGACGTTGATGGTCGCTGGGCAAAGGTGCAGCAGGTCGGATTACGTGCCATCATCTACTGCCTAAAACGATTGCTAGAGAAACACCAAAAGGTAGTCTTTCGTATCAACAAGGGCAACCACGATGGGCATTCATCTTACGCACTAGCATTGATGATTAGCTGTTACTTTCATAACGAGCCACGCATGGAGGTGGATCTATCACCATCAGTTTGCTGGTACTACTCGTTTGGCAAGGTGCTAATAGGCTCTACGCATGGCGATACAGTTAAGGGTAAAGATATGCTGTCTATCATGGCAGCAGACAAGTCAGAAGACTGGGGAAGGTCTAAGTTTAGGTATTGGTACGTTGGTCACGTACACCACAAGGATGTGAAAGAGTATCACGGTGGTGTAGTAGAGTACTTTAGGACATTGGCAGCAAGAGATGCTTGGCATCAAGGACAAGGCTACCGAGCTGGTCGTGATATGTGCGCTATTATCTTACACAAAGAATATGGCGAGATAGAGCGACATACCTGCGACATTGGAATGATTACCGATTAATTAATCAGTTTTTTGTTTGCTATCTAATAATCCGCTACCAACACCTACTGGAAATCCAGCAGAAAACATTTTATTTCCAAATTTTTTAAATAAATCTAAACGTTCTTCTGGTGTTGAATATTCATATATATCCTTAATGCCTTGCTTAGATAAAATGTCTTTAGCTTCTTTAGGTGTATTCTTAGGAATAATTGCACCTTGAAACTCACCAATGCTGACAGCTCTTTGTGGTTTAACTTCAAAATACTCTGTAGGCATTTTTTTAAGACTATCAAAATAAGTTTGTATATCTGCTTTTAGAGAATCTGGTACATTTGTGTATTGGTCTTTTAATACACTAAAGTTTTTATTCAAAATAAACGAAAAAAGAATAAATAAGTTCAACCTTAGAAATGGCAGCAGCAATGAAGGTCGCGGCGGGTGACAAGTCTCCTAATATTGTGTAGCGGGGACCAATAGATGAAATAACCTTTCCTTTACGACTTGGAGCCTCTGGTGACATCTCATAAATAGCACCAGAGTGATCGACGAAGTAACCTAGG
>ERZ1034363.1636-NODE-1636-length-12260-cov-2.160470_pt1 | contig 12260 bp, 8 predicted proteins | sample MGYA00520616_ERZ1034363 | MGnify/ENA primary metagenome ERZ1034363 (study PRJEB33736, sample SAMEA104284506) | Azolla filiculoides | biome: Urban; feature: Water surface; material: Ditch water | place: Netherlands | collected 2015-10-28 | depth 0-0.1 m ...
GATGTTGCAAGAAGCCCAGCGCACATCGGCGCCCAAGGCTTGCAGGGTCTCGATCAGCACAGCCGTCTGGATCGTCATGTGCAACGAGCCGGTGATGCGCGCACCCTTGAGTGGTTGCTGCGGTCCGAATTCTTCACGCAACGACATCAGACCGGGCATCTCGTGCTCGGCTAGGCGAATCTGGTGGCGACCGGCTTCAGCCAGTGCGAGGTCAGCAACCTTGTAGTCAGTAGGGGTCAGTACCAAAGCAGTCATAGTCTCAATCCTAAGTGGGATGGGTTTTCGGTAATCGCTACGCCCGGATGAGCGAGAGTACCTCGTCGCGGATTGCAGCCATGGTGGCCTCATCCGCAGCTTCGACATTAAGGCGAAGTAGGGGTTCGGTGTTAGAGGGTCGAACGCTGAACCACCAGAATGGCTCCCCCTCGGCGACAGTTCCAACAAAAGTGTATCCGTCGAGGTCGTCTGCGGTGCCGCGACCGGCGAAAGCAGCCTGTACTCGTTCGGTCGCTTCGGGCACGCTGGTCACGGTCGAGTTGATCTCTCCACTGAGCGCGTAGGGCATGAACTTCGCCGCAAACTCAGAAAGTGGGTTGGCTTGGTGTCCAAACTCCGAGAGCACATGCAGGGCTGCCAGCATGCCGTTGTCGGCACCCCAGAAGTTGCTGAAGTAGTAGTGCGCCGAGTGCTCGCCGCCGAAGACAGCGCCGGTGATGGCCATCTGGTCTTTGATCAAGGAGTGACCCACGCGGGTGCGGACGGGGGTGGCACCCGCGGCAATGATTGTCTCGGGAACGATGTTCGAGCTGATCAGGTTGTGAATAACGAAGATTTCTTTGCCCGGGGTGGCCTTCTTGGCACGGGCAATCTCGCGTAGGGCCACGATGGCCGAGACAGCTGAGGGAGTAACCGCATTGCCCTTTTCGTCCACGACGAAGCAACGGTCAGCATCCCCATCGAAGGCGAGACCGAGGTCGGCGCCTTGCGCCACAACGGCCTTCTGCAGGTCAACGAGGTTGGCCGGCTCGAGCGGGTTGGCCTCGTGGTTGGGGAAGTTGCCGTCGAGCTCGAAGTAGAGCGGCAGGATCTCGATCGGCAGCTGAGTCAGGCCCGCGGCGGTGCCCAACACAGCCGGCACGGTCATGCCGCCCATGCCGTTACCGGCGTCGACCACGATGCGAAGCGGGCGGATCGACTCGAGGTCAACCAGAGTGCGCAGGTACGCGGCGTAATCGGCCAACACGTCTACCTCGCGGTAGCTACCGGGAGCGTCTACGGCCACAACACCGCTGTCGAGGTACGCGATAGCGCGGTCGCGAATAGCGGCCAGGCCCGTGTCGAGCGAGATGCCCTGAGCTCCTGCGCGCGAAAACTTGATGCCGTTGTAGGCGGCAGGGTTGTGGCTGGCGGTGAACATGGCCGCCGGGGCGTGCCATGAACCTGATGCGAAGTAGGTTTCATCCGTGGAGCACAGACCCAGGTTGACCACGTTGGCGCCGCGAGCCTGGGCTCCAGCGGCAAATGCATCGGCGAATTCTGGTGACGAGTCACGCATGTCGTGGCCAACCACAACGTCTTTTCCTGCTGCACCAAGTTCGTCTACAAATCCGGCGGCAAGCGCGGCAACAATTTCAGTAGTTAGAGATTTGCCGACCAAACCGCGTACGTCGTAGGTCTTGACGATTGCGTCCCAATCAATATTCATTGCGCTAAGTTTACCAAGCCCCCGCTGGGCCAAAATGAGCTCAGAAATACCTGCGCCAATACACTGGCTTTATGGCCAGCCAGGGGCGCCCAAAGGGCACAGAACGCGATAGACACGGTCGCGGCATACGCCAGGCATTTATCAGCAACCTGCTGCCGGGTGGCAAAAGGCTCTCGGGGTTTGAGCAAATAGTCTCTGGGACTTGTGAATACCTGAAAAACGCCTGGCCAGATGAGCTAGCTGATCTTCAATGGGAGGTAGCCGATGCTCCCTCAATTAATTCAGAATCTAAAGGGGTTCGTCGCTGGGCTGTAAAACGCGAAAAGATGACCATTGTGATTTATCGCTTACCCATTGAACGGCTTGGCCACCACCGCCGCACCGACGCCCTGCACGAACGAATGCATATTGAAGAGTTTGTTTTTGCAGCCGTGGGTCACCTAATTGGCAAAGACCCGTGGGATTTGGTTCCTGATCGCTACCGCGATTAACGAACGTTAACGGCCACTTTTCCGCCGGCATTCTTTTGATCTAACACCGATACATTCGCCACTGTTCCATCAACGTCAACAATTAGATTTGCGTACAGCGGATTCTGGCTGCCGATAAACGAGAACGTGGCACCCGGAGCAAGAACGGAAACTTCAATTGCGCCAGTCTTTTCGTTGTAGACGCACAGTTTAGATATTCCAATACCCGGAGCGGTGATTTTTCTTTTGCCGGTAAATTTCTCGGCCGCAGGTATCCAAGTGAAATCTGGTGCTGTGCCTGAAGAAACTCGTGACAACCTTACCGAAGCTTGAATATTTACATCTGCCGAAACCACGGCAACGTAGTCACCGTCTTTGAGTCCAGGAATTTCTAAATCCATCACCGTTCCAGGCTTGATGGTTTCACGCACCACCGTTCCAAACGTTTTGGCATTGGCTCCGGCTACCTGAACCGTAACGGTGGCCTGTTGCTCGCCTGGAACGAACACTCTAATTATTGGAGTTAGGTCTTTGTAATTGGCGTTGGCTTCAATAAGTTTGGCGGCAATTTTTGAGCCACGAATAAAAATGCCCGGCACAACAAGGTTCTTTGCAAATTGAGTTGAAGGCGAAATGTAATCAACCCCGCCGGCTGATAGACCCCGAACCGTGCGCTGCTGAATCCACGCGGCGATAGCCCCACCCTTGGCACTTACGTGAGTCATGAAGCTCTTGGTCTTTGGCACCACTCCAGAAAGTGGAATAACTGTTGACTTGCCAGCAACAACAGCAATTCCGTTTCAGCCCGGTGCTTCAATTGCACCTGCCTCGGTGAAAATTTCAAGGCTCACAGTTGCGTCTACCTCGCTGGTGTTTCGCAAAATTAGGAGCGCTTCACGACCGGTGGTGGTGTCTGCGCCAAGCAGCCAAAGGTCATTAGAAGGCAGTTGGCAGTTTGTGGCAGCTAGACCCTGCAGCGTGGCACCAGAGGCGTTCTGGTACTGGCTGGCGTTCAGTAATTCAGAACCCTGATTTATTGATTCGCTCTGCGCCCTAACGGTGAAAATACCGTCTACAGTTTCCAGGCTGGCTAATCCATTTGCGTTGAAAGAGCTGGCGTAATTTGCTTCGCCAACTTGAGCAAATTCACCCAAGGTGGCCCCGCTAGCCCCACCAGCTTTATAAAGCGGTCCTGGGCAAGCCAACCTAAGGTCTCGTGCTTTTACCGAAAGCTCACTAGATGCCGGAACAGTACCAATTTCAAGACTTAGGTTAGGCGCCAATAATGTGCCAGCAACCAAAGCGCCAACAACTAAAAACAGGATAGAAATTTTCTTGAACATTAGTTCTCTTCACCAACCTCAACAAAAATTTCGCTGTCACCCGATACGCGACGACGCTGATTGGTAGTTGGAATAGCTAGCAAAACAAAGCCAAGCAAAATAGCCAACTGAATGCCCTTGGTGATTGACCACGGCGAGGCCGGCTTTAGGTCTGCATTCAAAAGCTCTTGGTTTGGCTCGCGCACTCTCCAGAGCCTGCCGAAATCAGTTGAGCCCACTGACTCAAGTTCCTTAACAGAATCAAGGCCAATTGCTAACTGGCTGGCAATAGCCGAGGTTTGATCTGGAACAAGAATGTAACCCACTCCAGCTTTATCAATGCTGGATTGCAAATCTGTTCCATTCGCCGAGGCTAGGTCGGCAACAAGTTGCGAAACGTTTGCATACTCTTTGCTTCTGGTTTGCTTCACGCTATCAAGCGCAAATCTGTAGCTCAGGCTTACGTCTTCAAGTTGAACGCCATCACCGGAAACCATCTCGGCACCAAACTGAATTGACCCGTCAGATTTAACTTCAGGGTTAATAACCAACATCTTCAACGCGCTACCCTGCGCCGCCTCGGCCGCGATGATAGATGGAACCACTCGGCCATCGGTGTATTTGATTTCAGGGTTTGAAGTTGCAAACAGAAAAGCACTCGGCGCCAGGGTCACCAGGGCCAAAAAGGCTCCGATAGTTTTACGCACTGGGCTTGCAGTTATTTCGTTGAGCGCAAGTGCCACTAACACTGCAACCAACAGCCCAAAAAGCCCAAGCAGTGCGGCTGGAGATCCGTTCACAAAATCAGCCGAACGAGAGCTTGAACCAACTCCTACTGCTGCAAAAGAAAGACCGCTCACTAACCAAGCCGTGGCAACAGTTGCAATTGCCGCCACCCAAATAACAAACGCGCTTGCCCAGCGCTTACCAACAAGAGCCAGCAAAGCCAACAGCAAGACGGGAATAACTACCCAACCCGATATTTGACCTACGAATGGGAGATTAATTCCAAATGTGGTGCCACCAAGCATGAGCTGCCAAAGCGGAACTTGTTGACTTGGCTGAGGCAACCCGGGGTCTGCCAACAGGCCAAGCGGCTTGAAAATATCTATGAAGTAATAAAGAACTGTTGGGCCGAAAACTGCTGCGGCAGGAAGGGGTATCCAAATTAAGAATGCAATTTTGCGAATTTTTGCGGCTATAACCAAACCCAGTGCAATCAAGAGAATTGGAATTGAACTTGGGGCGCTAGCCGAAACCACAAAAAGCAATAGTCCAGAAACAGCAACCCATGACCAAGTCTGCGTAGAGAAATTAGCGCGACCAATGCCCGCGGCTCTTGCCACCGTGTAAACCAACCAAGGCAAACATACTTGGGCAATCACAGCTGGAATTCTTGCCTCTTGCTGGGCCAAGGTTAGGGCTGGCCAAAACGCAAAAACCAATGCAGCCGAAATTCGAACAAAAGTAGATTCGCTTAGCAGTGAGATAACTCGCCAGGCGCCACTAAACGCAATTGTTTTAGCTAACAGCAAGAGCAGTGCCAGTGAAAGTGACGGTGCCCAAAAAGTGACTGACCCCAAAACCGCCAAGACCCAAACGAAAGGATCACTTGGGCCAAAATAACCCAGACCAATAGGTTGAAAACTTGCACCCGCGCGAGAAAAAAGCGATAGCCAAGATTCGCTCAATGGCAACAGGCCGCCGCCAACAGCTGCATTATTTGAAGGCCAGAATGCAAAACTCAATGCCGCTAACCCTGCAGCCACCCACATGGCCCCTGAGGCCACAAAACCTGAAGCGTTTGTGGATTGTTCCACTTCAAATTCGCCACGTTCAAAAGAGGCCAAGGTAGCTAGAGACTGCTCACGCTCTAGAGCTGCCCGGCTGGCATTTCTAACCTGCTGCCAGTTGGCTCTGAGGCCTTTGAGTTTAGAAAATGAAACCACCCGGGTTCTAGCAATATTTGAGCGGCTGCCAAACCTGGCCAGCACAGTAAAAAAGCCCCAGGCAGCCGAAGAGATTTCAGACCAAATGCGGTCAGGGCGCTTGGAGGCAATTCTGCCTATAGCTCTAGCCAGGCCAATTGCCGGCAACAACAACCAAAACGCTAAAGCTAAAGGAAGCGGCGCATATGCCAAACGCAAGTGAATGGCAGCTCGGCGAAGAGCTGTCTTTGGCGCCGAACCTAACCACTTTCGATCACGTGCGCCGCTTAAAGAAAGTGCCGCGTGAGCAACCTTTGCTTTCGGAACCACAATGACTCTGTGCCCGGCCATGCGAGCACGAATTGAGAAATCAAAATCTGCAGCAAGCTCTGGGGCCGCTGGGTCAAACCCTTGAAGTTGCTGCAGCACCTCAACTTTGATTAGTGCCGCGGCGGTGCCAACTGCAAGTACGTCGTCTAAATCATCGTGTTGCGACTGATCGAGTTCGCTACTAACCAAAGAAAACAAATCACCAAGCGGGGTAAGTGTTAGCCCAAGTTGAGTGACAATTTTTTCGTTTTGCCAGTCAAGAAGTTTTGGTGCTGCAATCGCCACAGACGGTGACTGCTCTATTGCTTGCAAAAGTTCTTGCAGGGCAGTTGGCTGTGGTGCGCTGTCGTCGTGAAGTAACCAGAGCCAATCACAATCGCCAATGTGTTTGATTGCGTAAGTCAAAGATTGCTGAAGCGAATAATTCTCTGGAAGTTTGTGAACTTCTTGCAAACCATGACCGGTGGCTACCTCAGAACAATCTGAGAGAACAGAGGTGTCGATAACAATTACTCGATCAACTGATCGGGTTTGATTTTTTAATGCGGATAAAGTTGCCGCAAAATATTCGGGTTCGTCGTGAACTAGTACGACGGCTACTACAGAAGGTTTCATGATCAACGGCGTATAGCCGTGAGATTACGCGCGCTTCTTAAGCTTGCGACGCTCACGCTCTGAAAGGCCGCCCCAGATTCCAAAACGCTCATCGTTTTCTAGTGCGTAGTCAAGGCACTGTGCCTTTACTTCACAACCGGTGCAAATGCGCTTTGCGTCACGAGTGGAGCCACCCTTTTCAGGGAAGAAAGCTTCAGGGTCTGTTTGTGCACAAAGTGCATCGGCCTGCCAAGCTAGCGGATCACTTTCAGGATCTGAGTACGCCCCCGCGACACCAAGTCGAATTGGATCGATAAACCAGTTTTCTGGCACACGATTACGACTGTCCATAACTTCTTTTCCCTATTCCGAATATCCGATCGCCATTGAACGCGTTCGGGAATCCTTTGGATAATTCCTTGGTTGTAATTACACTCTTGTCATTCGGTCTGTGTCAAGTTGAGATTTTCCAACCCTAAGGGCTTGCCTGAGGCTTAAACCCTGATTTATAGGGGTTTTTAGCCGTTTGAGGTGGCCAAAAAAGCTGTTCCGCTGCCCGAAATAGTGAAAAATTTAGCGTCTGCAGACAGATATGCTGCCTCAGATCGACGCAAGACCAGGCGCTCCTCGAGGCTGGTGCTAACGGCAATTTCGCCAGCGGTGCAAAGAATTATGGCCTCGCCCGGCAGATTCAAATCGGTCAGAATACGCTCACCGTTGGGCTCAACTTTATAAAGCAAAAATTCATCGGTGCTGCAAGGGTATTGAACAAGACCCGCCGTTAACTCTTTGGTAGCAACCAACGGAATCTCGCCAGGCGTGAAATCAAGAACGTTTTCCAGTTCTTTAACGTCAATGTGCTTTGCGGTTAAACCTCCGCGCAAGACGTTGTCTGATGCGGCCATCAATTCAACACCCAAGCCCGATAGGTAGGCGTGAATATTTCCAGCTGGCAAAAAAAGGGCCTGCCCTGGTTCCAGATAAACGTGATTCATCAGCATCGCCAACAACACTCCCGGATCACCCGGATAAATAAGGTTCAGTCTTTCAGCCAGCGCAAAGCGCGCATCAAAATCTGCCATGGTCGTTAGCTCGGCTGCGACGCCGTCAAAATTTCCTCGGCGATTACTGATGTCAGAAAATAGTTGCTGCAAACCATTTGGCTGCTGCAACAGCGCCCGCCAACCATTTGCCATGGCTCTCAAACCATCAGAGACCCCAGAGTGCGTCTCAACGTCTTCAAGCAATTGATCTATTTGCGAAAGCGACTTGAAACCGCACAGAGCTTCAAAATCAGAAAGCGCTACGATGACCTCTGGTTTAGGGCGATCATCTTTGTAGTTTCTGTTCGAAGCGGCAAGTGGAATGCCCAAGGAATTTTCGCGTTCAAAGCCAGCCACGGCTTGTTGTGAATTTGGGTGAGCTTGAATTGAAAGCGGTTGATCAGCGGCAAGAATTTTCAGTAAGAACGAAAGCTGCCTGCCACCCAAGGCCTCGCTAAGCGTTTGTGCTGGTGTTTCTGAAAGCACAGCAGGCGAACCAGGATGAGTGCCAAACCAAATCTCGGCCATCGGCTCGTTGGTTGCCGGAATCCCAAAATAGTCACGGATTAGAGTTCGGGAGCCCCAGGTGTAATTTCTTGCCTGATTGGTAATTTTGATTAGCACGGCTCCCCTTTCTTCTAGCGGCTCTAAGCCTAACTTCAGGGCGGCGAATTAGACTTGAACAACCCCAAGAGGAAAGTTGCAATGACTGCACTGACTAGACCAATTCGCGTGATATTCAACACGCGCGAAAAGGGCTACCGGACCAAGACTTGGACCGCCTCAATAGGTATTTTTACCCTGATGGCCGGCGATGCTGTTCGCTACAGCATTGGCTGGTTTGGCTGGGGCGCTCTGCTGATAGCGCTGCTGACAGTGGCCATGGTGCTGTTTTTCAAGGGCGGCGCCAAGGCAACTCTTGCAGAGATACGCTGGCCACTGGCTATTTTCATGGGCTGGCTCACGCTGAGTATTCTTTGGTCGGCATACCCCGCAGTTTCTACCCTTGCTGTTTTTAGTCAGCTAGCCACAACTGCCTTTGCGTTGTTTCTTGTGGCGCAATTCAGTTGGCGCCATCTGCTCAGAGTTTTTGCAAATGTTATTCGTTTTATTCTTGGCGCCTCACTAGTTTTTGAGTTTGCCGCCGCAGCAATTATTCAAGGTCCCATCGCACCGATATTCAAAAACTACGAAGGAGACAAGCCCCCGGCTGCCGCCTTCTATTGGACTCAAGGAAACCTCTTTGACGGAGATCGAGTCCAGGGAATTGTTGGAAATTCAAACCTGCTTGCCTTCGTGGGCATGCTTGGAGTTGTGGTGTTCGCGGTTGAATACGCAATTATCGGCACCAAGCGCTGGCTAAGCGCGCTGTGTGTTTTGGCCTCACTCTCGACTATCTTGCTTGCCAAATCTGCTGGAATTGGATTCGCCATGACAGCGGTGGTAATTGCAGCGATAGTTTCGATTGCTGCTGAAGGTAAGGACCGTGACACTCGTCACAAGTACTACAGAATTGCCTATGCGTTTGCGGGCACCGTTGCGGTGCTAGTTGCTTTTTATCGGGCTGAAGTTTTTGAATTCTTTGGAAAAAGCCCCGACATGACCGGCCGTAGTGGAATTTGGAAATTAGTTCTTGGCCTGGTGGAACAAAGACCATTTGCAGGATGGGGATGGACCGGCCACTGGATGCCAGGTGTGGAACCATTTGAAGGCCTAGTGGTAATTGGCAAAGTTCCTTATTACCAAGCGCACAACGCATATCTTGATGTAACAATGCAGCTTGGTGCCGTGGGTGCCATTTTGTTTGCCCTGCTACTTTTAGTGACTTTTGTGAAACTCTGGCGCCTAGCTGTTCGCCACACGGTTGCACTTTATTTATGGCCTGTTTTGGTTTTTATGGGGCTACTAGTTTGGAGCCTAACCGAGAGCCGCATGCTGATTGAAATTGGTTGGCTACTTCTAATGATTTTTGCCATAAAAGTGAATGAGCCGCAAGAAATGCTTGAACCAATTGGTCGCTCACCTAAACGCGCGAGAATTTTAAACTTTCGCTGGCGTAGCTGATTTCTGATTAACGAGCTCAGCTCTAAGGAACCGTAAGAACTACACCAAGTTGCAAATTGTTTTTATTTGTAATCTTTGGATTAGCCGCCGAGAGCTTGGCATCGGTCACTCCCCAAACCGATAGTTTTGCCACAATTTTGTTCCAGTAATCACCCGATACGACCGTGTAGGTTTTTGGCTTTTGCGTTGAGGCGGTAGGGGTTGGGGTTGGGGCGGCGGGGCGGCGGCAGCGATTGCTGCTATTGAATTCGCCAAGGGCGATACGCACAGTATCGCCACCACCGTCCTCGCGGTAATTGGCGCACTGATCGGGGCCATCTCATTCACCGGTTCCTGCGTTGCCTGGGCCAAATTGCAAGGTGTACTAAAGAAAGCCCATCGCCTGCCGGCACAAAACACGGTGAACGTTGTGCTGGCACTGGTGGCAATTGCGCTGGGTGCCGTCATGGTGATCTCGGCACCTGCCAAACCGGAACTGATCTTCGCTTTCTTCGCGGTCGCCCTGATCCTTGGCCTGATCGTCACGCTACCGATTGGTGGCGCCGACATGCCGGTGGTGATCTCCCTGTTCAATGCCTTTACCGGCCTAGCTTTTGGTTTTGAGGGTTATGTACTGGGCAATCCGGCCTTGATCATTGCCGGTATCGTCGTCGGTGCAGCCGGTACGCTATTGACCCAGTTGATGGCCAAGGCGATGAATCGGCCGATCTCGAACATTCTGTTCACGCCGATGGTGGCGAGTGGTCCGGGTGAAGCGATTTCCGGCTCAATGAAGGAACTCTCCGGCCTCGATGCGGCGGCGATGATGCGCTATGCCAGCAAGGTCATCATCGTGCCGGGCTACGGCATGGCCGTGGCCCATGCCCAGCACAAGGTGTGGGAAATGACCTCGATCCTCGAGGAGGCCGGGGTCGAGGTGAAGTTCGCCATCCACCCGGTGGCCGGACGCATGCCGGGGCACATGAATGTGCTGCTGGCCGAGGCCGGGGTGCCGTACGACAAGATCTTCGATCTGGAGGAAATCAACGGCGAGTTTGGTCAGGCCGATGTGGCGCTGATCATCGGGGCGAACGATGTGGTGAATCCATCCGCAAGAACCGACAAGGCCAGCCCGATTTACGGCATGCCGATCCTTGATGCGGACAAGGCGCAGAACGTCATCGTGATCAAGCGCGGCAAGGGGACGGGTTACTCCGGTGTCGAGAATGCGCTGTTCTATACCGATAACTGCCGTATGCTCTACGGCGATGCCCAGCCGATGGCCGGGGAAATTATTCAGCATTTGAAAGCGATGGGCTGAGATGAAACCACTTAACGACCTCCTGATCTGGATTTCCGCACTCTTCGGCATTGCGCTTTGGGCTTGGTCGTTAAGTATGGGTCCGGTTTCTCCGCACTTTTTCCTGGCCATTGGGGCTCTTCTCGCAACCAGCGCCGCCCTCTCTTACGGTGCTCGACGTCAGCGCAAGGATAAGCAGGAGTCATACATTGCCGAATTGAATGCGGCCATGTCGGAATACAACACCTTGTCTACCGACGCCATGGCCCACGCCGAGATGCAGTTTTCTTCACTCGAAAACGACATGATCGAGGCGCAGGAAATCATTCGCGAGTCAGTCAACAAATTATCAGGCAGCCTGACCGGGCTTGAATCCCAATCCTCAAACCAGCGCGCGGTTTTGCGCTCGCTGATTGATGAAATGTTGCAAATGACTGGTTCGGATGATTCTCAAGCCGCCGGACAAGCCGGGCTGCAGCGTTTCTTTGATGAAACACATACGCTGATTGCCGAATTTGTCAGCAAAATGAATCAGCTGCAAACCACCAGCCAGGGTATTGCTGTCAGCTTTGAGCAAATGCAGGATCAGGTTGGGCGCATCACCACCACCTTGAATGATGTGGCCGGCATTACCAAGCAAACCGACCTGCTCGCCCTCAATGCGGCCATTGAGGCAGCGCGTGCCGGTGAAGCAGGCCGTGGCTTTGCCGTGGTGGCCGACGAAGTACGCAAGCTGTCCACCGAGACAGATGCTGCGGTCAACAAGATAAATCAGGGCATAAATTCAGTCGCTGAAAATATCCGCCAGCAGTTCCAGGACAAACTCGCGCACAGCAATGTCGATGCCGAACGCGCCGCGCTGACCGAGTTTTCAACCCAACTGACCAATCTCGGTTCCGGTTACCAAACCCTGCTGGCACACGACATGAATACGCTGCAAACGGTCAAGGAATCCAGCTCCGAACTCGCCGGCATGTTCATGGATGTACTGGCCAGTGTGCAGTTTCAGGATATCACCCGGCAACAGATCGAACAGGTCATCCACGGCATTGAGCGCATCGACGCACATACGCTGACGGTTGCCGGCGTACTCGAAAACGCTGAAAACCCCGTTGAGACCGCCCCCGTAATCACGCCGCTGCTCGACGAGTTCAACGCCTGCATCGGCACAGGCAGCGAGCATTGCCGCGAGATTGTCGGCCGTCCAGCCTTCGTTGGCATCCACGATCAGCACCGATTTCGGCGCACCTGCCCGCACCGCCTCAAGCCGGGGCATGTGCTTGATGGTCTGCAGGTCGATGAAGTGCTGCACGATGCGCGGGAAACCCTGCTCTACCGCGTGCGCAATCCGCGCAGCGGCCAGCAGCTGGTGCTCAAGACCCTGCAGCCGGCGATGGCGGGCGACGCCGAGGCGAGTGCCGCCTTGCTGATGGAAGAATGGCGCGCCCGCCGTGTCGTGTCGCCCTTCTTCCCGCAGGTCGTGCCGGCCGAGCAGCGCAGTTGCCTGTATTACCTGATGACCTGG
>ERZ1034363.1637-NODE-1637-length-12245-cov-2.875493_pt1 | contig 12245 bp, 9 predicted proteins | sample MGYA00520616_ERZ1034363 | MGnify/ENA primary metagenome ERZ1034363 (study PRJEB33736, sample SAMEA104284506) | Azolla filiculoides | biome: Urban; feature: Water surface; material: Ditch water | place: Netherlands | collected 2015-10-28 | depth 0-0.1 m ...
AGACAAGGCGCTGCAATTCCCCGGCGTCGCCAATGCGTGGACGATGCCGATCAAGGCACGCATCGACATGCTGTCCACCGGCATCCGCACGCCGATCGGCATCAAGGTCTTCGGCAAGGATCTCGGCGAGATGGAAAAAATGGCCAAGGAAATCGAGGCCGTGGTCAAAGCCGTGCCCGGCACGACCAGTGCCTTCGCCGAGCGCATCACCGGCGGCTTCTACCTCAACATCGAACCCGACCGCGAACAACTGGCGCGCTACGGCCTGGCCGTCGGCGATCTGCAGGATGTGATCGGCACGGCGCTGGGCGGCGAGATGGTGACAACCACGGTCGAGGGACGGGAACGTTTCGGCGTCACCATCCGCTATCCGCGCGAACTACGCTCCGATCCGCAGCAGATTGCCCGCGAGGTGCTGATCCCGACCATGGACGGGGCGATGATTCCGCTCGGGCAATTGGCCAAGGTTGTCGTCGCCAAGGGAGCGCCAAGTATCCGCACCGAAAACGCCTTGCTCTCTGCCTACATTTATGTCGACATCCGCGACCGCGACATTGGCAGCTACGTGGCCGACGCCAAGAAGGCTGTCGCCGAACAGGTCAAGTTCCCACCCGGCTACTACGTCACCTGGAGTGGCCAGTTCGAGTACATGGAACGGGCTATCGAGAAAATGAAGATTGTCATCCCGGTGACGCTGTTGATCATTTTTCTGCTGCTTTACCTGAACTTCAAGCGACTGACAGAAACCTTGATCGTCATGCTGTCGGTGCCGTTTGCGCTGGTCGGCGGGGTCTGGCTGATGTGGTTGCTCGGTTATAACCTGTCCGTCGCCGTCGCCGTGGGCTTCATCGCCTTGGCCGGGGTTGCGGCGGAAACCGGGGTCATCATGCTGATTTACCTCGATCATGCTTGGGAAGAATTGAAGGCCAAACGCCGGACGGAAAATCAGGCGCCAACGCTGCACGATCTCTACGAGGCCATCATGGAAGGCGCCGTGGAACGGGTTCGCCCGAAAATGATGACGGTGGTGGCCATCATGGCCGGCCTGCTGCCCATTATGTGGGGCACCGGCACCGGTTCCGAAGTCATGAGCCGCATTGCGGCGCCGATGGTCGGCGGGATGATCTCTTCGACAGTGCTGACGCTCGCGGTCATCCCGGCCATCTACGCCCTGGTCAAACAGTGGCGAATGAAACGGGGGATGGAGCAATGAGGCGCACGCGTTTGTTTTGGATTCCTGCATCGCTTCTTGTGGCGCTGCTGCCCAGCCTTGCCCTGGCTCAAGGCTGGAGCATTCCCAAACCCGGCCCCGGCCTAATGCCCAATCCCGTCATGGGCAAGGCGCTGTTCGCCAATCACTGTGCGGGCTGTCATGGCGGCGACTTGAAGGGATCGGAAAAGGGACCGCCCCTGCTGCACAAGATTTATGAGCCGTCACATCATGCCGATGCGGCATTCCAGTTGGCCGTGGCCAACGGTGTGCGGGCCCATCACTGGAAATTTGGCGACATGGCTCCGGTGAAAGGGGTAACGCCGGACGACGTCGCCCACGTCACCGCCTATGTGCGGGCTGAGCAGCGGAAGGTTGGCATCCAATAGCGGATGGTTCGAACAAAGCACTATGTCGCTGTTGCTTTACTTTAGAACGAATCGCACCGTTACCGCAGGCCCCCCCATGCTCACTTGCGCCACAGCTTTAGCGCTTGGTGCAATGGCAAATGTTCCCTTGGCGAGGAAGCGTTCTCCGTCGGGTATCAAATTGATCTCTTGCTTTTGGTTGCCGGACAAAACCGTAAGTTTTGCCGACCCCTTTGTGATGTCGGCAGGCTTGCCATGATCACGCAAATACAACTGAATCGAATCCGGCTTGGCAACCAGTTCGTAATCCATATCCTTGACCTCCCTGACGACGCCACCATGGAGCGGCTTGTGTTCGTGCCCATGGTCGTGGCCACCGGCGGAGAAGGCAAGGCCCGACATGGAGAGGATAACAGCGGCGAGAAGATGAATCGGTTTCATGAGAATTCCTTTTGTTGAGCAAAAATCAAAGCGCACCGGCATCGCGGTCGGCCATCAGGCGTTCCACATCCTTACGACCAAATAGCCAGAACATGGCGGGCGTCAGGAAGGTGTCGAGCAGGGTTGAGCTGATCAGGCCCGAGAAAATGACCACAGCCACCGGATGCAGGATTTCCGTACCAGGCCGTTCGGCCTCGAACAACAACGGTGCCAGCGCGAAGGCGGTGACCAGGGCCGTCATCAAGACGGGCGCAAGACGTTCCAGCGAGCCACGCAGGATCATCTTGTGGTCGAAGTTCTCGCCTTCCATGCGCATCAGGTTGATGTAGTGGCTGACTTTGAGAATCCCGTTGCGCACCGAAATGCCCGCCAGCGTGATGAAGCCGACCAGCGCGGCGACCGACAGCGGTTGCCCGGAAATCCACAAGCCGAGCACCGCGCCGACCAGGGCCAGCGGAATGTTGGCCATGATCAGTGCCGACAGCGTGACCGACTTGTAGCGGCTGAACAGCACCACGAACATCAGGACCAGCGAGACCAAGTCCAGCATGCTGACCAGTCGACTGGCCTCTTCCTGGGCCTGGAATTGCCCCCCCAGCGACACGAAGTACCCTACGGGCAGCTTAGCCACCGATACCACTTTGCGGATGTCCGCCACCACATCAGATAACGCACGCCCCTGAGCATTGGCTGATAACACTATCCGGCGTTTGCCATCATCCCGGCTGATTTGGTTGGGACCGTCGCCATCCTCGATAGTGGCCAACAGGGACAGAGGCACTCTTCCTTTCGGTGTTTCCAGCAGAATCTGGCCCAATCCATCCAGCGAACGTGCGGTTTCCGGCAGGCGAACAACCAACGCAAATCGACGATTGCCCTCAACGATTTGGGTGACCTTCTCGCCTTCGACCAAACTCTGAAGCACCGAGAGAATCTGAGTAACCGGGACGCCGTACTGTGCAGCTGCCGCATGGTTCACATGAATCTTAATTTGCGGCGCCAGCACCTGCTTTTCGATTTCCAGGTCAGCCAGACCAGGAATCCCGGCCAGTTTCGAGCGCAAGGCGTCTGCCTGTCCACGCAAGGTATCCAGGTCGTCACCAAACAGCTTGATGGCGATTTGCGAGCGTACGCCCGAAAGCATGTGGTCAATCCGGTGCGAAATCGGCTGACCAATGGAAATGGCTGCCGGCAAATTGACGAGTCGCGCCCGAATGTCCGCCTGAACCTCGGCCACGCTGCGCTTCATCTCTGAGGCGGGAATCAAACCGACGTCCAGTTCGCTGACATGCACACCTTCCGCATGTTCGTCGAGTTCCGCACGCCCACTACGTCGGCCGACGTGGGTCACTTCCGGAACCTGACGAACGAGAACTTCGGCTTGGCGGGCAAGAACCGTGGACTCTGCCAGCGTCACGCCAGGATTAAGGCGCATGCCGATGAGGAAAGTGCCCTCATTGAAAGGAGGCAGGAAGGTCGTCGGGAAGAACGGTACCGCCACCGCAGCCAATACGACTGCGACCAAGCCAGCAGCCACAGCCGCTTTAGGGCGCTCGAGAATCCGCTCAAGTGATGTCCGGTAGCCTGATTTGAGCCAGGCCAGCAGACGGGTATCGCCGTGCTCCAGCGACTTCATCCGGGGTAGCAGATAGAAGGCCAGCACAGGCGTCACCGTAACCGAAACGACCAAGGAGGCCAGAGTCGAGACGATGAAGGCAATTCCGAGCGGGACAAACAGACGCCCTTCCATACCAGGCAGAGCGAACAGCGGCAGGAAGACCAGCACGATGATAATCGTCGCGTAAAGGATGGCCGAACGGACTTCAACCGTTGCCGCCTTGACCAGTTCCATAGGGTGCAGCCGGTGTTGTGGATGCTTTTCCCGGTCGACTTTCAGGCGTCGCAGGACGTTATCAATCCCGACCACAGCGTCGTCCACAAGCCCGCCGATGGCGAGGCCGCCCAGCGTCATCGTATTGATGGACATTCCGAAGTAGTGGAAGACCAAGGCCGTGATGAAGATGGATACGGGTATCGCCGTCAGGGCAATGATGGTCGGACGCAGGGTGCCGAGGAAGGCAAACAGGATGACGGCGACAAACACCGAAGCGCCAATCAGCTTGCCTTGCAGGGTTGAAATCGAGGATTCGATGAAACTCGCCTGCCGGAAAGTGACACGCGGTTCTTCCATGCCGGGCGGCAGCGTTTTCTTGAGGTCCTCCAGAGCAGACTCAATCTTTCGCGTCAGGTTGATGGTATCCGCCGTCGGTTGCTTCTGAATGCCCAGAATCACGGCCGGTTTGCCCTCGAAACCGGCATCGCCCCGCTTGATGGCCGGGGCAAACGTAACCTCGGCAATCTGGCGCAGCAGAATCGACTGACCATTCCTGGCGGTCAGCGCCAGGTTCATCAGGTCGTCCAGCCGCGAGGTGCGCCCAATGTTGCGGATGAGGTATTCACGGCTGTTCAGCTCCAGGAAGCCGCCAGAGGTGTTCGACGAGAAACCTTTCAGCGCATTCTCCAGTTGGTCATGCGTAATGCCCAATTCGGCCATGCGGACAGTGCTGGGTTGGACCTGGAACTGGCGCACCTCGCCACCGATGGGAATCACCTGGGCAACGCCGGAGATAGCCATAAAGCGTGGGCGCAGCACCCAGTCTGCGTACTCCCGAACGGCCATGGGCGACATTTTCTGGATGTCGATGGGGATGGCGACTTGCATGATTTCGCCCATCACTGAACTAATGGGACCCATGCGCGGCACCACATTACTTGGTAGCTCCTGCTCCATCGAGGACAGCCGCTCTGACACCATCTGGCGGGCCCGGTAGATGTCCGTGCTCCAGTCAAAGGTGACGTAGATGAACGACAGGCCGGCACTGGAAACCGAACGCACGCTATCCACCCCGGGCAGGCCATTCATCGTGGTTTCCAGGGGGAACGAGATGAGCTGCTCCACTTCTTCGGCCGCCATGCCGCCGGATTCGGTCATGATGGTGACCGTTGGTCGGTTCAGGTCTGGAAAGACGTCAACGGGGGTTCGGGAGAGTGTGAACGCCCCATAGGCGACCAACACGAGACTGGCGATGAGCACCAGCAGCCGGTTGGCCATGCTGTTATCGAGTAGCCACTTGAACATATGCGCTACTCCTCAGCGGACCTGATTGATGAACGAGGCACCCTGCGTCGCCACCCGCTCGCCGGCCTTGATGCCGGAGGTGATGGTCACTGAGGTGCCGTCCAGGGGTTCATAGGTGACGAGACGCGGCTCGAACACTTCCGGTGCCTCCTTGACCCAGACAATGGCTTGGTTCGCCGGATTCTTGAGCACCGAACCGAGCGGAACCTGTAGTCCCTTGATGCGTTGAGCGGTCTGGGCAAAAACCTTAACCGGCTGACCAACGGCCAGCTTTGCTAAGGCATCCGACTGGCCGGCGAAGGTCATCGGCAAAGCCTGGTCGCGCAGGCTCTTGGCAACCCCCAGAAGCTTGAGGTCGATACGTTCAGAACCGATAGCGACGGCGGCATTGGCAATACTTTGGGCTTGGACAGCATCGTAAGCCAGTGCCTCAATCTGGAGGCGCGACGGGTCAACCACCTCAAAGACCAGCTCCCGTGCTTCCAGTACCTGACCGGCCACGGCATTGGCCGAGGCAATAACGCCGGAAACTGGCGCCACCAACGCGTCCCGGTTGGAGAGGCCGGCACCGACCGCTTGCAGTCGACCAGTCAAGCTGGCTAGCTCGCTCTCCGCGGCTTCAATATCCTTGCGTGGCACCGTATCCGAGAGCTCTTTGAGGCGTGCCAGACGTTTTTCTGCAAGGGAGCGAGCCGCCTGCAACTCTGCCTGTTGAGCTACTTGATTCGAGCGCTCAATGGCGCCTGAGGTCGGAACTACGTAGGCCAGAACGTCCCCTTTGCGGACGCGTTGTCCGAGCACCGGAAGCCCTTGCGGCCCGGCCGCAAGCCGACCGGCCAAAGCCGCCTGGACCTTGCCACCTGCGTTAGGGTCCATCATCACTTTGCCGGCCAGTTCAAAGACCTTCGGCTGTTCGGACTCGGTCACGGTCAGTGTGCGAATGGCCAACTGATGCTGGGCTGGTTTCGGTAGGAACACGCGACCATCTGGCTGACGTTTGGGGCCATTGCTAGTCACTGCGGCCGGTGCATCACCATGGTCATGGCCATCACCTGCGTAGGCCGCGTTGCCGGAGAGAGCCAACAACATGGCCACTAGGGAAAGACTGACAGCGGGCTTCAGGTTGCGATAGGCGTTCATGCTGCACCTCCCAACTGACGTGCGCGCTTAACGCGAATGAAGCCAATTACGGCCAGCAATAGGGCGGCGCCACCGGCCAAGGGTTTCCAGGGAATGCCGGCCTTGCTGTCTTCCGCGTGATTTTCAGGGTGGATGGCCAACTCGCTGGCCAGGAGGTCCGAGTCGTTACCGGCCACGACGGTCGCCGTGATGGTGATTTCTCCCGATTCTGGTTTCGTGTCGAGCGTAGCCTCGAATTCGCCTTCACCCACGCTGCTGACCGGGACAGCCTTGCCGCCAAGTTCAAGCTCGAGCTTCGCATCCTTGGCCGGGCTGTTATCGGCAGCACGGTCCAGATAAAGCGATAGCTTCCTGTCGTTCAGGATGCCAACCAGCTCGTAGGTTTCCGAGATAGCAGTGAAGCGTGGCAATGCCGCACCGCTGGCAGCTGCCGGTGCTTCGCCATGGTCGTGGCCATCACCCGCATAGGTGGGCAGGCTAAAGGCGCACAGGAGGAGGACTCCCGCCAGCGCCTTGTTCAGTTGGGTCATGTTCATGGTGGTTCTCAATTGGAATTTGTTCAGTGGGCTCATTCGGGGAGCAATCCCAGGGATTGGCGAAGGGCCGAAATCCCGGCGGCAACGTCGATACGTGCCCGGGTCAGTTGCCGTCCGGCCTCAGTGGCTTCAAGTTCAATACGTAGTCGGGTCGGCAGGTCGGTCTCGCCCAAACGGAATGACTTTTCGAAGAAGCTCTGGGATTCCTGGGCAAAGCGAGCACGTTTTTCTGCGGCGCTAAGGCGGCTCTGGGCAGCCAGGACCTGGGCTCGGGCCGACTCGATGCCGGAGATGATGCGCGTTCGCTCCAATTCAGCAGACGATTCGGCATCCAGTGCTTCGGCTCGGGCAGTGGCGCGCCGTGCCTCGGCACGAGGGCCGGCGCCAAAGGGAAAGCGGATACCAAGGGTGTAGGTCTGGTCGGTATCGGCGCCAGCCTGGGCGCGCGTACGCGTCGTGGCAATCAGGATTTCAGGATTCGCCCGTGTCCGCACACTCGCCAGTTCCGCTGCACGCCAAGCCACAGTTGCCCGGTCCAGCAATTCGACCAAGGCGGGATGGGTTGCCGGCTCATTTAGGGCTTTCGCGTCCGGCATCGGCTCAAGGGCGATGGCTTGCGTATGAGGGGGCAGTAACGCCTGGCCGATTAGGCTGCGCATTGCATTGAGCGCAATAGCACGGTTACCTTGCGCCTCGGCCATCCCGGCTTCAGCCTGGGCCAGCAGCCCGTTGGCCTGATGCTGGTCCGCCCGGGAAAGGTCGCCGGCCTTGAAGCGCCGGGTAACATCATCCGCGAGCTTCTGAGCGTTGGCTTGGCGTTCCGTGGCCAACGCCAATTCGCCTTCGGCACGGTAGTAGTTCCACCACCGCTCACGAACGACTTCAGTCACTCGCAGTTTGGCACCCAGGAACCGACTATCCAGGGCCTTTGCTGTTGCCTCGGCGAGGTCGCCAGAACGGCTACGTTCGCCAGGTAACCACATGGGAATGGCCACGCCGATTTCGTATTCGCGGCTGCCGCTGTTGGAGCCCATCTTGTCCGATTTGCCCTGAAGCTCCAGGGCGGCGGGTTCGACTGTCCAACTGGAGGCTGCGGCACGTGCTGCGTTAACCGCCTCCTGACGAACGGATTGAGAGCGCGCCTCCGGCTGGCGACTCCAGGCAAGCTCAAAGGCTTCCTTGAGCGACAGCGGAGCTTTTTCTGTCTGAGCCGTTTCTGGTGACGGCTGCCTGACTATCGTCGGAGCCTGCGCCCAGACAGTCGGCGAAAGCACTAGCCAGGATGAAACGAGGGCTGGCAGTAGCCTATTAAGTTTGTTTCGGTACATCCGATTCTTCTCCAGTAAAACATTGGGGATGGAATCGGCGAGGAGCCGTCTCTGAAGACCACGCGCAAGGACGTAGTTACGCCTAGTGGGCGTTCAGTCGGAATGAGGGGTGCCTAAACCCGCCTCGCCGTTAGGCGAAGGCGTGCCAGTTGGGGCGTTCTGGCTGAGTCTGAGGTGGCGTGGGTAGGGCGAAGTTCGGTGTTGTCACCGACGCAGTAGCCAATGTCAGAGGTTCAGTACGCTGGACGTCGCTGTACAAGGCACCGCAGAAAGCATGGCACGCTTGGCAATCACCATCGCCCATGCCGGGTAGCTGATTGTCAGTGTTGTCTGACGAATCGCCCGCACCATGATGCTCATGTGTGTGATGGCCAATATGGAAGGTTGCCGGTGTTTTCTCGTGCTCGCAATACGGCGCCGCCGCAGCCCAAACGGCTTGCAGCGGAAACAGCACCAGGAAGAAGATGGCAATCCAGCGACGCATAAGTCTGGAGTATAGCGTATGGCGTTTTATATCTTGCTTAAGGGCAGATTATTGTGGCGAGGGGTCACTAGGTCGTTTCCGGCTGCAAGGCGATGACCGTCATGCCGACCAAGGCAATTGCTGCTCCCAGTATGTCCCAGCGGGTCAAGGCAATACCGTCGACCACGCGTAACCATATCAAGGCAACCACGATGTACATGCCACCGTAGGCAGCATAGGTTCTGCCTGCGGCAGTCGGATGCAAGGTCAATAGCCAGGCGAACGCCGCCAACGAAAGCGCTGCCGGTATCAGCAAGAGCGCAGTCTTCCCCTGTTTAAGAACAAGCCAAGGCAAATAGCAGCCCACGATTTCGGCAACTGCCGTGACAGCGAAGAGCAACGCGAGACGAAGAATATCCACTTATCGAAGTCCAATCAGAAAACGGTTATTTCGCCTGTTTCACGCCTTTCAGCAGGCGCAGTCCGTTGAACACAACCAGCAAGCTGGCCCCCATGTCGGCGAAGACCGCCATCCACATCGTGGCGTTGTCGAAAACGGCCAGGACCAAGAAGACAAGCTTGATGCCCAAGGCCAGGGTGATATTCTGCCAGAGCACGGTATGGGTACGCTGCGACAAGCGGATTGTTTCCGGCACCCGCCGCAGGTCATCGTTCATGATGACCACATCAGCAGCCTCCATGGCGGTATGCGTACCCGCACTACCCATGGCAAAACCAATGCTTGCGGTTGCCAATGCCGGCGCGTCATTGATGCCGTCCCCAACCATGGCAACCTGTTTGCCTTCGCTGGCCATTTCACGAATGGCATCCAGTTTTTCCTGGGGGAGTAGATTGGCACGGACCTCCGCAATACCGGCCTGGGTAGCGATACTGGATGCAGTCGCCGGATTGTCACCCGTCAGCATGACCGGGGTTACGCCCAGCGCCAACAACTCACGGATGGCCTCCTGGGAGCTGGCTTTGATGGTGTCTGCCACCGCAAACAGGGCCAGGACTCTCTCCTTGTCGGCCAGAACGGCGACGGTACGTCCCTGACGTTCGTGCTCGAACATCAAGGCTTCCAGTTCGGTCGAGCATTGATTGCGGTCGTGAATCCAGCGGTGGTTGCCGAGGACATAATCCTGCCCTGCTACGCTCCCTTGGACGCCGCGCCCGGCTTCTGCCGCAAAGCCATCGACGTCCAATGGCTCAGAAGCCCCAAGGCCGGCTGCGACAGCCTTGGATACCGGATGGTCAGAACGGCCGGCCAGAGCGCTGGCAATACGCAGAATCTCGGTTTCTGGCAGAGTGTGAGCAAGAACAACTTGGGCGACGAGCTTGGGCCGGCCTTCGGTGACTGTGCCCGTCTTGTCCAAGGCAACGGTCGTCAGCTTGCGAGCCTCCTCAAGGTACGCACCGCCTTTAATCAGGATACCTCGCCGGGCAGCAGCAGCCAGTCCACTGACCACGGTGACGGGCGTCGAGATAACGAGGGCGCACGGGCAAGCAATTACGAGCATGACCAGTGCCTTGTACAGGCTGGCCATCCATGTCCAGCCGAGCATCAGGGGGCCACCGATAGCCACACCTATCGCCAAGACAAATACGGCCGGGGTGTAGATGGCGGCGAACCGGTCAACAAACCGCTGCGTGGGCGCCCGGGAGCCTTGGGCTTCTTCGACGGCATGAATGATGCGGGCCAGTACGGTATCGCTCGACGGCGCAGTCACTTCGAATTCCAGTGCGCCGTTTTGGTTGATGGTGCCCGCGAATACATCATCACCCGGGCCCTTCTCCACGGGCATGCTTTCACCAGTAACCGGTGACTGGTCGACGGCGCTGTTGCCGGTTTTGACGATGCCATCTAATGCGAAGCGCTCGCCAGGGCGGACCCGGACCCGGGCACCCAACAGAATTTCCTTGGCGGGAACTTGAATCCAGGCGCCGTCTGGCTGAAGCACCTCGGCTTGCTGTGGCGACAATTCAAGGAGGCTCTTGATGGCGTTTCGAGCACGGTCAACAGCCCGTGCCTCAATGAGTTCAGCCAGAGCGTAGAGCGCCATCACCATAGCCGCTTCCGGCCATTCGCCGAGAACGAAGGCACCGGCAACGGCAACCGACATTAGGGCATTGATGTTGAGTTTCCCACTCAGCAGAGAGGAAAGACCTTTGCGAAACACCGAGAATCCAGAAAGGGCGATGGCAATCGCTGCAACGCCCATCCCAAGCACTTTCCAGAAAAATGTTTCAGGGGCCGCGAATGCGAGGAGCTCAGCTACCGTCGCTACAACCAGTGCTGCAACAAGACGGATGGCTTCATTCTTGAGGCGCTGCCGTCCTTCCTCCGGTGCCACGGGTTGCACGAGGCTTTCCGATTTGAATCCAGCTTTGCCGATGGCAGCCGCGACATCGGCCCATAGCTCTTTCGGGGCCTCGATGCTCAACACCCGACCAGGCAGGTCAAAGACCAGGCGACGAATTGCAGAAAACTGTTCGAGGGCGGCACGAATCTGACCTTCCTCGGTCGGGCAATCCATCGCCGGAATACGCAGCAGTAAAGTATCGGCATCAGGTGCCGGTAAAGTCATGCTCTGGGCCTCTATTTTTGGGGAAGAACTTGCGTGGGGGCAGCTGCACGAATGGGGTTCTGCATCCTGACGCTCATTGGGTAAATGGTGTTCGGTCATGAACTATCTCGCGTCCTGTGATTGCCATATAGATAGGCATATTAGAAACCCTGTAGCTACTATAGAGTCAACAACAACTGTAATTGCCTCTATCCAGGAGATATTCATGAAGATTGGCGAGCTTGCCAAGACTGCCTTGACACCGGTCGAGACCATTCGCTACTACGAGCGCGAAGGGCTGCTACCCAAGCCAGGGCGCAGTGACGGCAACTATCGTATTTACGAAGCCCAGCATTTGGAGCACCTTCAATTCATTCGCCACTGCCGAAGCCTCGACATGTCGTTGGCTGAAGTCCGGGAGCTACTAATGCTGAAGAACTCCCCGCTGGAAAGCTGTGGCAACGTGAATCGGCTGCTGGACGAGCACATTAGTCACGTTTCGCGGCGCATCCGCGAGCTTCGGCAGCTGGAGAAGCAGCTTAAGGTTTTGCGGCGGCAATGTGGGGACGGAGGTGCCGTAAACGATTGTGGCATTTTGGCAGAGTTGGCACATGCATCGCAGGACGGGGTTGGTGAGACGAAAAAACGCAAATCCCACCTCAAGGCTGTTCACCCTCCAACTTGAATATTGTTCAATCTTGGTCATTCAATGGGGCGTTGTGAATCAGAAGTGCCGCTGCAAATGAGGAAAAAAATCTTGCTGAATACCCGTTTGGTACCGATGCCCGATGAGCTTTCCAGAGTGCTCGCCTAGAGGCGCTGGCGCTGGCGTTGGCGTTGGCTTTCGGCAGGTTGCAGACTTGAGCGGCCATACAGATGACCGCTATTGCAGATAGGCGACCGTCGGCATCTGGCCGGTAGGGTGAGGTCGCCAACGGCCGCTTTGCGGCTGTTCAATTCGAAAAACCTGGGTTTGGCTGACTGGCAGCTATCGGGAAAGCACTACGGCAGCTTTGGGCACTCAAGAGACCGTCGCGCCAAATGACATTTGCC
>ERZ1034363.1638-NODE-1638-length-12242-cov-3.590053_pt1 | contig 12242 bp, 9 predicted proteins | sample MGYA00520616_ERZ1034363 | MGnify/ENA primary metagenome ERZ1034363 (study PRJEB33736, sample SAMEA104284506) | Azolla filiculoides | biome: Urban; feature: Water surface; material: Ditch water | place: Netherlands | collected 2015-10-28 | depth 0-0.1 m ...
TTTATATTAAATAGATACTTCTTTTTAAGGTTGGTTCATTGAGCTTAAATTATGTTTTGATTGATTTTGATAATGAACAGCGGTTTGTTGATCATTAATTAGTTAACTAGAATTAAACTTTACTCCAGGGTGTCGCTTTGTCTGCTTATCATCTAACTCACTTAAAACAACTCGAAGCTGAAAGTATCTTCATCATCCGTGAAGTTGCAGCTGAGTTTGAAAAGCCTGTGATGCTTTATTCTATTGGAAAAGATTCGGCAGTGATGCTGCATCTGGCCATGAAAGCATTTTATCCAGGAAAACCACCTTTTCCTTTGCTACATGTTGACACGACATGGAAATTTCGAGAAATGATTGAATTTCGGGATCGTTTGGCACGGGAATTAAATTTAGAGTTATTGGTGCATACCAATCAGGAAGGCGTGAAAATGGGGGTTAACCCATTCACGTATGGAAGCCAAAAACACACCGATATTATGAAGACCCAAGCGTTAAAGCAGGCACTGAATTTATATCGTTTTGATGCGGCGTTTGGTGGTGCGCGACGTGATGAAGAAAAATCTCGTGCTAAAGAGCGAGTTTATTCGTTTCGTGATAAAAATCATCGTTGGGATCCTAAAACTCAACGTCCAGAATTATGGAATATTTACTATAGCAAGGTAGATAAAGATGCAATCATACGCGTGTTTCCATTATCGAACTGGACGGAACTCGATATTTGGCAATACATTTATATGGAAAAAATTCCTATTGTTCCTTTGTATTTCGCTAAAGAACGCCCAGTAGTTGAAAAAGATGGCATGCTAATTATGGTGGATGATGACCGCATGCCAATTACAGCTAATGATAAGGTGGAAATGAAAATGGTGCGTTTTCGTACCTTAGGTTGCTACCCTTTGACTGGGGCTGTTGAATCGACTGCTACCACGTTGCCTGAAATCATCCAGGAAATGTTGCTAACGACTACTTCTGAGCGTCAAGGGCGCTTAATTGATCGAGATCAGTCTGGTTCGATGGAGCAAAAGAAACGTGAAGGCTATTTTTAAAAATAATATTGATCTTCCATTAATGTAATTAAAAATATTACCAACCCATGCAAGTAATCTAGCAACTTATACAGTGGTGAGTTTTTTGTAAAGATGCGCAGTATTTGAAGCACGAGAAAGTGTTAGTAAATGTTTTTTTCTAGTGATTAAATTAGGTATTACTATTTGATTGATTCGATAAAGATAATTTTTTGTAGATTATTACGTTTGCATATGATAGTATTTGTATCATATAGAATAATTTAACTATTAATTTTTATAGTTATCATTCTTTTCATTTGAGGTAATAAAGATGGATTTACAGTTACAGATTAAAATGAATGAAAAATTGTTTATTAAAGATCCTCAACAAACAGAGTTAGGGAAAAAGATTGTATTGCATAGCGTGCAATTGATTCATGACGAGGGTTTTGAGGCTTTTACATTCAAAAAATTAGCGCAAAGTATCGGCACAACCGAAGCGGGAATTTATCGTTATTTTGAAAATAAACATCGAATTTTAATTTATATCACTGCGTGGTATTGGAGTTGGCTTGAGTATCAGGTTACTTTTCATTTAAACAATATTGCAGATCCAATTATAAAACTTAAGAAAACAATTACGTTATTAGCAACCCCGATTGATGACAGTATCACCACAACATATGTGAATGAGCGCATTTTGCATCAAATCATTATTACTGAAGGTACGAAAGCGTATTTAACAAAAAAAGTATCTATTGATAATAAAGATCATCTATTTAAACCCTATAAAGACCTCTGCGCAAAAATAGGCAATATCATCTTGGAATGCAATTCAGATTATCTGTATCCAAAATCATTATCCAGTACCATTATTGAAATGGCGCATTTTCAAAGTTTCTTCATGCATCATTTGCCTGCATTAACCGATTTTGGTGATGAAAAAAACGAAGCAGATATTATTTTGTTTCTCGAATCCCTAGTGTTTTCTAGTTTAAATATCTCCCATTAGACTTAATTACCTATTTTTTTGAGGAAGTATTATGTTACGCAAAATATTAATAGCTAATCGGGGTGAAATTGCGGTTAGGATTATTCGCGCCTGTACTGAGATGGGTATCCGTTCTGTTGCAATTTATACTGAAGCGGATCGTTTTGGTTTGCACGTTAAAAAAGCGGATGAATCTTACTTTATTGGTAGTGAACCGCTTGCAGGTTATTTAAATGTCTATGCGCTTGTTGATTTAGCTGCAGCAACAGGTTGTGATGCAATACATCCAGGTTATGGTTTTCTTTCCGAAAACGCACAATTTGCGAGAGTTTGTAAAGAAAGGGGAATTATTTTCATTGGCCCTGACGCGGATGTAATCGAAAGAATGGGTGATAAAACTCAAGCACGACAAGCCATGATTGCTGCAGGAATTCCAGTTACCCCTGGTACGGATGGAAATGTATATAATTTAGAGCAAGCCATTGAAGCGGCAGAAAAAATTGGTTATCCCATTATGCTTAAAGCAACGTCAGGTGGGGGTGGGCGTGGCATTCGCCGTTGCGATTCATCTGCTGAGCTAGTGAAAAATTATGAACGGGTGATATCTGAAGCGACTAAAGCATTTGGTAGTGCGGATGTGTTCTTAGAAAAATGCATCGTCAACCCTCGACACATCGAAGTTCAGATTTTAGCTGATTCGCACGGTAATACCATTCATCTCTATGAACGCGACTGCTCAATACAGCGTCGAAATCAAAAACTCATTGAAATAGCGCCGTCACCGCAGCTTGAAGAAGCACAGCGTCAATACATTGGTGGTCTTGCTGTTTTAGCGGCTAAGGCGGTTGGATATACAAACGCGGGAACCATCGAGTTTTTATTAGACGAAAATGAGCGTTTTTATTTCATGGAAATGAATACACGCGTGCAAGTTGAACATACGATTACCGAAACCATTACGGGTGTTGATATTGTAGAAGAGCAAATTCGCATCGCGGCAGGTTTAACGTTGCGCTTTAAGCAACATGAAATTTTTCGTCGTGGTTACGCGATTCAATTTCGTATTAATGCTGAAGATCCGCAAAATGATTTTTTACCCAGTTTTGGCAAAATCTCTCGTTATTATGCCCCCGGAGGACCTGGCGTGAGAACAGATACAGCAATTTATACTGGTTATGAAATCCCTCCCTTCTATGACTCCATGTTAGCGAAAGTAATTGTAAGTGCAATGACTTGGGAAGATGTGATCAAACGCGGTGAGCGAAGCTTGAAAGATATGGGATTGTTTGGAATTAAAACCACGATCCCTTATTACTTGGAAATTCTCAAACATAATGATTTTCAAGAAGCGAATTTTAATACAGGTTTTATAGAAAAATATCCAGAATTGGTTAATTACTCAAACAAACTCCAACCCGCGGAACTCGCAAAAGTGATTGCAGCTGCAATGGCTGCACATACTGGCCTTTAATTTATTTAGGAAAAAAATAATGCAAAAAGTTCATTTAACAGATGTTATTTTACGCGATGCACATCAATCTTTAATTGCAACACGTATGCAAACAAGCGATATGCTACCGGCTTGTAAAATGCTTGATGAGATTGGTTATTGGTCACTTGAATGTTGGGGTGGGGCGACATTTGATGCTTGCTTACGTTTTTTAAAAGAGGATCCTTGGGAGCGGTTACAAAAATTAAAAACCGCTTTACCAAAAACCCGTTTACAAATGTTGTTGCGTGGGCAAAATTTACTTGGTTATCGGCACTATAGTGATGATGTTGTCCGTGCTTTTATTGCTAGAGCAGCTGAGAATGGTATGGATGTGTTTAGAATTTTTGATGCGTTAAATGACGTTCGAAATTTAATCACGGCAATTGAAGCGACAAAATTATCAGGTAAACATGCTCAAGGAACTATTTGCTATACCACAAGTCCCGTGCATAACATTGGCGTGTTTGTGGAGTTAGGTAAATCATTGGCAAATTTAGGTTGTGATTCGATTGCAATTAAAGATATGGCAGGATTATTAACGCCATACGCCACTAGCGAATTAGTGAAGGCACTTAAAGATACTGTGGATTTGCCTTTGCATTTACATAGTCATTCTACATCCGGTCTTGCGGAAATGTGTCAAATTAAAGCCATTGAAGCAGGTTGTGAACATGTTGATACAGCCCTTTCTTCATGGGCTGGTGGAACAAGTCATCCGCCGACTGAAAGTTTAGTGACAGCCTTAAAAGGAACGGTTTATGACACTGAACTCGACTTAGAAAAATTAAAAGAAGTGAATGATTATTTTGCAAATATTCGTAAAAAATATCATCGCTACGAAAGTGAATTTACGGGTATTGATACACAAGTACATGTATTTCAAGTTCCCGGTGGCATGATTTCTAATTTAGCTAATCAACTTAAAGAGCGTAATGCTTTAGATCGAATTGGTGAAGTTTATAAAGAAATTCCTTTAGTTCGAAAAGACCTCGGCTACCCGCCTCTCGTGACACCAACCTCACAAATTGTTGGGACGCAAGCTGTTTTAAATGTGTTAACGGGCAAACGCTATGAAACAATTACAAATGAAGTAAAACGTTATTTGCAAGGAGGATACGGTAAAGCACCTGCAAGCGTGGACAGCGATTTAAAAAAACATGCTATCGGAAAAGAAGATGTGATCGATTGTCGTCCAGCGGATTTACTCAAACCTGAATTTGAAAATTTACGTCAAGAAATTGGAAAATTTGCGCTCAATGATGAAGATGTATTAAGTTTTGCCATGTTTCCTGAAGTAGGTAAACAATTTTTAGAACAGCGTCTAAAAGGCTTACTTGTTCCCGAACCATTAGAAATGCAAGTAAAACCGGCTGATAATTCAACTGCTCCTACAGAATTTAATGTGGCTTTACATGGTGAATCTTATCCCGTCAAAGTCACAGGAGCTGGCCCGAAAAATCAAACACTTCGTCATTTTTATTTTATGGTTGATGGTGTGCCTGAGGAAATTGTGGTTGAAACACTTGATGAAATGGTACTGGAAGGCGGGATACAGGGGGCAGTGAAAAATAAGATTTCGAGCAAAAGAGCCAAACCAAGAGGTAAAGGGGATGTAGTGGTTAGCATGCCATGCAATGTAATTGATGTTTTAGTGAACGTAGGTCAAGAAGTAGTTGAAGGCCAACCATTGTTAATTACTGAGGCAATGAAAATGGAAACTGAAATTACCTCACAAATAAACGGTACAGTAAAAGCCGTTCATATTGTAAAAGGTGAGCCAGCTAATCCTGACGAAGTTTTGATTGAAATTGTTTAATGAGTATCAACGTGTGTTGATGGTTTTGAATACAGTAAAAAGTATTGAACTTAGCTAAATATTCAAATGATTTTTGAATTTTCCCGATAATGTCAAGGAGAATAAAGTGAAAACGTTAACTAAAGAATTACAAGCAGCCATTACACCAGAAATGGCATTGAATTTATTAAAAGAAGGTAATCATCGGTTTATGAATAATTTGAAAGCAAACCGTAATTTACTAGAACAAGCGAATGAAACATCCGACGGGCAACATCCATTTGCCGTCATTTTGAGTTGTATTGACTCACGTACATCAGCAGAACTGATATTTGATCAAGGGTTAGGTGATATTTTTAGCATAAGAATTGCAGGTAATATACTAAATGAAGATATTCTCGGTAGCATGGAGTTTGCATGTAAAGTGGCGGGTTCAAAAATTATTGCTGTTTTAGGGCATACGCGATGTGGTGCCATTAAAGGAGCATGTGATCATGTCGAGATGGGGAATTTAACCGCGCTACTTTCAAAAATTCAGCCAGCCGTTTATGACGAAAAAACTGAAATACAAAATCGCAACTCTAGCAATCATGAGTTTGTTGAAAAAGTATCTATTATAAATGTGAAACGAACGGTAAATGGCATACTTGAACGTAGTCCAATTTTAAAAGAAATGATTCAGAATGGTGAAATTAAGCTAGTCGGTGGAACTCATGAAATTTTAAACGGTGAAGTGAAATTTTACGAAAATCTCTTTTAATATTGAGATTGGTATTCTTGAATTTTATTCTAATTGCTAAGATAATCATTTTATTTTTGAAATTTAAAATATTTTTGAAAAATAGGATATCACTATGTCGTTGCATTGTTTAATTTATACAAGCGTTGCCAAACAAAAAATGACTGATCATTGTCTGAAAAATTTATTGGATAGAACACGGCCTAAAAATTCAGCTGCGAACGTGACAGGTATGTTGCTTTATCTTGATCCTTATTTTGTTCAAATATTAGAGGGTGATATTGAAGATGTTGGCGAAACGTTTAAAAGAATTTCAAAGGATCCTATACATCATAAAGTGTCATTAATTTTAAAAAAACCTATAACTGAACGTAATTTCTCTAATTGGGCAATGGGATTTAATAAAGTGTCTGAGACAGATATCGATTCATTTATTAGTTTAGATGAATTTTATAAAAGTGACAATTTTAAAAAACAGTCCAAAGAAATTGTAGAGTTATTAGAAATGTTCAAATATGAAACATTATTTTAGCAATATAGATAGTGTATTGATAAAAACGGTATTTTACCTGCTTGATAGTGTAAGAAGTTAACTCATGCTTATGAATTTTAGAGTATAGAAGTGGTCATATTACTTGTGAAAAATAGTAAGAATTTAATCTAAAATATAAATTAGTCTTTCATTTTATTAACTTATTGACATGATAAATAATCAATCGCTTTCTAAATATGCTACCCATAAATTGTTGCAATTTTTATTAACTATTTTTGAACAACAAAGATCGTTTGAAACGCTGTTTCATCTGACACAAAAAAATATCACAAATTGGTTAGTTGATTTACCCTTACTAATGGATTTTGTGGATTTAAATACACAGACACTTCATTTTTCAATTGAAGAAGCCTTGAATTCTTCTAGTTATCAAACGCCTATTGTTGGTGTATTTGAAAATGGCAATATCGTAGTATTTTATGGTTTTAGCATGGGGCGTTTTCAGATTGTTTATATACACGAAGAACACATTGATGAGCATTTATTGTCATTAAACGAAACATTAACATTTTTAAACACAAATCCTCAAAGTACATTTGATTTTTTAATGGTTCAACCTAAAAAACCACTTGAACAAGCAGTCAGCGATAAACATGAGCATCTGACACCATTTCAAAGGTTAGTGAATCTACTTCAAACAGAGCGAACGGACTTAGCTCTAATTTTTGGTTTAGCCATTGGTTCGGGTTTATTAGCCTTATCGGCGCCAATTGCTGTACAAGCTGTTGTTAACACCGTAGCAATGGGTGGGATGGGGCAACCACTGGCCGTTCTTTCTATGATTCTTTTTGTTTTTTTGGCTTTTTCAGGTGCGATTTATGTATTAGAAGCCTACCTTGCTGAAATTATTCAGCGTCGATTATTTGTGAGATTGGCAACAGATTTAGCTTATCGTATTCCTAAAATGTCGACGCACTTACATGATAAACATCGAGGTGCTGAATTAATAAACCGTTTTTTCGATATTCAAACTGTTCAAAAATTTTGCTCTGGTTTATTACTTGATGGTGTACGTTTATTGATGCAAACGATAGCAGGATTAACGTTATTAGCCTTTTACCATCCATTTTTACTTAGTTTTGATGTTTTTTTATTAAGTACGATTGTCTTGATTTTGTTTGTGTTAGGGCGCGGTGCTGTAAAAACATCGATTGCCGAATCCAAAGCAAAATATGCCTTAGTTGATTGGCTTGAAGTGCTCGCCGACAATAAAAATACATTTAAAGCTACTTCCAATGAACAATATGCACAGGAACGCATTGACATTCTAGCGCATGATTACTTAAATGAAAAAACAGCTCATTATCGGGTTTTATTTCGACAAATCATGGGATCGATGGCGTTATATGTCATTGCGAATACAGGACTTTTGTCAATTGGGGGATATCTAGTTATTGAAGGGCAATTAACACTTGGTCAACTGGTGGCCGCAGAATTAATTGTGTCAACGGTATTAGCGGCCTTAATTAAATTCGGCAAGCACTTAGAAAGCTTTTATGATTTATTAACGGCAGTAGATAAAATCGGGCATTTGCTTGATTTGCCACTTGAACAAGAAAAAGGTGCAATGATGTCATTTTCAACGCCGATTTCTGTTGATGTCGAGCAACTTTCGTTTCATTACACACCAAGTAGAAACATTTTTTCAAATTTACATTTTAGTGTTAATTCCGGTGAAAAAGTGGCGATATGGGGGGACGGAAGTTGTGGAAAAACGACCTTAGCCGAATTACTTTATGGGCTACGAGAAGGTCAAAAAGGTAATATTTTGTTTGATAAAACCCGTTTACAAACTTTGCATTTACCTACTTTGAGAGAACAAATTTGCTTAATCAATGACATTGAAATGATTGAGGGATCATTATTTGAAAATATTGCATTAGGACGAGAACATATTGAGCAAACGCAGGTTGCAAAAGTACTCTGCGATTTAGGACTCTTAGATGAAATCGAAGCGCAATTTGGACAAACCCTTTCTCTCCCTATTTCTTCAACAGGTTCACCACTTTCAAAAACACAACAACGTTTAGTGATGCTGGCTAGAGGCGTGGTCAATCATCCTGTTTTGGTGCTAATTGATAGTCTATTAGACGAACTTGACGAAAAGACACAAAGTCGGGTGATGAGCTTTTTAGCTAAGAATACGCCTTGGACATTACTCGTTTTTACGCAAAACACAGCAGTTGCATCGCAGTGCGAGCGTATCATTTCAATTGATTGAGTTATTCTATGAAAAATAGACCCGCAGTTCCACGACTATCAGCCTTCAACGCTACTAAAACACCAAGGATTGTTAGCCTTTTAAGTCGGTGTTGTGTGTGGTTATTTATATTAATTCCATTCTTACTTTTGATTTCACCTTGGCAACAAAATATTCGTGCATCAGGAAAAGTGATTGCTTTTGCACCAGTTGAACGCCAACAAAAAATTGAATCCCCCGTCGCTGGACGTATTACGCAATGGTTCGTTCGTGAAGGAGCGAAAGTGAAAGCAGGGGATACACTTGTTGAAATTGTGGATGTTGATCCTGATTTGCTAACTCGGTTAACACAGCAACGTGACGCATCAAAATTAAAATTGTCAGCCAAGCAAGATGAATTAAGGGCTTATCAATTACAAATCGATAATCTAATTTCAACGCGTGATTTACAAATTGCAACGGCTCAATATCGTTTAGATGTAGCTAGGCAAAGAGCGAATTCGGCTCAAGAAACAATTCTTTCTTCGCAAGCCTCACTTGATGCGGCAAATTTACAACTTGAACGTTTAAATAGACTTTTGGTTGATGGTTTAGTATCAAAGCGGGATGCCGAAGTGGCGGAGCGAGACAAAATTGTTGCTTTACGGAGTTTAAAAGGTCAGCAAGCTGGATTAAATGGGGCAATTGCAGAGCAACATGCAGCAGATACTGAGATTGCAAGAATTCGCAGTGACGCGCAAGCTCGTATTAATTCTGCAACCGCCGCGATGAATAAAACGCAAAGTGAAGTGGAAGATGCAAAATCGAGCTTATTAAAAAATGACATCGATTTGTCTCGTCAAACAGCACAGATTATCAAAGCACCACGTGATGGTAGTGTACTTCGTCTTTTGGAAAACCCACAAGGAGATTTAGTTCGGCAAGGAGATGCTTTGTTGATTTTAGTCCCTGATACAAATGTGAAAGCAGTTGAGGTCTGGGTGAATGGTAATGACGTAACATTAATTACGACGGGGCGTCATGCTAGATTACAATTTGAAGGTTGGCCAGCACTACAATTTGCCGGTTGGCCTGAAATGGCAGTAGGTACATTTGGTGGGAATGTGGCATTTGTGGATGCAACCGACGATGGAAAAGGTAAGTTTCGCGTGGTAATTACTCCCGATGAGGCGAGTCAAGAATGGCCATCGGAACGCTTTCTAAGGCAAGGTGTTCGAGTTGAGGGTTGGATTTTATTAAATCGCGTGACGATGATTTATGAACTTTGGCGACAATTGAACGCATTTCCACCTGTTTACACTCCTGAAAAAAATGAAAAATAAAACACGTTATAGACTAAAAAACGGATGTTGTGTAATAACCGCTTTAATGATTACAGGTTGTAGTTATTATTTGAACGGCTCGTCATTTGCCTCCGTTGAAGAAAAAGCAAAAACACGTTTAATGCTTAACGAAGGCATTGAATTCAATAATTTGACAAAATCACAGCCTGAAACACCTGAAAAAGCATTGCCAAAATTTAAAGAACGTGACGTTGAAATCGTCAAAAAAATAGATTCTTCTAAAGAATCTGTCGAACTTACGTTAGCCAATATTCGTGCATTGGCATTAGAAAATAATTTAGATTTAAAAATCGCTGAAATCGATCCAAAAATCGCTGCAACACAAGTGAGCGAAGAAGAAGCGAAATTTGACGATTTAATTTTTGCAAAAGCTAAATATGGCAGTAAAAATATGCCTTCTCAAAATTTGGATGTTGTGAAGTTTACACCAACAACTGAGAATGGATTACTCAAAAATGAAGTAGATAAACTTACTGCCATTCCTCAATTAACACAAGTTTTAGAAATGGAGGCGGGCATTGTCATTCCACTGCGCACAGGTGCAAAAGTGACGTTAAGTTCGCCATTTGATGAAAAAAAACAATTTAAAGGTGTTCCTTCTGCACAATATCAAAATGCGTTACGTTTTTCTGTGAGTCAACCCTTGTTGCGTGATGGTGGTATTGATACTAATGTAGCTGGGATAAGAATAGCTAAATATGAGCAACAAATCATTGATGTCAAAACACGATTACAATCTATTCGTGTTTTAGCAAGTATTGAACGTGCATATTGGTCAATTTACATGGCGTGGAGTGAATTAGATGTACGTCGTCAACAATATGAAAATGCGTCTGATAATTTGGCAATGGTCAAAAAAAGAGTCGCAAATGGATTGACTGCGGCAGTTGAAATTAATCGTGCTGAAATCGGTGTCGCAGAACGTCGAGAAAGTTTAATTATGGCCAACACTACATTGAAAATTCGCCAACGTCAATTAAAACTATTTCTCAATGATACGAATTTAAGCGTTGATTCTCAAATACTTATCATACCTAAAACGTCGCCAACCTTACTACATTTTGATTTTGATAGAAATGAATTAGTGAAAAAAGCCCTCGCAGGTCGCTTAGAGCTCTTGGAATTAGAATTAAAGCTAGCAGCAGATTTAACAAAGATTGATTATTTAAAAAATCAAACTCTACCAATGTTTATGCTTGATTATAATTATGGTTCGCTAGGGCGTGATACACAATCCCTTGATAGTGCATTTAATCAAACATTAGATGGAAATTATTCAGATTGGTCAGTGGGAATGAGAATGGAAATTCCATTGTCAAATGAGCTGCGCAAGTCAAAATTAGAGCGAGCAATACAAGAACGATTACAACGATTAAGTACGCAGCAATTGAGAGAACTCACTGTAAAACGTGAAATTTATGACGCGATGGATACAACGGAACAAAATTGGCAACGTATTTTAGCTGCAAGACAAAATGTCATTCTAGCGGGTTTAAATTACGATGCTGAATTAAAACAATTTCGTGAAGGCTTACGGACTATGACAGAAGTTTTGGAAACATTAACTCGTTTGGGCGATGCACAATTACGAGAAGTTCGTGCTATTTCAGATTATCAAGTCTCTTTAATAGATTTGGCATTTGCAACAGGAACTTTACTTGGACATAATCATTTAGGATAAGTAAGTTATAGCTAAAGCGGCATAAGAAGATAAGATAATAGACAGTTTATAAATACGATTGCCATCGTGATAGCATACCCAAAAAAATTTAGAAGAAAACTACTTTCAGTAATGGAAAAAGAAGGACTGACGATAGAAGAAGGCGCAAAACGCTTTGATGTCGGAACCCCCAATTTTTCAATATTGAAGTGCCTCGATTAAATAAATACCGCATTGACGCTTATCGCTATGACGAAGTGTTTTGCTTTAAATTTTGATCATTTTTGCATTTCTATATTATGTAGGAATAAATGTTGGGTGTTAAAAATGTTTTGCAAAAAAATTGTTTACACGCAATTGAAGATCATCATTGGCTCATGTCTACCATATTTTATATCAGTTGAATCTTTGCAAAATAAAATTGATATCAATACAAGATATTAACTGATGTTACGCAGTCTG
>ERZ1034363.1639-NODE-1639-length-12238-cov-4.568210_pt1 | contig 12238 bp, 8 predicted proteins | sample MGYA00520616_ERZ1034363 | MGnify/ENA primary metagenome ERZ1034363 (study PRJEB33736, sample SAMEA104284506) | Azolla filiculoides | biome: Urban; feature: Water surface; material: Ditch water | place: Netherlands | collected 2015-10-28 | depth 0-0.1 m ...
TCTGATAATTGCGAAATTTTATGCGTTCTGTATGTATCTTTTATAATAATCGGAATTTCAGGAAGTGCTTCTTCTTGACTTTCTTTATTCTCAGTAACTGTTTCATTGGAAACTTTTTCAGACGCCTCTTTCTTTTCTAAAACTGCATCAGCACCTAATTTGTCTAAAATAATTTGGCGAATTACTTTTCCATTGGCACCTTTTCCAATAACGCCCAAAACCTTACCAACCAAAATACCTGCTTTTCCTTGGTCTCCAGCTTTAATATCATTGGCAACAGCTTCATTTTCTGAAATTACTTTAGCAATAACTTCCTGAATTTTATCTTCAGAAATGGTATTTTCTTCAAAATACTTATTGTAGTCAAAAGTTCGGTCTTTTAAATAACCCGTAATTGCATTTTGAACTAAAACCGCCGTGATTTTCTCCGCTTTAAATAATTTAAAAATATCCGTTAAATGGGCAATACTATGGATTTCAGCGTAGTCTTCGGCCTTAATATTATTTGCCAAAGTCTTGGCAACAAACGAAGGATCGTTAATTTCGTGATTTATTTCCACGAATGTTTGTGAACGCAACTTATCTGCCGTGAAAAACTTGGCATCTTGTGGCAAAACACCACCGTTAATTAAAATAGACTCCACAGCATAAGGCAATGCACTTGTATCCACTTTAATTGCTTCAATTTCGGCTTTAATATTTACAAAAGGTAAATCTGGCTCAGAAATAAAACGATAATCCGCTTCAAATTCTTTTTTACGCATTACTTTGGTCTGCTTTAAGTCAGCATCCCATAGTACCGTAGTTTGGTCAGGTCTAAACTCTTTGTGCTCAATAAAATAATTGAATTGTTTCTCCACTTCTTCTTTCAAAGCCTCCACCATAAACTTAAACGAGTTCAAGTTTTTGATTTCCGTTCTTGGATTCAATTCGTAGCTGTGTTTTTTGCGCAATGACACAGAAACATCCGATTTGAATTCTCCTTTTTCAAGGTTTGCTTCAGAGATTCCCAAGTTTTGAACAATACGTTGAATGTATTGTGCGTAGGTTGAAGCGTCTTCAATATTTCTGATACAAGGTTCCGTAACAATTTCAATCAATGGCACCCCTGCTTTGTTAAAATCGACTAACGAAATTTTCTTTTCGTGCATTAATTTCGCGGCATCTTCCTCAATATGAACCTGAGTTAAATTCACGGTAAATTGAGAACCATCATTTCGGTAACAAGATACGTGCCCATCAGGAATGATAGGATTGTGATATTGCGTTATTTGAATGTTTTTGGGATTATCCGGATATTCGTAATGCTTTCTATCCCAAGAAATCACTTCATTGCTAAAAGATGAATCTACCGCTTTACCAAAATAAATCGCTTTTGTAATCGCTTCTTTATTTAAAGCAGGCAAAACGCCCATTTGTCCCGTACAAACCGAACATATATTTTCGTTAGGTGTTTCTATTTCTTGATTTGGACAAGAACAAAACAACTTGGTTTTGGTATTCAATCGAACGTGAGTTTCCAGTCCAATTACCAATTCTAAATCGTGGGCTTTAATAGCCGCAGTTAATTGCTCCAATTCCATTATATCAATTCTTTTAAGAAGTTAGCAAACTTCAATACTAATTCATCATTATTTTTTGCTGCAGAAATTTGCAGTCCCGTGCTTGTTCCTTGCGGTACAGTCAAAGTTGGCAATTGCCCTAAACTAAAACCGACCGTGTAAGCATCTGATAAATACATCGCCAAAGGATCTTTTAAACTGTCTCCAATTTTAGGCGGAGTACTTGGTGTAACAGGCGATAAAATAATATCCACTGCCGCAAAATCTTTACTAAAGTTCTCTGAAATTTGATCTCTTAAAGCCAATCCTTTTAAATATATTTCATCTGAAAATCCTTGTGACAACACTTGGTTTCCACCAACAATTCTGCGTTTTGTTTCCTCAGAAAAGTTTTCAGAACGAGTAACAGCGTAAGTTTCAATTAAATTTTCTGCTTCAATTCGGTTTCCATAATTGGTTCCGTCTAAACGAGATAAATTGGAAGCCGTTTCAGCCATTGCTAATGTATAGTAAGTTGAAACCAAAATATCCGATTTGAAAAAATCCAATTCTTTTACTTCAATTCCTTTGGCTTTCAATTTTTCGATAGCAGTCAAGAAATCAGCTTTTACTTGTGCATCAATGGCGTCACTTTCGATAAAGTTTTTAAAATAACCAACCGTTTTTACAGCAGAAGTTGCAATCGCTTCTTCACTAATTTCGATTGAAGCGACTGAAGTTTGATCTTTTGGATCTTTCCCGCTCATTACGTTCAACACAATTCGGATATCTTCAATTGATTTCGCCAATGGACCAACGCAATCCGTAGAAGATGCATACGCCATCAATCCGTATCTTGAAATTCTTCCGTAAGTTGGTTTGAAACCGTAAATATGATTATACCCTGCAGGCTGACGAATAGAACCTCCTGTATCGCCACCAATAGAAAATACCGTATAGTCTTTTGCAACGTTAACCGCAGAACCACCGCTTGAACCTCCTGCCACTAATTCTGGATTGATTGCGTTTTTCACCGCTCCAAAAATGGTGTTTTCACTCGAAGATCCGTGACCAAAACTATCACAATTTTCTTTTACTAATGGAATTGCGCCTGCATCCAATAATTTTTGAATGGCGGTAGCCGTATAAGGAGATTTATAATTTTTCAACAAATCAGAACTTGCTGTAGTGTAAGTTCCTTGCACCATATAAACATCCTTGATTCCAAAGGGAATACCTTCCAGAAGACCGATTGGTTCTCCGTTTGCAATTTTAGCATCTACTTTTGAAGCCAATTCTAAAGCCAAAGTATCTAAAACAGAATTTACAGAATTGTAGGTATTTTGTTTAAGTAAGTCTAATTTTTCCTGTACAAGAGCCGTACAACTTATTTGTTTTGACACCAATTGCTGGTGTATCTTTTTTATTTGAGATTCCATTTTATCCTTCTATAACTTTAGCAACCACTAAAAAACCATTTTTCTTGTTCGGGAAATTTTCCAAAATTAATTGTTTCTCCATAGTCGAACTTTCTACTACAACATCTTCTCTTAAATCACTTACTGACACGCAATTATAATTGACATTATTAGAAGGATTATTATTTGATGATGCATTTTTGATTACATCAAATAACTTGTTCACGCTTTCGGATGGCTGTGCTCCTTTAATACTCGACAATATGTCGACTGTCATTATTTTGCTCATAATTGTATTTGGTTTTAAAGTCAAACTTTTAAGGTGGCGAAATTACGAAAGTTTTATTAGAGAATGATGTTTTATTTTAATGATTTCGGTAGTTTTTTGTGAAAGAAGATATTAATTTAACATTATGTTAGATTTAAATTCTTTGGACGAAAACTATTAAAAATATATAAATAGACTAACAAAAACACAAACTATCAAATTTTAAAATTATTTAAAAAAAACAATCCAAACACAACCCTTATTTCATTAAAAATGAATAAATTAGCACCACGATATAAACTCACAAATAATACCCAAATGAAAAATACTTTATGTTTATTGCTGATGTTAACTTCGTTTTCTATGGCTTTTATGTCTTGCGAGAATGATGATAAAAATTATGAAACTTACAATATTGTAACTCCAGTTACTATGACTTTGAGCGAGTTAAGAAGTTCTGTAAAAATATTACCTCCACAAAAAACCGCAAAATCTGGTAAAATATATGTTTACGATAATTTTATTTTTATAAATGACCAAGAAAATGGCATTCACATTATAGACAATACAATTCCAACGGCTCCAAAAAAAATATCCTTTCTTAAAATTCTTGGAAATACAGATATAGCGGTTAAAGATCAAATGCTTTTCGCTGATAGTTTTACAGATTTAGTCGTTTTTGATATTTCAGATATTAGAAATATAGTAGAGAAAAAGAGATTGAACAATGTTTTTCCACAACATATCATTTACCCAACTATTAACAATAATCTTCCACTTTTGTATGATTATCCAAATTATAATGCAGACAAAATCATTGTAGGTTGGAGTATCAAAAAAGAAAAAAGAAAACCTCAAAACATAGATTATTTAAGCAGTTCAGGTGGAATTATGTTCAATGCAGCAAGTTCTGAATCAACTACAGGACAAGGCGGTTCATTGGCTCGTTTTATGATTGTTGAAGATTATTTGTATGCTGTGGATAATCAGAAAATCAATATTTTCAACATTCAAAATTTGTCTGTTCCAACAAAAGTAAAAGAGCAAAATGTGGGTTGGGGAATTGAAACCATTTTTAACAAAAATGACTATTTGTACATAGGGAGCACCAACGGTATGTACATTTATGACATCAAATCGTTAGAAAATCCTGTATTTGCATCAAGAATCGCTCACATAAATGCTTGCGACCCTGTGGTGGTTGACGAAAAATATGCCTATGTTACGCTGCGTTCAGGTAATTTTTGCGGAGGAACCAATAATGTCTTAGAAATTATTGACATCACTAATAAAGTGAATCCGGTAAAAACAACATCGTTTGCTTTAGAAAATCCTTATGGTTTGGGAATAAAAGATCAAATGTTATTTATTTGTGATGGAAGTGCTGGACTAAAAGTATTCAACAAAACCGATGTATTTAATTTGCAATTGACCAATCAATTTAAAAACATTAATCCGTTTGATGTCATCCCTTTAGACGACAAACTACTTTTGGTTGGTCAAAACACGCTTTTTCAATACAAATATTTACAAAATAATATTGAACTTTTGAGTACATTTTCGTTAGAATAAAAATCATTCCACACTCTCAATCAAATACTTTGTCCCATTAATTTCAAAAGTAAAACCCACCGAATTCCCCATTAAATGAGAACCCAAGGGTGATTGTGGAGAAAGTGCTATAACATTAATGCCATCAACAGCAATTTTAGGAAGTGCTGCACTCAAATACAAATAAATTCCATTGGCTTTGACCAAGCTGCCTACAATAATGGTCTTAGCAATTGTGGTGGAATCAATTTTGTCTAAAACCGCTTTTTGAGCCAAAACCTCTTTCAATTTATGATTGAGTTTTTCTTGCTCGATGTGCATCATTGATAAAGCCGTTTCGTGCTTATCGCCTGCCGAACCTTTGGCATCGTTTTTTGAATCTTCGGTCAAAGCCACGATCATATCCTTGAAAACATCGATTCTGTCTTGGACTAATTGCTGGTAGTATTGGTGTGTTTTTTGTTTGAAAGTCATTGTAAAAGTTTAACCGCAAAGTACGCAAAGTTTTTCGCAAGGTTCACAAAGTTGTTTTTTATAAAATTAATTTCAATAAATATATTTAACCCCAAAAAACACTTAAATCCAGAAAATAAAATCTTCTTTTCTTTGCGTAAAACTTAGCGCACTTTGCGGTAAGAAATCTAGAAATCAAATTTATAATTCGCTCCCAAAACCACCTGAAATCCTTGAACTGGATAATCCAACCATTTTTGATAGCCTTTATTCGTGATGTTATTTGCTCTCAAAAAAGCTGTTAATCTATCGCTGTATTTGAATCCAACGTGAGCATTTACGTCAAAATAACTGCCTAAAGTTATTGGCATTGGAATCGTAATATTCACAAGATCTGAGTTTAATTTTTGGTCTTTTCGTTCGCCAACAAAAAACACATTCGCTCCAGCGTACCATTGTTCGGTTATGTTGAAATCGGCTTTGGCATTCAGTTTCATGGATGGCAAATTCCAAGCTTCTTGCTGAATATCTGTGGTATAACTGCTAAAAGTTCCGTCAACGCCAATACTTACATCATCTGAAATATCGGCTTTCAATTCACCATAAAAACTAATGGTTTTCATATCATCATAAACCACTTTCATAGAATTCCCGAAAGCATAATTTTCATTTGTACTTGTTTCTGTATAATCATTGCTTTTGTACAAGGCTTTATCTTTTTCGTTCACATAAGAAGCTTTAAGATTGTAGCTCACCGTATTGGTCAATTTTCCCTTTAAACCGGCAAAAACATCATATTGTTTGTCTGTCGGTTTAATGTTCAAGGTTGGAGACAAATAAAGATTTTGGCTCACAAAATCAGCATAGGTATTTTGTTCTAAATTCCCTTCGGCTCCAGCGTAGAAAATCATCAAATCGCCAACTACTTTATAGGAAGCATTAATTTGTGGATAAACTAGAAACTTATTGTCGTTGTTTTCTAAATCGGCACTATAAAAAACTCCTACTCCCAAATTAAATGTCCAATCGTCTTGCTGCATAGCGAAACTTGGTGCAATTCCAAAATTGGTAAAACCATATTTTATTGAGTTGGTATTTGAATAATTTTTCTCAAAACTTCCTCCAACATAATCAACAATTACGTTCGTTTTTATTGCAGTATTATTGATGTCAAATTGAAAAGAAGGTTTCACATAAAATCTATTTTCCGTTGACCCAAAGTTATCTGAAAAATGATTGAATTTGGCGCTCGCTTCTTTCAAAACACCTTCATTTATATCAATTCTGCTTCCTAAATACAGATTGTTATAACTGTGTTGCGGGTTGATTCCATTAATTAAATCATCTCTATCACTTGGCGTTAAGGAACCACCAAAATCGGTTGGCAAACCATACCAATTGTAAACTTGATTTTTGTAACCCAAATCTACATTCCAAGACAAATCTTTTTCGCGAATTCCGTAAGTCAAATCAATTGCAGTATCATAAAACGCGTCTTCCAATTCGACGTCTTTAATTCCGCCTTGGGAAGAAAGATGACGAAACATTCCACCCACATAGTCATTATTCCCTAATTCTTGATTCACGAATAATTCCGCATTCAAAGTAGCATAATTTCCTATTCCAAAAGTGGCGTAATTATTAAACAAATGAACTTGCTTTTCTTTTTCGACTCCTTCTGCTTTTCCTTTAGATGGTGTAAAAGTTGAAGCCACTGGAAAGGAGAAAATAGTGTATTTAATCATTTCTTTTTTAGTGTTTTCAGCATCGTCAAGAACGGGAGTTTCACTTACTTTGAAAGCATCAGAAATAGTTGGCGTGTATGGTTTCACCACATTTACGACTTCTGTACCAATGTTTTCGTCTTTCTTAGGATCTTTTTTTTGAGCAAAAGAAACCTGAACAATTAGAACTAAGGCAAAGGAAATTATATTTTTGAAATTGATTTTCATATTTTTTATTTTGATGTGAAGCACTGCGACAAGCTCAGTGTGACAACGTTTTGAATTAATTAGTTATCGATGAATTTGTTTTGGCTTCTTCTTTTTTGATAGTATCCAATTCTGTTTGAGCTTCCGAAACAATGTCTGGAAAATCAGTGAAGTTTTTTATCACGCTGTCCAAAATATAAGTCGCCTGAAAGCTGTCTTTCAATCCATAGAAATTCTTCGCCATTAATATTAATCCTTTGGCTCCAAAATATTTGTAACTGGAATAATTCTTGGCCAATTTTTGAACCACAACATTCGAAGCTTCGAATTTCCCATCCTTATTTTTGAAATAGGCATCATAATACAAGGCTTCCGCAGCCAATTCTCCTTTGGCTATGGTTTGCAATTTGGCATAAGCCGAACGCGCTTTGGTTTCATCTCCCGTTTGAATTGCTGCACGAGCAATGATAATTTGGGCATCACTTTTTACATTGTCATCCATTTTCGGATTGGCCAAAACCTTCTCAGCATAAACAACCGAGTTGGGATAATCCTTGTTGTCATAATAACATTTCATCAAATTAGATTGGGCGAATGTTTTGTTTTGAGGAAAATCAGCTTCGTTTTCCAATCGCGTCAAGACCGAAATAGCTTTCGATTTATCGTCGTTTTTCAAGAAAATTTGTGCCAATCGTGCCAAAGATTGTTCCGTAAATTCGCTTCGAGGTTTTTCAATCACGTATTCATAATTAGGAATCGATTTATTTTCTTGTCCATCCGAAAAATACATTTGAGCCAAGTAGAAATTAGCTTTCAAGGAGTGAATTCCGTTTGGAAATTTAGAAACATAACCACTAAATCCTGTAATGGCTTGCTTGGTATTATTTTGCAAATATTGTTTTTCGGCAGCTTCATAAGTGTCATTATCCAATTCGGCATCGGTCACGGCAACAAAATCCAAAGTTCGAACCCAAGTCGCATATTCATCGACTCTTCCATTGTCCACATAAATTAATCGAGCGGTAGAAACGGCTTCCAAAGCTTCGGGAGTTTTTGGGAAATCGGCGGCGACTTTCTTGAATTTTGTCAAGGCTTGCTCATCTTTATCAGCATTATAATACACCAATCCTTGTCGCAAAATAGCTTTGGAAGTGAACGAACCGTTTTTGAATTCGGCATTCAATTTGTCGTAGGTTTTTATGGCCAAATCTTGTTTGTTTTCGGTAACATAAGTATTTCCTAGTTCAAAAAAAGCATCGTCACGATATTCCGATTTGGGATACAATTGCAAAAAAGCATTGAGTTCTTGAATTTTCCGATCGTTTTTGGAAACAAATCCGTAACACAAGGCTTTTTGAAAATAGGCATAATCCGCATCGAGGCTTTTCAATTCGATGACCTTGTTATACGCTTCGAGAGCTGACGTATATTTTGAACTCACAAATCGGCAATCGGCCAAACGCAAATAGGAATCATTCAATCGTACTTTGTCTTCTTTCGCATTGTCAATCTGGTTTTGGAAATAATCCCCCGCTTGATCGTATTCCTTCTGCTTGAAATACGAATAGGCAATATTATAATTGACATTTTTGAATTCCGGAGTTTCTTTAGCAACAGCCAAACCTTGAAATTGCTTGTAACTCAAGACCGCATTTTTGAAATCGTCCAAAACATACTCCGTTTCGCCTTTCCAGAATGTAGCACGAGCGGTGAATTTGGCATCTTTTTGTATGTCTAACGATTTTTCGAATAAAGTGAGTGCTTCTTGATAGTTAGAATCGGTATAAAGTTCTAAACCTCTATAAAAAGTTACTTTTTGGTAAGCTAGTTTATTTTCTGGCGATTTATTCTTTTCTAATAAAATCAAGGCTTCTTTATAATTTCTAGAGGAAATATACGAATCTATCAACAATCTTTCTATCTCGGATTGATTGGCATTATTGGGATATTTTTTCATAAACGCTGTCAAAACATCGGGTGTGCTTTGGTAAGAATTTCCAATTTCATAGCTCAATTTGGCATAATTCAAACTGGCGTCTTCCTGAATTGCTTTATCAAAATCCATTTCGGAAGCATTCTTGAAAGCGTTCAAGGCTTGTTGCTTTTTATTCAATTCCAAATAACTTTCGCCCAAATGATAATAGGCGTTTTGAGCCACGAAATCTTTTCCACCAATAATTTTATTGAATTGTGAAATAGCATTTTCGTAATTCTTCTGCATATAATAAGCATAACCCAATTGGTAGAAATCGGTATTGTTCCATTTTCCTTTTTTGCCTTTATACAATTCTAAATACGGAATCGATTGGTCGTATTTTTTCAAATTAAAATAGCTTTCGCCAATGATTTTGTTCAATTCCGATTGTTCGATGGCATTCGATTTTGGCATTGCTTTGATTCCTAAATCAATTGCTTTTTGGAAATTTCCTAATTTGAAATTCATATCGGCTTGATAATAGGACAATTTTTCTTTGTATTTTTCTTCGCCTGACACTTCGTCAAAATACTTGGTGGCTTGCTTGTAATCGTCTCCTTCATAAGCCATAAAACCCAAATAATACTTGGCTTGCGAGCCGTATTCTTTAGAATTAGCCACTTTATTAAAATAAGTTGTGGCTTCTTTTTTGTTTTTAGAACTAAAAAAACTGTAGCCTTTTTGGAAATTATATTGATCTTGTTCGCTATAACTCAAATTATTTTCATCCACTTTTTCGAACCATTCCAGAGCTTGTGGATAACTTCCTTGATTGAAATAATAATGAGCCACTTCTATATAAGCTTGATTTTGTTTTCTACTTGTTGGATAATCGGTCACGAAACGCTCCATCAAAACATCTGCATCTGCTTGATTGGTACGAATGGCACAATTAGCAACATAATACGAACAGTCCGATTTTAGTTCTTCATTGGCAGTCGCCGACTTTACTTTGTCGAAAATGAATTGTGCCGAAGCATATTGTTTGTCATTATATAACGCAAGTGCTTTGTCGAAATCTTTGGAATCGTGAGTGTAAATAGCTGATTTTTGGGCTGAAAGGATTGAAAAACCTGTAAAAAAAAGTGCTATTATGAATCTATTTTTTTTTTGCATTGGATTTTTGTTAAGAAGTCAAATGTATTGCATTCTGTAGCCTATAACGAAAGGCTTTGGTGAATTATTATAAACATGTTTTTTAACAATTTAGAAAAAATTGATAATTGATAATTGATAATTGGTAATTGATTAATTACTTTTACCAAATAAAATAAATCGCACTATGTCACAACCTGTATTGTCTTTAAAAAATGTAACCATCGTTCAAGGAGGAAAAACCATTTTATCAAATATTAATCTTGAAGTAAATCAAGGTGAGTTTATATATATCATTGGAAAAACAGGAACTGGGAAAAGTAGTTTTATGAAAGCACTTTATGCCGATTTACCATTGACTGAAGGCGAAGGAAAAATTATGGATTTTGATTTGGCCACTTTAAAAGAAGATGAGATTCCGTTTTTGAGAAGAAAAATAGGATTTGTTTTCCAAGATTTTCAATTATTGCCCGATCGCAACGTGAAAGACAATTTACATTTTGTATTAAAAGCAACCGGTTGGACAGACGAAACCGAAATTGAAAACAAAATTAACGAGGTTTTAGAAAAAGTTGGAGTAAAAGAATATGTTGACAAAATGCCACATCAACTCTCAGGTGGTGAGCAACAACGTGTTGCAATTGCAAGGGCTTTGCTTAATAATCCTGATATTATTTTAGCAGATGAGCCTACAGGAAATCTTGATCCTCAAACTAGTGCAGAAGTCCTTGAAGTTTTGAAAAAAATTAATGCTGCTGGAAAAACAGTTGTTATGGCTACTCATGATTATGCGTTGCTAATGAAATTCCCTTCGAAAACTTTGAAATGTGAAGATGCCCAAATTTTTGAGGTTGTTCAAAAAACGGTTTAATGCTTTCAATTCTCATTCCAACCTATAATTATAATGTAGTTCCTTTGGTTTTGGAATTGCAGAAGCAAGCAGATAGCCTAGGAATTGACTATGAAATTTTAGTGCAAGATGATGTTAGCCAACTATTCATTAACGAAAATTCTAAAATAAATACTCTTAATAATTGTGTTTTTTCTGTTAATACTCAAAATTTAGGAAGGGGTAAAAATATCAATTTGTTATGCACAAAATCAAAATATGTATATGTTTTGATTTTGGAAGCCGATGCTCTTCCTGAAAATGAATTTTATCTAAAAAACTACGTTGAAATACTATCCAAATCGACTACCGTAATTTTTGGTGGTGTTAAATACCCCAAAAAAAATCCTCCAAAAGAAAAAATACTAAGGTGGAAATATGGCAAAAATAGAGAAACTAAATCCTTAAAATACAGACTTACTAACGAATACGATTTTGTGTTTACTTGGAATTTACTTATTAGAAAAGACATTCTTTTAAGAAATCCTTTTCCGGAATTTATTCAAGAATATGGTTATGAAGATTTAATTTTTATAAAAAATTTACGATTAAATACCGTTTCAATATCACATATTGAAAACCCAATGATTCATTATAACGATGAATTTAGTATTGATTTTATTAAAAAGTCAGAAGTTGCAGTACAAACTTTACACACTTTGATAAATACACAAAATATTGATTATAAATACACTAGACTAAGCTCTGTTTATTTAAATCTAAAAAAACTTCATCTAATTGGACTGGTAGAATCAATTTATTTAAAAACAAAACAGCAACTATTGAACAACTTAATATCTGAAAATCCTAATTTATATGTCTTGGATTTTTATAAACTGGGCTATTTTTGTTCCTTATAATCTAGTAAAATGTACAATAATTTTAAAAAAATAATTCACACCTTTCTGCCTAAAAAAACACTTTTCAAGATAGAGCCTAATCTTAGGTTTTTGTGGGCTTTATTTTATAGAGGTTCAAAACATGAATGCGCTGTTTGCAAAACGAATTTAAGAGCGTGGATTGATTTTCATAAAGACACTATTTGTCCTAAATGTGGAAGCTTATCTCGAGACAGAAGATTGTGGCAACTTATTGAAAAAAAATACCTTAAAGAGGC
>ERZ1034363.1640-NODE-1640-length-12226-cov-2.262655_pt1 | contig 12226 bp, 12 predicted proteins | sample MGYA00520616_ERZ1034363 | MGnify/ENA primary metagenome ERZ1034363 (study PRJEB33736, sample SAMEA104284506) | Azolla filiculoides | biome: Urban; feature: Water surface; material: Ditch water | place: Netherlands | collected 2015-10-28 | depth 0-0.1 m ...
AACATTGTTCTAAACAAGAAATCCAAGGCTCGCAACACCAGCGGCTTCTACTTCTTGGGCTTCCTTGGCGCAGCCATCTACTACATCTCAACTGCCACAGGATTCTGGGAAGGCGTACTCGGCTTCCTCAAAGCGATCGTTTGGCCGGCTTTCCTAGTGTTCGAAGCACTGAGCAAGCTCGGAGCTTAAGTAAAAAGACCCCCGATTTCTCGGGGGTCTTTTTTTGTGAGCCGACCAGGGGACTCGAACCCCTAACCCTCGCATTACAAGTGCGATGCGCTACCAATTGCGCCAGGTCGGCCGATAGCCCTAGGGCTACCTCTCTGAGATCTAAACCTCAGAAGTTTCTATATTAGTTCACACTCTTGCTTTGTAGAAATTGAGCAAAGCGTGCCGGGCTGTAAAAATCTGCATTTACCTCAGTCTTGAAAGGGTCGTTATCGACCATTACGAATGGGGTGCCCTCTACCTTGTACTGGGTACCCGGTACGTTCTCGTTCAGAGCCTTGGTGGTGATGGTAGACATCCAGGCTCCAAAGCGCTTGTCGTTGATACAAGACTTGATTTCGGCCTCGTTGGTGATGCCTGCCTCTTTGGCTCTATCAAATAGCTCGGAATTGTCTGGGCCTGCGGTTCCTTCTTCAGGCTGATTTGCGAAAAGCAAAGAGTTGTACTTGAAGAAAGAGTTTGGTGAGTATTCGGCTACACAAACTGCAGCATTTGCTGCACGGCTTGAGTACTCGTTTGGAGTTCCGCGACCATCTAGGAAAGAAATTGGGTGGAACTCGATGGTTGCGATTCCCTTAGAAACCCAGCTTTCAATTTGAGACTGGTTTGGAAGTTCAAAGTCACGGCAGAACGGGCACTGGTAGTCCACGTAAACCTGAATGTTTGGCACATTTGCACCGGCTTCGCCTGGCGCTGGTGTGTAGCTTGGGGTAAATGCCTCAAGGTTGGTGCCGATCTTGATGCCATCGTTGAAGCTCATGTTGGCAGGAACAGCGGTTTCTTTGTTCGCGCCTGAAACCAAGGCAAACGCAACAAGTGCAATTACGGCTACAACTGCGCCGCCCACACCAAACTGAAGTGCTACTCGCTTGCGAGCCTCACCCTTCTTGTGCTGTTCGCGTAGGGCCTTGGCCTTTGCACGGGCTGCTTCGCGCTGCTCAGAGCGTGTTTGCTTTTCACGGGTCAAAATGGGGTCCTTACGGTCTCTGTCACGAACCTTGATGATTCATCACGATTGCGTGACATTGGGGAATTTCTAGTTTAGACCAGCCCACCCGGATGCCATAATGGCTGTACCCAGCGGCGCCGCTTCTGGGGTTCTATTCACTATGGATCGTCCGGCACGTACCTGCCGGTGAAGGAAATATCATGGCATCAGTTAAGTTCCAAGGCGCTACGCGCCTGTACCCAGGGGGCACTCGCCCAGCTGTGGACGCAGTAAACCTCGACATCAAAGATGGCGAATTCCTAGTACTAGTTGGCCCATCGGGTTGTGGAAAATCAACCACCCTACGCATGTTGGCCGGTCTAGAAGAAGTAAATTCAGGCAAAATTCTTATCGGTGACCGCGATGTCACTGACATTCCACCAAAAGACCGCGACATCGCCATGGTTTTCCAGAACTACGCGCTGTACCCGCACATGACCGTGGCCGAGAACATGGGCTTTGCCCTAAAGATCGCCGGCGTAAACAAAGAAGAGCGTGCCGAGCGCGTTCTTGAGGCAGCAAAGTTGCTAGACCTTGAGCCTTACCTGTCTCGCAAGCCAAAGGCGCTTTCTGGTGGTCAGCGTCAGCGCGTGGCCATGGGTCGTGCCATTGTTCGCAAGCCTCAGGTGTTCCTTATGGATGAGCCGCTTTCAAACTTGGATGCCAAGCTTCGCGTGCAGACTCGTACTCAGATTGCCTCGCTTCAGCGCCGCCTTGGAGTAACCACCGTTTATGTAACACACGACCAGGTTGAAGCCATGACAATGGGGGACCGCGTTGCTGTTCTAAAAGACGGCGTGCTTCAGCAGGTTGCAACTCCACAGGAACTTTACGATGTGCCAGCCAACGTTTTTGTTGCCGGTTTCATTGGCTCACCGGCCATGAACCTGTTGCAGCTTCCAATCGTTGACGGCGGCGTACAGTTTGGAACCCAGGTTCTACCTATCGACAAAAAGTTCTTGTCAAAGACCAAAGCTAAGACAGTAACTGTTGGTATCCGCCCTGAAAACCTAGTGGTTTCAAAGAAGGATGGAATTGCAGTTGAGGTTGACGTTGTTGAAGAGCTAGGAGCCGATGGCTACCTATACGGCCACACCGATATCGATGGCGCAGCACAAGATGTTGTGTCTCGTGTTGACGGTCGTGCTCACCCAATCGCAGGCGACAAGGTATTCCTAAAAGCTGATGGCGGTTTGGTCCACCTATTCGACATTGAATCAGGCGCTCGTCTGAACTAGTGAGTTCATTAGATATAACGGCTGCCACGGTTGATCCAGCTCTGCTGGATCTTCCGTGGCATTTGCCATTAGAAGAGTGGCCTGCAGAAAATATTGCCGCACTGCCAAAAGGCCTTAGCCGACACACCGTTAGATTCGCGCACCTCAGCGATCACGTAATTGCGATTAAAGAAACATTGCCAGAGCTGGCAAAACGCGAATACGACATGTTGAAAAACCTAATCAAACTAGACGTTCCTTGTGTTGAACCATTCGCAATTATCAATAACCGCAGCGATACAAATGGTGAGCCACTGTTATCGGTGTTAATTACTCGCCACCTTAAGTTCTCACTTCCGTATCGCGCAATGTGGTCGCAGGGTCTTCGCCCCGATACCGCTCAGCGCTTGGTAGATGCCTTGGCTTTGCTTTTGGTTCGTCTGCACATTGCCGGTTTCTTTTGGGGCGATGTATCACTTTCGAATACTTTGTTTCGCCGCGATGCCGGTGCATTTGCCGCCTACCTGGTTGATGCCGAAACCGGTCACCTTTATGATTCAGGCCTCTCAAACGGACAGCGCGAAAACGACTTGGAAATCGCAAGAGTAAACATTGCCGGCGAACTTATGGATTTGATTGCCAGTGGGCACGCAACCCCTGGCGTTGATGCGGTGGCAACCAGCGAAAGAATTGTGGCCAAGTACCGTGAACTCTGGAATGAGCTAACCGGAGTTGAAACCTTCGCGGCGAAAGATCGTTGGAAAATAAATCGTCGAGTAGATCGGCTTAACGAGCTTGGTTTTGACATTGAAGAACTTGCCATAAAAACTGACGGAAACGGAACCACCGTAAAGATTCAACCAAAAGTGGTTGACGCCGGCCACCATGCAAGAAGACTTATTAGATTGACCGGTCTTGACGTAGAAGAAAATCAGGCCCGTAGATTATTGAACGACCTAGATCAATACCGCTTGAATAACCCTCGCCCAGGAGCCGATGAAGAAGTGCTTGCTCATGAGTGGTTGAGTCGTTCATTTGAACCGGTAGTTACATCTATTCCAAAAGAATTATCGGGCCGTCTTGAACCGGCTGAGATTTATCACCAGGTGCTAGAGCACCGTTGGTACATGTCTGAAGAGCAGGGGCACGATGTGCCGGTGAACGAGGCGCTAACTGATTACATCAATAATGTTTTGGTTAACCGTCGCGATGAAGCCACCTACCTGTCTCCCCCAACGGAGCTGATTACCTTGCCGCATGCAATTCCTTCAGGAACTATCGTCGTTGCAGAAGACGATGATGAGGTTGACTGGCGAGACCTGGTTTAGCTCAAGAAGCTTAAATAAGAAATCCCGATCATCACTGATCGGGATTTTTTATTTTTAGAACTACTTCTTAACAACTCCTGCAAGAACCTGGTGCAAGTTCTTGGCCTCTTCGTCGTTTACTGAAACAACTAGACGACCGCCACCTTCTAGTGGCACTCGAAGGATGATAAGACCGCGTGGCTCGCGCTCGGCTTCCATTGGTCCGTCACCGGTGCGTGGCTTCATTGCTGCCATTGAGAAACTCCTTGTATTGCTGGCTAAATAGCCGGAATTTCTATTATCCCACGGATAACCAGGCCCTAAGTGCGTTCTCGCAGGCGTAAATCTGGCTAACCGGCACAGCTTCGTCGTCGGCGTGAGCCTTAGATGGGTCTCCAGGCCCGAAATTGACCGCTGGGATGCCGAGGGCGCTAAATCTTGCTACGTCTGTCCAGCCGTATTTTGGCCTTGCCTGGCTCTTGGTAGCGGCCAGGAAGGCAACGGCCTCTGGGCGATCAAGGCCTGGGCGGGCACCCTCGGCAACATCAACCACCGAAAGATCTGCTGCGGCGAATACCTCTCGCAGATGCGCCTCGGCTTGGGCACCCGACTTACTTGGAGCAAACCTGTAGTTCACAGTTATTGTGCAATCGTCAGGAATCACATTGGTGGCAATTCCACCCTTGATCAGCACAGCATTGAGGCTCTCGCGGTATACCAAACCATCAACTTCTTCTTCGGCTGGCACATATGCCGCCAACGTTGCCAGCGCCGCAGCGGCATCGTGAATGGCATTCTTGCCCATCCAAGGTCTTGCCGAGTGGGCCTTAACGCCTTTAAAGTTCAGTTCCACTCGCATGGTTCCGTTGCAACCGCCCTCTACCTCGGCCGAGGTTGGTTCGCACAAAACAGCAAAAGAGGCATCAAGAAGTTCTGGATGATTCTTGGCCAGACGGCCTAGACCGTTTTTGCTGGCTTCAACCTCTTCGTGGTCGTAAAAAATGTAGGTGACATCTGAGCTTGGCTCAGAGATGGTTGCGGCAAGCTTTAGCTGAACTGCCACTCCGGCCTTCATGTCAACGGTGCCACGACCATAGAGAACCTGCTCGCGCTCCATAGACAGCATCTGCACCGGCAGGTTTCCAGCAACGGGCACGGTATCGATGTGTCCGGCAATGACAACCCTTGATGGGCGACCCAGGTTGGTTCGGGCAACAATTGCATCGCCGTCGCGAATCACCTCTAGGTGTGAATATTTTCTTAGGGCCGCTTCGATGGCGTTTGCCAGCGCGGTCTCGTTGCCAGAGACAGACTCGATATCGCAAATATCGCGGGTAAGTTCAACAACATCCGCTTCTAGATTCAATAGGTCTCCGGCCATAAAACGAGCCTAACTTGTAACCTTGTATCCATGACGTTTTTAGAGAGCAATGCTTGGGGCCACGGCCTCGCCACAATCGCAGCCGACGGCACCGTTTTGGATGTTCTGTACCCAAACCCGCAGCTTGGCGATGCCCCAAAAACTGACGCCCTTTGGGTTGTTCCGAAGCAACTAGACGCCATGGTTGGCACCGATGAACGCCGCCGCGTAAGCACCCAGGTTGTTCGTACTGAGGTGGATCTGACCGCACCGGTTTCATCTACTGCCGATGCCTACCTACGCTTGCAATTGCTTTCACACCTTTTGGTGAAGCCCAACACCATCAACCTTGAGGGCCTAATTCCAAACCTGCCAATTGTGGCTTTCACCAATGTTGGACCGGTCGCAATTGATGAACTCGATGAACTTCGCCCGGCCCTTACCCGCGCAGGCATTAGCGTTTACGCGATTGATAAGTTTCCGAGACTGGTTGACTACGTGACACCTAAGAAGGTTCGTATCGCTGATGCATCGCGCGTGCGACTTGGCGCACACCTGTCCCCTGGCACCACAATCATGCACGAGGGATTTGTGAACTTTAACGCCGGCACACTTGGCACCTCAATGGTTGAAGGCCGTATCTCTCAGGGTGTAGTGGTTGGAGACGGTGCCGATATTGGTGGTGGCGCATCAATCATGGGAACCCTATCTGGCGGCGGCAAAGAGCGCGTAGCAATTGGTGCACGAGCACTGCTTGGCGCCAACTCCGGAGTTGGAATTTCGATTGGTGATGATTCGGTTGTTGAGGCAGGTCTTTATGTAACCGCCGGAACTAAAATCACAATTATCGACGGCGAAGGTGAGCGCACTGCAAAGGCTTCAGAGCTTTCAGGAGTTGCAAATCTTTTGTTCCGCAGAAACTCAGTGACTGGTCGAGTAGAAGTACTTCCTCGCAAGGGCGAAGGAATTGTGCTGAACTCAATTCTGCACGGTTGATTAACCGGTAACTGAATCCCATCCTTTTTCAGGCAAGGGGTTGGCACCCAGCATGACCGGTGCCGGGCCTTGTGGCAGAACCACACCAATCACCTTGAAGGCGCGAGGCAGTTGCGCATCGCTTGGGAAAGTTGCAAGCAACGAGTGGTCTTCTCCTCCGCCAAGAACCCAATCTGATTCACTTGCAGAAATTGCTCGAGCCGCTTCTTCGATAACCGCCTCGAATCCCTGCAGCATTAGCGGGTCGATCTGAATTGTCACAGCCGATGCCTTAGCGATTCTTGCGGCATCTTTGGCAAGGCCGTCTGATAAATCAAGCATTGATGTTGCGCCGGCAATTGCTGCTTCTTTGCCAGCGGCAACTGGTGGCTTTGGTCGTAGTTGAATGTTTACCCAGTCGTCATATGCCGAAATTGCATCGGTGTTGCCGCTTTGCAAAAGCGCGAGGCCTGCGGCTGCACGGCCAAGGGTTCCGGCAACAGCAACTAAATCGCCCACCTTGGCGCCTGATCTAAGCACCGGATCGCGACCCTCAAGGTTTCCGTGTGCGGCAACAGAGATCATTATCTGATTGCTGGCAGCGAGGTCGCCACCCACTACCCCGCAGCCTGGAGCAAGCTGCTGGCAGGCATCACGAAGGCCATCGGCAAATGCCTCTAGCCACGAAACTTGGGTGTGGCCTGGCGCGGTAAGAGCAACCACCAAAGCGGTAGGCACTGCGCCCATGGCAGCAACATCGGCGATGTTGCTGGCCACGGCCTTCCAACCAAGGTCATAGCCATTTGACCAATTCAGTTTGAAGTCGTGATCTTGAATTAACGTGTCTGTGGTGACCACAAATCGGCCGTCTGGGGCAGCAATAACCGCAGAGTCATCGCCTGGGCCAACGATGGCGTGCTCAGAAATATTTAGCCTGGCAATGGTGCGCTTTAGGCTTTCGTTCTCGCCCAGCGAGTTGATGGTTTCTGAATTTGACACATAACAAAGGTAGCCTGTTGGTGATGAAGATTTCTAAGACTTTTGCAACATTAGCCGCTGCTTTTATGTTGGCAACTTTTTTGAGCGCATGCACCCCAACGGTGAATCTTGAAGCTGCGCCAAATTCCAACGACCCTGCCTGTGCCGAGGTAATTGTGCGACTGCCAGACGAAATTGATGGAAACCAAAAGCGCACCACCAACGCCCAAGCTACGGGTGCCTGGGGTGACCCTTCGGCTGTAATTCTTAGATGTGGGCTGGAGCCAGTTGAAGCAAGCACGCTGTCTTGCGTAAGTGCGGGTGAGATTGACTGGCTGGTAGATGACAGCAAAAAGCCAAGCTACAGATTTATCACCTTTGGCAGAAACCCTGCAATAGAGGTAATTGTTGACTCAACTGCCATTGCCGGTGTTACCGCGTTAGAAACCTTGGCAGGTGCCGTGCAAAACATAGAAGCAGGTAAAACCTGCACTGGCTAAAAACTATTTAAGTAAAGCCAACTCAATAAGTTCATCGATTAGTTTTGGATACTCAATTCCTGTTGCCTGCCAAAGTGATGGAAACATCGAAAGTGGTGTGAAGCCTGGCATGGTATTTATTTCGTTGATAAGAAAACCATTTTTAGTCAGAAAAAAGTCTGCTCTGGCAAGACCTTCACACCCCAAGGCATTAAAAGCCTTGGCTGCAAGAGTTTGCATATCTTGAAGTTCTTCTGCGCTTAGCTCGGCAGGAATCACCAGCTGAACCGAATCTTCGTCTTGGTATTTGGCATCGAAATCGTAAAAGTCGCGACCCGTCACGATAATTTCACCGGCTACAGAAACTCTAGGTGCGGCGCTGCCGCGACCCTGCAAGACAGCAACTTCAACCTCGCGGCCCTCGATGCCTGATTCAACTACCAGCTTGTTGTCTTCTTGGAATGCGGTCTCTACGGCGGTGGCAAAGTCAGTCATATTCTTAACTTTGCTGACCCCCTTAGAGGACCCGGCTCTAGCTGGTTTTACGAAAAGCGGCAGTGACCCAAGCTTACGAACCTGTTCAAGAGCCGATTCAGGGTCGTTTATCCAGTCGTCAAGTTTGATAACCACATGAGCAGTCGCCGGAACTCCAGCGGCAAGAAACGCATCTTTAGAAAGCTCTTTATCCATTCCACGCTCGCTAGCCAAAACACCGTTGCCAACATAAGCAACACCAATGGCCTCAAGCTCACGCTGCAGGGTTCCGTCTTCTCCGTATGGGCCGTGCAGAACTGGAAACACAACGTCCACTACGCCCAAAGATGATTTAACCCCGTTTGCGTCAGTTGCAAATAGTTCACGGGTTCCATCGGTCGCAAAAGAAACCGAGCTGCCATTTGGTTGCACGCTAACTAGATTGCCCTTGCGCAGGGCCCATTTTGAAGCATCGTCTTCGCCAAGAATCCAATGTCCCGTTTTTGTAATTCCAACCGGAATCAGATTGTATTTTTCTCGATCAATGGCACCCATAACACCGGCTGCGGTAGCGCACGAAATCTCGTGCTCAGAAGATGGACCGCCAAATAGCAGCGCAACATTAAGTTTTGACACAGCTACTCGCCTACTGGGCCATCAGTTTCATGGGTTAGGTGCGGAGCAATATCCTTAGGATTCATCTTGCCCTCGAGCACTAGTTGCACCTGCTCAACAATTGGCATGCTTACATCTTTTGCCGCTGCCAACTGCAAAATTGGAGCCACCGATGAAAGACCTTCGGCGGTCTGCGACATGCGGCGCTGAACCTCACGAAGCGTGTAGCCCTTGCCGAGCATTTCACCCGCTTTGTGATTTCTAGAAAGTGGAGACTCAGAGGTAGCAATCAAATCTCCAAGGCCGGCTAGGCCAACCATGGTTTTTTTCTTGGCGCCGTAGGCAACTGCAAATCGGGTTAGCTCGGCAAGCCCACGAGTCATGATTGATGCCTTGGTGTTTTCGCCGTAGCCAACACCATTTACGATTCCAATGGCCACCGCAATCAGATTCTTCAGAATTCCACCAAATTCGGTACCAATTACATCTTTGTTAGTGAAAGTCGTGAAGTACTCGTTACTGGCCGCCTGAGCAACAGCCTGACGTGTTTCTTTGTTAATGCTGGAAGCAACCGATGCGGTTGGTTGACCGGCTGCAATCTCGAGTGAAAGGTTTGGGCCAGAGACCACGGCAATTTTTTCTGGATCAATTCCAGCAACAGCCGCAATTACCTCGCTCATGCGAAGCCCAGTGTCTTTTTCTACGCCCTTCATGAGGCTCACGATGATGGCATCTTTTGGAAGCAGCGGCCCCCATAGCTCTAAGTTTGCGCGAAGTGTTTGCGATGGCACAGAAAGATAAACCTGCTCGGCGCCTTGAAGTGCTTCAGCGACCTCGGTCGAAGCCTTTAGCGAAGTCGGCAAAACTATTCCAGGAAGGTAGTCACCGTTTCGGTGATCGGTGTTAATTTCTTCGGCGATGTCTTCACGACGTGCCCAAAGCGTTACATCGTTTTCTGGGTTATCGGCCAGAACTTTTGCAAAGGTAGTTCCCCAGCTACCAGCACCCATTACTGCAATCTTGGTCACTGTTTTTTGCCTGCCTTCTTAAAGTTGCCGCTTGTTGTTTGACCTGCCTTGAGAGGATCCCAAAGTTCAGCTGGAGCCTCTTCACCGCGAAGCTCGGCAACCAACTGGGTAATAGTCTGCATCACTAAAGCCGTTGCATCGTTTAACTCAGCTGGATTTAATTGCTTTTTGCGATAGTTATTTAGGTCAATTTCATCGCCAACCAAGATTCTCACCGGCTTCCAGAAGCCTGGGCGAAACTTGGCACCGTACTGAGGCAAAATTTGCTCGCTGCCCCACTGACCAATTGGGTAAACCGGAACACCGGTTTCTAGGGCCAAACGAATGGCACCCGATTTGCCGCGCATTGGCCACAGGTCTGGGTTCCTAGTTAGGGTGCCCTCTGGGAATATTGCAATTGAGTGACCGGCATCAAGGTAGGAATGTGCGGCCTTAAGCGGAGCATCGTTGCGGTGGCCGGAACGATAAACGGGTATTTGACCAGCGGCTAACAAAATTGGGCCAAGTACTGGAACCCTAAACAGACCTTCTTTTGCTAAAAAGTGTGGCGCCCGCTTTAGCTTTACGTAAACAAAGTAGGCAACCGCAAGGGCATCTACGTTTGTCACATGGTTGCCCACCAAAATATAAGGGCCCCGCTTAGGCAGCTTCTCTGCACCAATTGGATCAACCCTAAACAGCAAGCGCACCAACGGAATCAAGACGCTGGCAACCAAAGCTAGAACGAAGTGGCGTTCCGAAGATTTGATCTTCGGCATTGGTAATTCTTTTTTTGGCTTGGCCATGAAATTACTCGCTGTAGGTGAAATCTGCGCCGAGGTCAGTTAGCTTCTGCAAGAAGTGTTCATACCCGCGAGAGATCAACTGCACGTTAGTAACGTTTGAGGTTCCCTTTGCAGCTAGTGCTGCAACCATGTGGCTAAAGCCACCGCGCAGATCTGGAACTCTAATGTCGGCTGCGTGCAACTCTGTTGGACCAGAGATAACCGCAGAGTGATTAAAGTTGCGTTGACCAAAGCGGCAGGCAGTGCCACCAAGGCATTCGCGATAAATTTGAATCTGAGCACCCATTTGCACAAGTGCATCAGTGAAACCAAAACGGTTTTCATAAACAGTCTCGTGAATAATTGACAGCCCCTTGGCCTGAGTAAGGGCAACCACAAGCGGCTGCTGCCAGTCAGTCATGAAACCTGGGTGCACGTCTGTTTCAAGCACTACCGGCTTCAGGTCGCCGCCTGGATGATAGAAACGAATTCCGTCATCTTCGATTTCAAATGCGCCACCCACCTTGCGAAATACGTTTAGGAAGGTTGTCATTTCTTGCTGACGAGCACCGCCAACAAAAATGTCACCGTTGGTAGCCAACGCTGCACAGGCCCAAGATGCCGCTTCGTTGCGATCAAAAAGAGCACGGTGGTTATAACCGGAGAGCTCTTTAACGCCCTCTATGCGAATCACACGATCGGTATCTACAGAAATAATTGCGCCCATTTTTTGCAATATTGCAATTAGGTCCATAATTTCTGGCTCAATTGCCGCACCAGTAAGTTCCGTTAGGCCCTCGGCACGAGTTGCCGTTAGCAGCACCTGCTCTGTTGCGCCAACCGATGGGTAAGGCAATGAAATCTTTGCTCCCTTTAGACCCTTTGGAGCAGAAAGTCGGGTTCCGTTTTCCAACTCTTCGATTACTGCACCAAAGTTGCGCAGTACCTCGAAGTGGTAGTCGATTGGTCGGTCACCAATGTGGCAACCACCAAGGCCAGGAATAAAAGCCTCGCCCAATCGGTGCAGAAGCGGACCACAGAAAAGAATTGGGATGCGTGATGAGCCAGCGTGCGCATCAATGTCGACCATGTGTGCCGACTCAACGGCACTCGGGTCGAATACCAGCGAACCGGGCTCGTCGCCGTCGGTCACCTTGACTCCGTGCACCTCAAGCAACCCGCGGACTGTCTGAACATCCGAGATGTTCGGAATGTCACGAAGAATGGAGGGTGACTCGCCCAGGAGCGTGGCAACCATCGCTTTGGTGACCAAGTTTTTTGCACCCTTGACCTCGACGCGCCCGCTCAGAGGGCGACCGCCGCGAATGGTGAGCGTGTTGGCTTCCAGTCCAACCTTGGCTCCGGCGTTACGAGCGTCGTTTTCGAGAGCGGTCATTACTGGTGCCTCGCAGGAATCGTCTTGGGCATCCATGAGGGACGCTTGGCTTCGAAGTCGGTGATTGCCTGTTCGTCGCGCAGAGTGAGAGCGATGTCGTCGAGACCCTCGAGCAGACGCCACTTCGTGTACTCGTCGATGTCGAACGGCACGGTCAGGTCACCGATTGTCGCGGTTTGACTGGGCAGGTCGACGGTCAACTCAGCGCCTGGCTGTGCTTCGAGCGCTGCCCAGATCTTGTCACAGTCAGCCTCGCTGATGACGCCCGTCATGAGGCCCTGCTTGCCTGAGTTGCCGCGGAAAATGTCTGCGAACTTGGGGCTGAGCACTGCCTCGAAACCGTAATCGCGCAGCGCCCACACGGCGTGCTCGCGGGACGAGCCCGTGCCGAAGTCACTGCCCGCGACGAGAACTTTT
>ERZ1034363.1642-NODE-1642-length-12213-cov-3.610910_pt1 | contig 12213 bp, 12 predicted proteins | sample MGYA00520616_ERZ1034363 | MGnify/ENA primary metagenome ERZ1034363 (study PRJEB33736, sample SAMEA104284506) | Azolla filiculoides | biome: Urban; feature: Water surface; material: Ditch water | place: Netherlands | collected 2015-10-28 | depth 0-0.1 m ...
GGCCGGATAGCCAAGCACGCGCCAGAACTCGTCGCGCATCGGCGGCGTCGCGAGCCAGCGCAGCGCGCCCGACTCGAGCGCGGCGCGCACCGGCTGCGCGCGCGGGTCGTCGAACACCCAGAGGTCGAGCAGCCAGTTGGTGTCGATGACGAAGACCGGCAAGCCGCTCATCAGGCCGCCGGATCAGTGGCCGCTGGCGCGGCAGCGGCCGGGTGGCGTGCCGAGCCGGCCAGCAGGTCGAAGCGGAACAGGCGGCACTCGATCGGGCCGTTCCACATCGGCACCCGGCGCGATTCCTTGAAGCGCATCTTGCCCGGCAGCTTGAGGTCGGGCGTCAGCAGCCAGGCGCTCCAGCCAGCGTAATGCTTCTTCCAGTGCGAGGCGAGCTGGGCGAAGAAGTCGTTGTTCTCGAGCCCGTCGGCGGTCTGCGCGGTCTCGCGTCCGCGCAGCGTGGTCTCGACCGGGGCACCGGCGCTGAAGACGCGTGCGCCGCCACGACCGGCCGCGCGGCTTTCGGCGCGCTGGCCGGCGATGCCGGCGGCCGCGATGCGCTCGCCGTAGGGCGGGTTCAGCAGCAGCACGCCCGGGCTGGTGGTCGGCGGCATGCGCTGCAGCGCGTCGCCGCCGCGCAGCTCGAGCGCCGGCATGACACCGGCGCGCTCGGCGTTGCGGCGCGCGAAGTCGACCATGCGGAAGGCGATGTCGCTGCCGAAGATGAAGGGCTGGGCCGGCAGCGGGAGTTCGGCGTCATGCGCCTCCTGCTTCAGCGCCTGCCAGACATGGGGCTGGAACGGCAGCAGCTTCTCGAAGCCGAAGCGGCGCTGCCGACCGGGCGCGATATTGAGCGCCATCTGCGCCGCCTCTATCAGCACCGTGCCGCTGCCGCAGCAGGGGTCGTAGAGCGGCACCGGCTGGCCGTCGGGACCCGGGGCACCGGTCCAGCCGGTGGCGGCGATCATGGCCGCAGCCAGCGTCTCCTTGAGCGGAGCATCGCCCTTGTCCTCGCGCCAGCCGCGCTTGAACAGCGGCTCGCCCGAGGTATCGATGTAGACCGTGCAGGCGTCATGGGTCAGGTGGGTGAAGATCCGCACGTCGGGGCGCAGCGTGTCGACGCTCGGGCGCTCGCCGCGCTTGTCGCGCAGACGGTCGCAGATCGCGTCCTTGACCCGCAGCCCGGCGAAGTTCAGGCTCTGCAGCGGGCTGTGCTGGGCCGTGACCTCGACCTTGATGGTCTGGCGCGGCGTGAACCAGATCTCCCAGGCCACCTCGCTCGCGATGTCGTAGACGTCATGCTCGCTGCGGTAGGGCTGGTAGGCCAGCCGCACCAGCACGCGCTGGCTCAGGCGGCTGTGCAGGTTGAGCTTCATCGCGTCGCGCCAGCTGCCGGGCAGCTCGACGCCGCCGCGCGAGGCCAGCATGCTGGCCTGCGGCAGGCCGGTGATGCGCTCGATCTCGGCGGCCAGATAGCCCTCGACGCCAGCGGCGCAAGGCAGGAACAGGGTCAAAGCATTCATGGCGGGTTCCGGTGAACGATGGGTCAGGGGTCGGGACTTGCCCGGGCCGGGGAGTGTAAGCGCAAGCGCCGGCTCAGAGCGCCTTGCGCAGATGGGTCGGCGCGATTCGCAGCGCCTCGCGGTACTTGGCAACGGTACGGCGCGCGCACTCGATGCCCTGGACCTTCAGCAAGTCGGCGATCTGGCTGTCGCTGAGCGGCTTCTTCGGGTCCTCGGCCGCGACCAGCTGCTTGATCAGCGCGCGCACCGCCGTGCTGGAAGCGTTGATGCCGGTCTCGGTGCCGAGGCCGGAGCCGAAGAAATACTTCAGCTCGTAGGTGCCGAACGGCGTCGCCATGTACTTGGCGCTGGTGACCCGGCTGATGGTCGACTCGTGCAGGCCGAGCTCGTCGGCGATCTCGCGCAGCACCAGCGGCCGCATCGCGAGCTCGCCCTGCTGGAAGAAGCGGCGCTGGCGCTCGACGATCGCGCTCGAGACGCGCAGGATGGTGTCGAAGCGCTGCTGGATGTTCTTGATGAACCAGCGTGCTTCCTGCAGCCGCTGCTGCATGCCCTGCACCGCCTCGCCCTTGTGGCCGCGCAGGGCGCTGGCATAGACCTCCTGCACGCGCAGGCGCGGCATCACCTCGGGGTTGAGCCGGACCAGGAAGCCCTGCTCGGTGGCGGTCACGAGCACGTCGGGCACGACGATGTTGCGCTGCACATCGGCAAAGCGCCGGCCGGGCTTGGGCTCGAGTCGCGTGATCAGGGTCAGCGCCTCGCGCACCAGCAGGTCGTCGATGCCGCATTGCGCGACCAGGCGCTTGACGTCGCGCTTGGCCATCAGCTCGAGCGGCTGCTCGCAGATCGCCAGCGCGGCGCGCGCCGCCGGACTGTTGCGCAGCTCGAGGATCTGCAGCCTCAGGCATTCGGCCAGGTCGCGCGCGCCGACGCCGGCCGGCTCCATGTGCTGCAGCCAGTGCAGCGCGGTGCTCAGCAGCAGCAGCAAGGCTTCCTCGCGCTCGAGACGCAGGTCTTCGGGCCAGGGCTGGCCGCGCGCCATTTCCTCCTGTGCCAGCAGGGCTTCAGCCAGCTCGGGCAGCGGATCGGCCAGATAGCCGTTCTCGTCGAGCGACTCGATCAGGAAGTAGAGCGCGGCGCGCTCCTCGTCGTTCAGGCGCAGCGACAGCGATTGCTGGTGCAGGTGGGCGGACAGGGAGACATGCTCGCTGGCAAGGTCGATGGCGCTCGCGCCCTCCTCGTCGCCAGCCGAACCCTGGCGAGCCGGCGCCTCGCCACCCCACTCGCCATCGTCGGGACTGATCTCGACCGTGCCGTCGCCGTCCCAGCCGGCCTCGAGCGCGCCCGCCTCATCGCCGCCTTCGGCGGCCGGGCCGGTCGCCGCTTCGGGCTCGGCAGCCGCGCTCGAGCTCGAGCCAGGCGGGGCCGACGGCAAGTCCGCCGTCTCGCTGACGCGGTCGCCCAGGCTGATCGGCGCATCGGCCTGCTCGAGGCCATGCGCCTCGCGCTCGGCCTGCTCGGATTCGGCATCGAGCTCGAGGAAGGGGTTTTCGTCGAGCATCTGCTCGACTTCCTGCGCCATCTCGAGCGTGGACAGCTGCAGCAGGCGGATCGACTGCTGCAGCTGCGGCGTCAGCGACAACTGCTGCGAAGTGCGCAGCGACAGCCCGGGTTTCATGTTCATGGCCGCGTCACATCCGGAAATGTTCGCCGAGATAGACCCGGCGCACATCGGCGTTCTGGATGATCTCGGCTGGCGTGCCCTGGGCCAGCACCCGGCCCTCGCTGATGATGCAGGCATGGTCGCAGATGCCCAGCGTCTCGCGCACATTGTGGTCGGTGATCAGCACACCGATGCCGCGCGCGGTCAGGAAGCCGATGATGCGCTGGATCTCGATCACCGCGATCGGGTCGACGCCGGCGAAGGGCTCGTCGAGCAGGATGAAGCGCGGATCGGTCGCCAGTGCACGCGCGACCTCGACCCGGCGCCGCTCGCCGCCCGACAGCGCGGGCGCGGGCGTGGCACGCAGATGTTCGATATGCAGTTCCTGCAGCAGGGCCTCGAGCCGGCGCTCGATGTCGGCCTGGCTCAAGGGCTTGCCAGCCGGATCGACCTGCAGCTCGAGCACGGCGCGGATATTGTCCTCGACGCTGAGCTTGCGGAAGATCGAGGCCTCCTGCGGCAGATAGCCAAGCCCGAGCCGGGCGCGGCGATGCATCGGCAGGTTCTCGATCGACTGGCCGTCGAGCAGGATCTGGCCGGCATCGACCCGCACCAGGCCCACGATCATGTAGAACGAGGTGGTCTTGCCAGCGCCGTTCGGGCCGAGCAGTCCGACCACCTCGCCACATTCGACCGACAGCGACACCTCCTTGACCACCATCCGGCTGCCATAGGATTTCTGCAGCCCGCGCACCTCGAGCCGGCTGGTGCAAGCCGCGCTCACGGCTGGGCTCCGAGACCGCTGCTGGGCTGCAGGCCGACTGGCTTGCCGGCTGCGGGCTCGGGGCGCAAACGCGGTGCGAGCGTCGCGCGCACCCGGCCCGAAGGGTTGGCGGGCGAGGCGCTGGCCGCGCCGCCATCGACCCGGAACACCTCGGTCCGGTTGTCGTAGACGATCACGGCACCGGCGGTCTCGTCGCTCAGCACCTGACCCCGATAGCGGCGCAACACTGCCTGGCCGCTGAACTTGACCTGGTCGGCGCGGCTGTCGTATTCGATCCGCTGCGCCTGGCCCTCGATGTATTCGTTCACGCCCTCGCGCTTCTGGCGGAAGCTGGCGATCTGGTCGGGCCCGGCGAGCACGGTACCGAACTGGTAGCCCCCGGGATCTTGTCTGACCTCGACTCGGGCGCCGCGAATCTGGATCGTGCCCTTGGTGATCACGACTCGGCCGGTGAAGATGCTGGTCTGGCTCGCGTCGTCATAGCGCAGCGCGTCGGCCTCGGCGTTCATGGCTTGCTCGCGGTCGGCCCGTTCGGCCATTGCCGCAGGCATCCAGCAAGCACAGACCAACGTCAGCAGGGCAGTCAACGAAAAGCGTAGTGATGTGGTCTGGGGCATGGTCTGAGGCGGCACGAAACTTGCATTGATTGTACCGACAGGCCGACTCGCAGTCACGCGATCCAAGCCGGCCCCAGGGTTGGGACGAAATAAAGCCCACACGATGGCAGGCTTGGCTGGACTGAGCGGGTCGACTCAGCCCTTGCGGGCTTCAGCGATCAGCGCATTGACGACCGGCAACGTGCGCTCGGCCTGACCGGGCACCAGGAAACGGCCCGCGATGCCCACCGCTGGCGTGCCCTCGACCTGGTACAGGTCGGCCAACTGGCTGGCGCGCTTGACCTTGCCGGCGACGCCGAAGGACTGGTAGGCCGCCAGGAACTTGACGCGGTCGACGCCGGCCTTGGCCACCCAGTCGGCCATCGCCTCGGGCTTGTTGCCAGCCGGCCGCACCGAATCGGTAAAGAACAGCGCGAACAGCTTGTCGTGCGCGGCCTCGAGCTGGCCCATCGCCTCGAGTGCGTAGTAGACGCGCTGCAGCGGCTCGGAGAACACCGGCACGCGCTTGAAGCTCACATGGGCCGGCTTCTGCTGCAGCCAGGCCTTGACCAGGGGCTCGAACTGGAAGCAGTGGATGCAGCCATAGGAAAAGAACTCCAGCACCTCGACCTGACCAGCCGCGACATCGACGGCCACGGGCTGCTTGAGGCGCTGGAAATCCTTGCCTTCCTTGAAGCCGGACTGGGCCTGGACCGGCAGGCTCAGCGAGCCAGTAGCAGCCAGTGCTGTGCCAGCCAGCAGGCTGTGGTTGAAGACTCGACGTTGCATGAAAAACTCCTGATTCGGTGTGGGTTCAGCGCTGGCTGCGCACCAGCGCCGCCTCGACGCCCTGGGCCACCAGACGTTCCTGCGCCCGGTCGGCTTCATCCTTGCTGCGATAGGGGCCGAGGCGCAAGCGGTAGACCAGACGGCCGGCCTGCTCGCGCTCGCTGACCTTGAAGTCAAAGCCCAGCATGGCGAGCTTGGCACGCTGGGTCTCGGCTTCCTCGGGGCCACGGAAAGCGCCGGCCTGGACGTAATAGATGAAGGGCTTGGGCGCACTCGCATCGGCACGCGAATCAATCAAGTCGCCCAGCGGGTCCTTGACCACAGGCTTGGCAGCAGAGGCCGGTTTGGTCTCGGGCGAGGTCGAAACCGATGCAGTGGCAGGCGCCGGGATCGGCTTGACCGGTTCGGCAGGCGGCACGGCAGGTGCAGCGACCGTGCTGCTTTCATCGGCCGGCTTGGCCTGCGGCACGGTCTTGCTGGCCAAGCCCGCATTCGGGTTCCAGTCGCGGTTGCGCATCTGCTCATGCGCATCCTGATCGGGCTTGGGCTGCAGGCCGCGGTCGACCAGCGGGATCGGTACCTTGGTCACATAGACGGCGACCGCCAAGGCGGCCCCGAGGCCGACCAGCAGACCCAGGATGAATCCGAGCAGGGTTCCCCCCCTGTGCTTTTTCATAGGCGTTTACATTTTCTGTGGCGCGCTGACACCCAGCACGGCGAGGCCATTGTGCAACACCTGCGCCGTTGCTGCCACCAGGGCCAGACGGGCCAGCTTGACGGCCTCGTCGTCGACCAGGATGCGCTCGGCGTCGTAGTAGCTGTGGTAGCTCGAGGCCAGCTCACGCAGGTAGAAGGTCACGTCGTGCGGCGCGAAGTCCTGCGCGGCGGCGCTCAGCATCTCGGGGTACTTGGCCAGCTGCAGCATCAGCGCCTGGGCCTGCGGGCCCTGCAGCGGCGACAGGTCGACGCCCGCCAGGGTCGCGGCATCGCCACCCCAGGCCGCCAGCACCGAGCAGATGCGCGCATGGGCGTATTGCACGTAGAACACCGGGTTGTCGTTGTTCTGCTGGATCGCGAGGTCGACGTCGAAGGTGTATTCGGTGTCGGGCTTGCGCGACAGCAGGAAGAAGCGCACCGCGTCCTTGCTGGTCCATTCGATCAGGTCGCGCAGCGTGACATAGCTGCCGGCACGCTTGGAGATCTTGACCTCCTCGCCGCCCTTGACCACGCGCACCATGGTGTGCAGCACATAGTCGGGATAGCCCTCGGGAATGCCGACGTTGGCCGCCTGCAGACCGGCGCGCACGCGCGCGATGGTGCCATGGTGGTCGGTGCCCTGGATGTTGATGACCTTGCCGAAGCCGCGCTCGAACTTGGTGATGTGGTAGGCGACGTCGGGCACGAAGTAGGTGTAGCCGCCGTCGGACTTGCGCATCACGCGGTCCTTGTCGTCGCCGTAGTCGGTCGAGCGCAGCCAGAGCGCGCCATCCTGCTCGTAGGTCTTGCCGGCCTCGATCAGCTTGTTGACCGTCTGCTCGACCCGACCGCTGGTGTAGAGGCTGGACTCGAGGTAGTAGTGATCGAACTTGACCTGGAACGCCTGCAGGTCCAGATCCTGCTCGTGGCGCAGGTAGGCGACCGCGAACTGGCGGATGCCGTCGAGGTCGTTGACGTCGCCGCTGGCGCTGAATTCGCGGTCGTCGGCCTTGACCGTCTTCCTGGCCAGGAAGTCGTCGGCAATGTCCTGGATGTAGTCGCCGTTGTAGGCGGCCTCCGGCCACTCGGCGTCGCCGGGCTTGAAGCCCTTGGCGCGCAGCTGGGTCGAATTGGCCAGGGTCTGGATCTGCACGCCGGCGTCGTTGTAGTAGAACTCGCGGTGCACGTTCCAGCCCTGGGTCTGGAACAGGTTGCAGATCGCGTCACCGAGCGCAGCCTGGCGGCCGTGACCGACATGCAACGGGCCGGTCGGGTTGGCCGAGACGAACTCGACCAGCACCCGCTCTTCGCGTGCCGGCTGCTGGCCGAAGCAGCTGCCGGCACCAAGCACCTCGCGCACGATCTGCTGCTTGGCGGCGGCTTTCAGCTTGACGTTGAGGAAGCCGGGGCCGGCGATCTCGAGCGCGTCCACCCACTCGGCATAGGCCGGAGTCGCCAGCAGCGCATCGACCAGCTGCTGCGCGAGCTGGCGCGGGTTGGACTTGAGCGCCTTGGCCAGCTGCATCGCGGCGGTGCAGGCGTAGTCGCCATGCGCGGCCACCTTCGGGTTTTCGAAAGCGGCCTTCGCGCCGGCGCCGGGGGAGAGTTTTTCCAGCTCGGCAGCCAGGGCGGCGAGCAGTTCATTTTTGACGGTGAGCATGGAGCCGGATTCTACGATTGACACCGCCCGGCCCTTATATTTACGGTCTCGAAGGTGGCGTCACGCCTTGATTGGAACCCCATGAAGAAAACACGGATTGCCGCCCTGGTGCTGGTCAGCGGCGCACTGACCCCGGCCTTCGCCGGCGAGATCCCGGACCTGGCCCAGGCCAAGCAATGCCTGAGCTGCCACAGCGTCGACAAGGACGGACTCGCGCCCTCGTTCAGGAACATCGAGACCAAGTACAAGCGGATCAGGCAGGCCGAGTCCATCATGGTCGAAACCATCAGCCGGGGCTCGCCGCTGCTGCCCGACGGCAAGCATTGGGGCCAGATGAAGATGCCCGGCAGCGGCGTGCGCGTGCCGGTCAGCGAGATCGAAGCCCGGCAGCTGGTCGACTGGATCCTGGCGCTCTGAGGCCTGGAGCTGGCGGCGCTTCACGGGCCGTCAGGGCCTGCGGCCAGCGGCATGGGCGTGAGCTGCTGGCGGGCGGCTTGCCTGACCGCCTCGGTCAGGCCTTGCGCCGAAGGCGGCTCCCGCAACCAGTGCTGCCAGTAGAGCGCCACATCGACCGTCGCCTCCGGCAGCACGTCGATCAGCTCCGGGCGGTCGACCCGGCGCGCTAGTTCATGCTCGGGCACCATGCCCCAGCCCAGGCCGAGCTCGAGCGCGGCCATGAAGGCGTCGGTAGCCGGCACGAAATGGCGCGGATAGGCCGCCTGGCGCAGGCCGAAATGGCGCTCGAGGAAGATGTCCTGCAGCCCGTCCTTGCGGTTGAAGATCACGGCCGGCAGCGCCAGCAGGCGATGCGGCGAGACCGCCGCCTCCGCGATGCGGCAGGACTGCACCAGCTCCGGCAAGGCCACGCAGCGGTAGCGCATCACGCCCAGCGGCTCGGCGACGCAGCCGTGCAGCGGCCGGGCCAGCGTCGTGACGCAGCCGCTGACCTCGCCATGCTTGAGCGCATCGTGGGTGTGGTCCTGGTCGTCGACCACGATGTCGAGCAGCAGGCGCCGCCGGCGCAGCAAGGGCGCGACGCCCGGCAGGAACCAGGCCGCGACCGAATCGGCATTGACCGCCACGCTCAACCGGTGCCAGTCCTGGCTGGCGACCGGCAGATGACCCGGCAGACTCGCGAGCAGGTCGGCCTCCATCAGCTGCAGCTGGCGCGCGTGCGCGAGCAGCGCCTGGCCCGCGACGGTCGCGCGCAGACGCTTGCCACGCACCAGCAGGCGCTGGCCCAGCGACTCCTCGAGCGCCTTGACGCGCAGCGAGACCGCCGCCAGCGTCAGGTGCAGCTGTTCGGCCGCGGCGCCGAAACTGCCATGCTCGAGCACGGCGACCAGGGCTTCGAGCTGACGGGCATCGAGCATGATTCAAGTTTTCCTTGAGTGAATCCAGATTTATTTAACCAAGTTTAAATGCAGGCGACAAGCGGCACACTGAGCGGCAACGCGTCGCAGCTGGTGCGGTGCCCACGGAGTTCCTGCCATGTCGATCGCCCTGCCCTCCCTCCTGTCCCCGGCCTTCAACGCCGGACTGGCGCTGAGCCTGTCGCTGATCATGGCCATCGGGCCGCAGAACGCCCATGTGATCCGCATGGGCCTGCGGCGCCAGCATGTCTGGCTGACGGTGGCCACCAGCATGCTGGCCGACTTCGTGCTGATCACGCTCGGCGTGCTCGGGCTGGCCGAACTCGGGGGCTTGAGCGACAAGCTGCAGGGCGCGCTGGTCGGTGCCGGCGTGCTGTTCCTGCTGGCCTATGGCTGGCAGGCCGGCCAGCGCTGCTGGCGCCCGAGCTCCAGCCAGCCGCTGGCTGCCGATCCTCAGGCCGGCGCGCCGATGACGCGGCGCCAGGCCGTGCTGACGGCGCTGGCCTTCTCCTGGCTCAACCCGCATGCCTGGCTCGACACCGCAGTGCTGATCGGCACGGCCTCGCTGGCCTGGGGCCGGCCCGGCAACCAGCTGTTCGGCGCTGGCGCGCTGACCGGATCGCTGCTCTGGTTCGCGCTGCTGGGGGCGGCCACCTTCTGGCTGGGCCGCCGGCTCGGCTCGCCCGCGCTCTGGCGCGCGATCGACGGCCTGGTCGCGCTGATGATGTGGGGCACCGCGGCCTGGCTGGTCGGCGGCCTGGGCTGAGGCAGGCGCACCCCCGTCATCCAGGAGCGCTAACATAGGAGGATCCTGATTCAGGGCCAGACCGGCCCCCTACCCGCCATGAAAATCGCCATCGCCGGTACCGGCTACGTCGGCCTGTCCAACGCCGTGCTGCTGGCCCAGCAAAACGAGGTCGTCGCACTCGACATCATCCCGTCCAAGGTCGAGCAGCTCAACGCGCGCCAGTCCACGATCGATGACGCCGACATCGAGCAGTACCTGGCCAGCAAGCCGCTCAATCTGCGCGCCACGCTCGACAAGCGCGAGGCCTATGAGGGCGCCGACTACGTCATCATCGCGACCCCGACCGACTACGACCCGGCGACCAACTACTTCAACACCGGTTCGGTCGAGGCCGTGATCCGCGACGTGATCGCGATCAACCCGGCCGCGGTGATGGTGATCAAGTCGACCATTCCGGTCGGCTTCACCGAGAAGGCTCGCGCCCAGTACGGCACCCAGCAGCTGATCTTCAGCCCCGAGTTCCTGCGCGAGGGCAAGGCGCTGCACGACAACCTCTACCCAAGCCGGATCGTGGTCGGCGAGGACTCCGAGCGTGCGCGCGTCTTTGCCGGCCTGCTGCAGGCAGCGGCGATCAAGACCGACATCCCGGTGCTGTTCACCGGCAGCACCGAGGCCGAGGCGATCAAGCTGTTCGCCAACACCTACCTGGCGCTGCGCGTGGCCTATTTCAACGAGCTCGACAGCTACGCCGCCAGCCATGGCCTGGACACGCGCCAGATCATCGACGGCGTCTGCCTCGACCCGCGCATCGGCAGCCACTACAACAACCCGAGCTTCGGCTACGGCGGCTACTGCCTGCCCAAGGACACCAAGCAGCTGCTGGCCAACTACCAGAACGTGCCGCAGACGCTGATCAGCGCGATCGTGAGCGCCAACAGCACGCGCAAGGACTTCATCGCCGACGACATCCTGCGCCGCCAACCCAAGGTGGTCGGGGTCTACCGCCTGGTCATGAAGGCCGGCAGCGACAACTTCCGCGCCAGCAGCGTGCAGGGCGTGATGAAGCGGCTCAAGGCCAAGGGCGTCAAGGTCATCGTCTATGAACCGGTGCTCGAACAGGACGACTTCTTCGGTTCGGAAGTCGTGCGCGACCTGGCGCGCTTCAAGCGCGAATGCGACGTGATCGTCGCGAACCGCCAGACTGCTGACCTAGCGGACGTGGTGGGCAAGGTCTACACGCGTGACCTGTTCGGCAGCGACTGAAGCGATCCGCTAAAAACTGATACAGCTGGCAAGGGATAAAATCAATTTCCCTTGTTTTCAGCCAGCACCGCCATGCCCGCTCCCTCGAAACCGGCGCCCAGCGCCCGCCCAGGCCGGGCTGCCCAGGCAATCCCCCGCCACTGGTGGTGGCTGGCTCTGGCATTGATCCTGGCTGGCGCCCTGCTGCACGGCTCGCACTGGAACCAGGCCGCCATGCTGTGGGGCAACGGCCCGGGGCTGCTGCCCGATAGGGTCTGGGCCGGACTGACGCTGCTGGCCTTCGGCTGGTCGGCCCTGATCCTGGTGGCCGGGGCCGACCGCGGCGCCGAAGGCGGCCGGGCGGTGCTGCTGGCCTTCCTGCTCGGCGGCGGACTGGCGCAGGTCCTCAAGACCTGGTTCGCGCAACCCAGGCCGGGGCTGGTGCTGCCCGAGGGCGCACTGCATTTCATCGGCAGCCCGGTGCTCAGCAGCCCCACCATGCCGTCGGGCCACGCGCTGGCCGCTTTCAGCATCGCGACGCTCTGGGTCTGCCTGCTGCGCCGGGATGGCAGGCCGCTCTGGCTGCAGGCGCTGGCCTGGGCAATGGGCGCTGCCATGGCGTTCTCGCGCGTCGCGGTCGGCGCGCACTGGCCAGCTGACATACTGGTCGGCGCTGGCCTCGGCATCGCGGTTGCCGCTCTGTGCTGGCAGCTGCAGGCGCGCTGGCTGCGCCAGAGCGGTTCGATGTCGGTCTGGGTGCCGCTGGCGGTCGAGCTGCTCGGCGCGCTGGCCGCCTTCACGGCGCGCGAAGGTTACCCCCAGGTACAAGCCCTGCAATGGGTGCTCGGCCTGGCCGCGCTGGCCAGCGCCGGCGGGCGGCTGGCGACCTATCTGGGTCGACGCCGCGTCCGCGGCTGATGGCGACTGACAGCGACACCAGGCAGTCACACAAGGCAGCGATGAGCGAACCACACAAGAAATCAGGCAAGAAACTCTGGCTCAGCCTGCTCGTCACGCTGGTGGCGATCGTCGCGCTGGGCTGGATGCTGCGCCAGGTCGACTGGCAGCAGGCCGCGCAGGCCGGCGCACGCGTGCCGCTTCATGTCTGGCTGCTGTCGGCACTCGGCATGGCGGCCAGCCACCTGCTG
>ERZ1034363.1643-NODE-1643-length-12211-cov-6.762403_pt1 | contig 12211 bp, 30 predicted proteins | sample MGYA00520616_ERZ1034363 | MGnify/ENA primary metagenome ERZ1034363 (study PRJEB33736, sample SAMEA104284506) | Azolla filiculoides | biome: Urban; feature: Water surface; material: Ditch water | place: Netherlands | collected 2015-10-28 | depth 0-0.1 m ...
TTAGAGGAATCTACCACAAGGTTAGCGTGCATGCAGAGGCTAACCGTAAGTATAAGACTTTCACTTATTGTTAAGTTTACCAGAGTTTAAACTTCACTTATCTGATAGAGGTACTTACGGGGCACTATCATTCCACCCATTGGTTGAAGTTCGTTTTAAGGCACGATGTCAAAAGCCTTGGTTACTATTCCTCAACACCGTTGAAGCCAAAGCCTCCAGCGTTTCTGTATCCAATACTGAATGTGTCTCTACAGCTTTTTAGAATAGCTATTTTTTTATCTAGTCTATGTAATTCACAAGGTACTTTTGCGAACTCAGTAATATGATAGTGTACGAAATTAGCTTGTTTAATTGCCATACCATATTCTGCTCTTAATACTCTATTAAGTGTTAAGTACGCTCTTAGTTTTTGTGATTGATAAATAGCTGATCTTGATACTACAGTATCTGTATGTTTAGCACCAGCTTTAAATTCAGGTACCATAATCTCAAACCATTTACATAGTTTTTTTTGTGATATTTTTCTACCGAATCTAAATGTTGCTGGGTTTCTTTCAATTAGTGCTTTTACTTCTGCGTATGACATTCTTTTCATTGGGTATTCGTTTGTTTTCATTTTGTGTGTCCTTTTTATTTGTTTTATTTTGATTGAATAATGTCTTCATAGAGAAATCTATGTGACATAGGGATTGCATTAAATAATGCACCAGTTAAATCTCTTATCTCCCAGAGAGCTGCAGGAGATGAACGTAAAGCTAAAAAGTTAGATAGAGATCTAGCATTTATAGTCCACGTTAACTCCGTAAGGTAGCATTCTGGAAGGGCATATTTAACCATATCGTTAGCTATATTCTGTTGAACAAGCCACCTCAGGTTATCTAATGCTTTAATTGATAAACTATCAACCTGATGGTTGCCTGTTAGTTTTATGTACTTCTTTGCTCTTTCAGTATCATAATAACCAGTTTCTTCATAATAGAATGAATACTCTTCTTTTAGTTCTTTTAGAGTATATCTACTAGATCTAACTGAAGGTGATGACATTCTATGTCTACTTAGTTCTTGGAGCAATGCTCTTGTTACACCTTTGATAGTGAAACAATATACTATATGCTCTGCTATTGAACCATGTTTATGTTTATTAATAGTCCTTGATAGGAATTCTTTATCATCATCTGATATATCATCAGTAGCTGTTTGATAACAACCACCTTTATGAAATGAATTCCAACAAGTTCTACCACCTATAACTGCATTAGACAGTGGTTGATGCGATAGTAGTTTTACTTCCATTTAGCCTCCTTATATTTGTTATTGGTTTTTTAAGTTGTTTATACCATGTTACTGCAGTATTTCCATAGCCTTGGCTATTAATATAAGCAGTCCATGCATAGTGCATATCAATCCAATTCTCGAAATGTCTTGCACCCATAGGTATATCCCTATCTCTTAGGAACCGCCTAGCTGAAATACTAGACCATGAGAATGCTCTATTTAGCCATTCTTCTGGATAACGATATTGCATATCTTTATTTAGTTTTAAGTAGGAGTTGCCATTATGCTCTAGTATTAGAGCTTCGAAATCTTTAATGTTTATTCCATTATCTTTTAAAAATTCTTCTAATGATGCCATTTTAATCCTTTAGTTAATTTACTTACTGGATTTCTTTTTATATGTTGTAGATTTATATCAAGTACTCTTTTTATATCTTGAGTCGCAGCTTCTCTGTTTACTAGTTCTACTCGGTACTCTCTATAATCATCCATTAACCAGTGCATACCTACGTCTTGTTTTATAATAGCATATAAATTCTTATTAGTCTTTATATATGGCATATTAATTATTTGTACTAATGACCCATTAGGTATTATTTCCATAGGTACCTCCTTATTTTGTAGTAGGGTGATTTTTGACGATCCCCCTGTTGCTTATTATTCTATAGTATTTTAATGTTCTAGTTACTGACGTATAGTTACGTTTTGTTCCTTTATACTTTTTTAGATTATAGTTGACTGACTTGTAAATTCTGTAGCAAGCATACAATGAATTGTAGTTTACTCCATTTAAAGTTTTTCTATGGATAGATGGTTTTATACCAGCTATGCCTTTAGTACTTGGATCACTATGTTTTACATTATACTTTAGATGAGACTCATCCCAGCATATAGCTAATACCATTGCTTGGTGCTTAGTTGGTATGTCGGGCTAAGTCCTTTAATATTCTATCGTATTGTTTATAATGTTCTAGCTTTTGTAATTGTATTAATTGTAAAGCTATTACTTCTGATTGTCTAGTTACTTCTGCTTGACTAGCTTCTAGTCTATGTTGCATTTTTTCTATAGTTGTGAATGAATACCATGTTAGTACTACTAATATGTATCCCCAGATAATTGCATTAAATCTGGTATCTTTAAGCATTTCTTTCATCTTACTCCTTTATATACTATCTTACTTGTTCGTGTTCGATATCATCTTGAATGATTCTATCGTCTTCTAAGTATTCTTTTAAGTCTTGCCTTTGTTGTGCAAGTACTCTAAGTCTACTCTTATGAACTTTATCTGTAGTACTACAAGTAGTCCCTAAGATTCTTCTTAACATAGAGCTTACTATCTTTTGTTTTATATTAAGTATATAAGCTATATCTTGTATCTCTAGGTCATCAGGTAATAGGTTTCTGTATTTAGTTTTTAACACAGCTAGTACTACAGTTTCGTATGACTTATCTGATTCTTTGTGTAATTCCATACACATCTCTTTAAATACTTCTATACCTGTCATAGGGACTCCTTATTAGTTGTTAGTTACTTTCTTAGCTCTTTTAGATTTTACTCTTACTTTAGGAGCTACTGGCTCTTCGATAATTGGTTCTTCTACTTTAGCTACTTTTGGTTTTTTAGTATACTTTCTTTTTGGTTTTACAACCACCACTTCTTCTTCAACTCTTATAGGTTGACCTGTTACAAAGATTGATTTAATATAATCTTTTACTTTCTTTAGTCCGTATACAATGATACAGTTATCTATCATGTTTCTCATTATTGTTCCTTTGTGTTTCCATGAACTCTACAGTCCATATTTTGTACGTATCTACCATACGGATAATTATCTTCATTATCCATATTTGGACAAGTACATCCTGGGAAGGTCCAGAATTTGATATAGTTATCATCTTCTTCAAACTTCCATAGCTTTTGTAATTTACGCTCTCCGAATAACCATAAACTATATAGAGTCTTTAATCGTTGATCAGACTCATCATCTACTGCAGCTCTAGCGACATTTAGTAATGCCTCTCGATCTTTATGTAGTTGTTCAATAGTTTTAATGGTACATTCATCCAGCTCTTGTTTTTTAGCTAGGTGTGGATTAATCATAGTGATCTATCTAAGTTCTAACTTATCTACTTCTCTAAGTATAGAGAATACCTCATCTAGTGTTGAGCATATTAATTTGATTGTTTTATAATCATCTTCTTGATCTCTACCATCTAACTCTACCATATAACCATTACTATATCTATAGTAAGTTATACTCTCGCTAATTTCTTTTAATTCGCTTATTTGCTCAATCATTTGTAGTCCTTTTAACCATTGTATCTTTTAAGTGTTCTAAGTCTGTCACAATTTCTTTTGACAGCTCATGCCTTGCATATGTAGCGCTTGTTCGTACATATTGTCTATACTTTTCTAATAATAGTGATAATTCTATTATTGTGTTCTGATCTACTTCTTGCGTCATTAATACTCCTTATGTGGGTTGATTTGCCAATGTTCTAATTAGATAAGCATACTTACATCTATTACACTTAACTATAAGTGCATCTTCAGTTAGACATTTATCTTTCATTAGATTCAGTGGGTCATCGAGTTTTGCATACCATCCTAGGTATGTCCGCTCTTTTTCGTATGATAATAAATAGAAGTCTGAACCACATTGTTTACAATTTGGTATTTCTAATTCTTTCATTTATTCTCCTTTATAAAATTTGGTCAATTACCAATGAATGGCTCACAATAAGAATAAAGCGAAACGCTTTCTAGATGCTCTCCATTGATAGAATTTGAATATTGCATAGCTTCATAGTTTTCTCCATCGTAACTGTTGTACTGAGCTAAAACTGCTGAACAATTTAAATCCCAGAACCAACACCAGTCACCTTCTTTAGGTTGCCAAAGTTCTATACTTTTTCTACTACCATTAGTGCAGCATTTTAATATAGTGTCGTTTATTATTTTATATGGATTTGTACGAGCTGTTTCACAAGTTACCCAATCACCTACTTTAAAGCTCATTGTTTATCCTTTAATTCTCCATAACCTTATATGTATAAAGTATAGGTCTAAATACCTATAGTAGGTATCTCCAGATCGTTCTATATACCAACTAAATTTTCCATATAATGGATGTCGTTGTGGTAACTTCCATATTATCATAATTATTCCTTTGCTTTCTTTGCTATTTCTTTATATCCATTTTGTGTAGGATGAACTTTATCTTTTGACATTGCTGTTTTAGATATATCAATATAAGTATCTTTGAATTCATTACATATTTTAAAGACTGCTTCTCTTTGATTTTTATTAGGTACTATCCATACCACATTATTATCAAGTGTCTTCCTTAGTTTGAGTAGTTCATTATATGTATCTACTCCAAAGTCATTTGAGCCTAAGCTCACTATGTATTTGTTAGATGATTTCTTTATATACCATTTATTAAATGCTGGTGAAGATATTCCTACCTTCACTTGTTTTTGACATTCTGGTAAATAAGTAGATACTCCTTGAGCTATACTATCTCCTAATACAAGACATTCTAACATGTTGTATCCTTTCTATAGTTTACCTAATTGCTGAATTATATAATGCTTAGCTGTTGATCCTAAGTCCATTCGTTCCACTACTTCTATGATATGCTCTCGTCTAGAGATTACTCTATACGGAGCTTGAAAACTTATAAATAACCCAGGATTAATAGTTTCACACCCTGGCTTAGATGGTTTAGTGAAGAATTTCTTACTTATTTCACCGAAATTAAATGTTTTTATTTCTGTTTCCATTGTGTTCCCCTTTAGCTATAGAAACTCTATTGTTGTATATGCATTGAACTTGATTGAGTTAGGTTGACGTACTATAGCATCATCTTCGCCTATGACGACTAAGTCCCATGATTCTAGCTCTAAGTCTTCTAGAAAGTCCTCTAGCATTACTATCTCTGGATAAGCAGAATACCATTTCCAGTCTTCGAATGAGTAGATGTTTGTCTCTGGATTGTATTCCATCATATCTAGTGTTTCTTGTGCTTCTGCTGGTATTAATATTATTGGATCAATCCATACGTGTCCGTAGCTTCTATATCCCATTGTTTATCCTTTGTTTTTTAATGACTCCCAGTTAAAAGGTACTCTGTCTTCTTCTGGGCAGAAGTCATAATATTTTTTATCCCCTATTATTTTAGCCATATCCTTATTGATTTGTTTAGCATAGTCTGCTAATTCTTCCCTGGTTGAAATATCAGTCGGCTCAGGATTAATATCTTTAGTAAGATCTTTTACCTCGGCCATGATTTTTTCAATAGCAGGATATCTTGATAGGTCTTTATAGTGTTTAATGAATCTACCACAGAAAAACATTTCTTTGTAGATGTAACCTGGTGTGTTTGTTAGTTTAACTATATCTTCTAAACCACTGAATGGTAAGATGATACCTTTATGTCCTGTTCCAGATAAGCCTGAGCTTCTGTAACATTTAATTACTTTATCGTCTCTTTCTATTAGAAATAGAACTCTATGCATATACTCTTTAGCGTATAGTACTTTCATACTAATACTTTATTGAACTCAAAGCTATATGTATCTGGATATCTATCGAATATCTGTCTCCATTCGCTTAGTGAGTATTTATCTGAGTCTATTGTTTTTGATAGTCCTTTATGACTGATTGTTACTGTTACTTTATATTCCATTATATATCCTTTGTGTTTGGTGTTTTTACCACTACTTTTGCTGTTTAGCTATGTATGGTAAATTTAGGTTAATGATGTTTTTTAAGTGTACGTTTTTTATGTATCTTCGATAGTAGTTTTATATTACTAACATTAGTTACTGTTACCTTGCCTTTTGTGTGTAGGCTGAAGTATTCTTTAGTAGTACAGTTAAATTCTATCTGGTGAGATATTTTATTTATAGTAGGTATTACTTTGTAGAATGTTTCAGCATCTACCCAGCAGTGGTCCCTGTCTAATCCTTCGATATCAGTCAGTAGTACTTTAGGGTACATTGATTCTGTATCTCGTCTATTATGATGTATGATTGCTTTTATAGTAAGCATTAGTGTCCTTATTTAAATTAGTAGTATAGGATAAACCTATACTATATTATTGAGCAGATTGCTCACTATCTGATTTTACTTCTTTAGTATCTGTAGGTACGTCTCTATCAATGATACCTTCATCATATCCTTTAGAGATTGAATCAGGTATATTTTTTATTTCTTCTAGAGTAGTATCCACTACTTCTACAACTTCTCGTACTGTTTGTCCTATTGTTTTAGCTAACCATGAGATCATGTTTATTTCCTTGTTAATTTAGTTATATAGAGGAGATATACTCCTCTTAAGTTGATTAGATTGATTAGAGAACTAAGTCTAATCTATCGCCTTTGCTTTGTCTTACTTCTACATTAAGACCTTTCTCTGCTAATGCTTCGCATAGCATTTCAGGTTTTAGTCCTTTTACTGGTGATACGAATGCTACTAGATCATTATTTGAGTCTAGTAATGCGATGTATTCCCCTACTTTTGTTTCTTTTTCGAATATTGCCATTGTTTGTCCTTTTAGTTTTTATTGTGGTATCCCTACCATAGAATACTCCTGAGAGTACTCTAGCTAGAGAATATAATAAGACTCTGCTTTTTTAGCTGAACCAATATACATTGGTCTAGCATTTAGCCTGGTTATTCTTTTTTTGACTAGGTTGATGGCTTTGCCTAATCTGAGATTGTTGATAGCAGCTAGTGTTCTAGCTTTTTGTATCTCTGTTGTTGTGAGTTTCATTATTTCTCCTTGTTAATAAATAAGTATTCTGAAACTATCTCTGGATAGTTCTCTTGAAATTCTTCTATATCTCTATAGATAGCTTCACTGAAGTTCTCTAAGGTAGGATCTAATTCTAGCTCCTTAGCCATAGATAACAGATGCTCGTACACTAAATAGTGTTCTTCCTCTGATTTTGTCATCGACTTTCCTTTAAGTTATTGTTTATTATTGGGCATAGTATGATTATGGTTGTGAATTGTAGAATAAATTTTAGAATGAATTTAAGTTACAATTAAACAATGACCATATACATGTGAAGCCCTATTATTACGAGGTTCTAGTAATTATTGCACTCGCCTGAACTATCGTGTGTTGGTAGTGTTACTTCCATTTTAGTCTCCTTATTTTAAATTAGTGTCCCTGTGGGATCACAAGATGCCAAGGGCATACTCTACGGCTGGCACCTTACGTGAACCAGTAAATGAACTGGATAGTTACATTGTGAGAGTTGTGTATTACAGGATTACTTGGTGTTTTCATCCCTTAAGTAATAGCACACTAGAAGCCTCTGAGAGGCCTCTGTCTACTATTATTAGTCTTCCCATACCATTGGTGTAGATTCCATTAAATCAGCTCTAGTTAGTCTATCACCGAAGCTGTCTTCAGTTATATACTTATCGTTAGCATCTTTGATAGCTAAGCTTACTTTAGCTGTATTTAGTTTAGTTACGATATGTCCGAAGCAACCACCTTCCAGGATTGTTGCAAAGATTTCTCTTACAAGTTCGAACATTACATCTGTATATTGTTCATCAAATGTGAATGAATCGTGGTTAGGTACTACTGTTATACCTAGATCTTTAGCTTGGTTAACTAGTGTTCTAGCTACGTAAGCATCCAATGAATGGATAGCTCTAGGTAATAAGCCTGCAGCTTTAGCGTTCTCTACTAGAACTTTTCTATGGTGTGTATGTTGTCTTCTATATCCTGTAGCATCTACCCAGTATAGTGTTTCTGCTAGTGTTTCTGCTGACGCATATTGTGCTATAGAATTATCTGGTAATTCCCAATTAGCTATCGTAAATGGATTACCTTTAGTTAGTTTATTGAACATTGCTTTTAAAGCTACGATTGCTGGAGCAATTGTGTTCACTGTGTCTGACCATGTAGACCATAGTTTATCTTCGTCTTTGATTCCTGTGATTGACATAAGTCCTTCGACTTTTATCACTTGTTTACCTTCTCCGAAGAAACCTTTCTCTTCGATAACGCATCCATCTAGTAATCTTCGTTTACCAGCATTGTATGCCCAAACCATGAATAATGGTTTTATATTATCTTTGTTGAATTTGTTTATGTTGAGTTTAGTGTTTAGCTGGTCAGCTATTTGTAATCTCATATCTTCTTCTAGTTGTTCTTTAGGTAATAGTTTTACATACTTACCTAGAGATTTAGTTCCTAGTGCTAATGCGTACATTTGTACTACATTATTAGACATATCATATTTAACTTTAGTCGTTAAGTCTGATACTTTTACTAAGGCTCTAAGAGCCGCTGATGATTGTAGATGTCCTATCTCTGCCATGAAGTACCATCTTAGTGCACTATCGAATTTACCTGCTATGTAGTGACCTCCATTAGCTTTACTTGCTCTGATTTGTTCTTTGAAGAACTCTATTCTAGTCAGTGCCCAGTCTGGTAATACTGATAGTTTTAGATGTGCCTTATATGCTTCGGCTATTAAGTTCTCTGCATTATCTACGAACTCATACTTTGTAGAGTGCATAGTATTTATGAACTTTATTTGTGCATCTGATAGTGTTGGTGTTTGGTAGAACCAAGATGATCTAGTGATCATTTGTTTTTCTACTGGAGCTGGTTCAAGTAATATTGTTTTCTTACTTAGATAGTCAGCCATATCGGCTAACTCTCTCCACTCTTGTTTAGCTAGCTTGTCAGTTAGCTTTTCTGGTATACTGATTAAGTGAGTATGTTGTGATACTCTCATATCTAGTATGTTTAATGAACATAGTTCTGATAATAATTGAAGTTTAATCTCTTCGTTTATCCCCTCTGTTGTTGATTCAACAACATTGAATCTATTTACTAGACTAGTTTTTAGTTTGATTGCATTTAATGCTTGGCCTAGAGTTATAGACTCTTTGCCATTGTTTAGGATATCTCTTAAGATATTTGTCAGTGCGTCTGTTACTACTGGTCTTAGTTTTACCTTAGCTTGTATTAAGCTATTTAGGAACATAACTCTTATGTTCTGATGGTAGTATGTATATAGACTACCTTTCTCTTCTTGAGGAAGAGATTTTGCATAGGCTGCAAACGCTGTTGGTGTTTGTTCTATATTAGTTTTATGTACTTGAGCTATGTTAGCTCCTGTTTTAAGCATTAACATCCTTGATGCTTTATGAGCATCGTGTATGTATGTGTCTATCATTGATAGATCTGGGTACATTGAAACAATAGCTTCATTTATCTTTGTATTAAATTCTACTCTTAGATTATTATTATAGTTAGTTGTGAACTTTTTCATTTTATTTTCCTTGTTGAATGGTTTGTTATTGGCACACTTGCACAGCTTCGTAGTTTAGTTTATAGACGTCTCGGTCTATGGAAAGGAAACCTTTCCTCTTAATAACACCATTGTAGGAAATGGACCATACTAGGTATCATATTAGGTATGATTACATTTGTGTAAGACTATAGATGAATAGTAATACTCACTAAGATACTCCGAAGAGGAGTACCCTATGAGAATTAGATCTCATCAAGAGATGGAGTCTTCTTCTCTTTGCCAGCAGCTAATGCCTCCGACAAGGAGTCTATCATTTTATATGACAACTCCTTCCCAGTGGCAATACCACCAGCAACAACACCATGGTTTGTGATAGAGTCTTGCAACTCACTACCAAACTTAGTGTCTCTAGACAGCTTCTCAGCTGTAACATTAACAGTGTTTAAGATCGCTGTTGCACCAGCAATCCCTGCACCTAGTAGAAATTTAACGCTATCTACTGTAGCGAATGTTGTGTTTGAATTAGTATTCATTGATTATCCTTTCAAGATAAAGTATTGTTACAAGGTTATGGCCACCAAGATAAAGTCATAGCATTTGCCACACCATAGAGGTTGCTATAACATAGAGATAGTTTAGAGTCATTACGGACTTAGTGCAGAGGCTTAGGCTTTATACCAAACCTCTACAGAATACTCAATATTAGTGATGCTGATGATTGCATCTACGCTAATATTGTTTTCTGCTAGCCATGTATTTATATCCAAGAGTTGGCTGTATCCATGAGCAAATCTCTCTACCCTTAACATGGTAGTAACCCCATGTTAGAATAGTCCCATTTGTAGGTATTTGTTTCAAGGATGTCATCACCATCCTCACCAAACATCCACTCATCAACAGTGATGAAGTTGTCATCACACTCTCTGATATAAGAAGGGAATATCCACTCTCTTCTTAGAATCATCTTTTGCGATCTTTCGATCACATCACATATTGTATAATCTTCCATTTGTTTCTCCTTTATTAAAGTGGGAATGACCCCGATAGTGTAGTGCCTTGGTCTACATTCTTTAAGGCAATAGGTACTATTTGAACTGTGCTCTATAGTGAGACGTTCGACATCCCTCGATAAAGTTAGCATCAACCACACCCTTGACTGAAGCCTTGATGTTACGTGTGCAGTTATGCACTTTCGTACCATCTTTCAAGACTCTGTCCTGTTGTTTATCATCAGTAGGTGCTGATGCGAGCATTGCTCTTATCTCTTCCATTGTCATAGTATCCTCCTTCTATAACATTATAATGCAGTGCCATGGTCTGCGTTCTTTAGGCAAACAACCTTATAGATATATGTAACCTATAAAGCCTAATACTACCACACATGTAGTAATACCGAATACTACCACTACACCAGTGAAGTATTCCTCAGCACTTAGTGTGCCGTTATGGTTGTGCACCTCTACGATACACAGACTTAGAACAGCCAATAGGCTAATGAATATAAATAGAAACATAATTAACTCCTTAGTTAAAATAAATTGTTCTCACCCAACCAGGTGACACTGTAAAAATAAAGTAATAAGAGTAGCTACTGTATAAACTATCCTTACTACTAGGCCTATAGGGGGGGCTACCCCAACCCGACCCCACCCCAACCCAACCTCCCACCTCCATACAAAATTATAAAAATTTACAACATGAGCCCTTATAGTTTCGTTATAAGTATAATGACTACCAACTAATCACTGACCTACGGTGTTATAGGATAAGATATAAGATATAGGCTATAGTAACAAAGACGTTAACCATAGGGATTTATAGATGATAGGCATTACTCACCCTGAGTAACAACATTACCTACAGTGAGTAATAACATTACCTGTGGTAGGTAATACTTTTATATAAGTAATGTTTAAGTAGGGTTATGTTATACTGTTACTTATATAGGAGTAATAATGAGTAAAGTAATTGAAACAACAGAACATATAGACTATAATACTGGGGAAGTAAAGTCTAGTACAACCGTTAGAAGATTCAGAGGAGATGAACCTAGTTATATTAAAGTATACTTGGGTGATATAGCTTATCTGCATGGATTACCTACAGCTACTAGTGATCTCTTACAAGAGTTACTACAATATGTTACATATGGTACACAAGAGATTGGACTTACCGCTACATTTAAGAAACGTATAGCTGAAGCTACTGGTATGGCTATGCAAACACTTAATAATAAGTTACAAGATCTTTTAAGAGCAGGTATAATAGATAGGGTAGCTGTAGGTACATTTGTACTTAATCCTTATCTGTTTGGTAAAGGTGACTGGAAAACTATTAATGAGTTACGTAATAAGAATATTCACTTAGAGATTACATATGATGCTAAGACTGGTGAGAGGAAAGTTAGGGGTAGTATAGATGAATAAACGTAAGCTATTCTTAATTAAACATATGGTATTATCTAGTATATAATTACCTTTGTACAAGAGTTAATGATCAGTATATGTATAGATTTTAATAGGATAGATAATGATAATAGAAGATAGTTCAACATTGAATGGTAATATAGCTAAGAGACTTATGGGTGTACCTATTAAGGCTAGTAAAGATGTAGCTAATAAGAAGGTTAATCCTATGGAAGA
>ERZ1034363.1647-NODE-1647-length-12188-cov-2.337462_pt1 | contig 12188 bp, 12 predicted proteins | sample MGYA00520616_ERZ1034363 | MGnify/ENA primary metagenome ERZ1034363 (study PRJEB33736, sample SAMEA104284506) | Azolla filiculoides | biome: Urban; feature: Water surface; material: Ditch water | place: Netherlands | collected 2015-10-28 | depth 0-0.1 m ...
GTTCTGGCGGAAACACCTATTGAACCTGGCTCCATGCCTCGAAGCGCCATGCGCTGAGTTTCATCAGCGAGGTCAATTTTGTTGAAAACGATTAACTCAGGAATATTCCTAGCCCCAACCTCACCAATTACATTTCTGACTGTTGCAATCTGCCCCGACGGATCTGGATGAGAGGCATCAACAATGTGCACAATTAAATCGCTGCCCGCAATTTCTTCAAGCGTTGAACGAAACGCCTCAACTAGTTGATGCGGCAGGTTTCGCACAAAGCCCACCGTATCGGCGAATGTGAAGTCACGGCCATCGGGAGTCTTTGCTTTTCGAACCGTGGGATCAAGCGTTGCAAAAAGAGCGTTTTGCACCAGCACTCCGGCCTGAGTCATACGGTTTAGTAATGAAGACTTGCCCGCATTCGTGTAACCAGCAATCGCAACCGCTGGAATTGAATTACGGTCACGGTTTGCTCGCTTGGTTTCACGAGCTGGTTTCATGGCCGCGATTTGCTTGCGCAACTTTGCCATTCGCGTATTAATACGACGGCGGTCAAGTTCAATTTTGGTTTCACCGGGGCCACGAGAACCCATACCAACACCACCTGCGGCCTGACCACCGGCCTGACGAGACATTGATTCACCCCAACCACGAAGTCGAGGTAGAAGATATTCAAGCTGGGCTAGCTCTACCTGGGCTTTACCCTCTCGGCTTTTGGCATGTTGGGCAAAAATATCCAAGATCACGGCGGTTCTATCGATGACCTTTACGTTAATTACGTCTTCGAGTGCACGGCGCTGGCTTGGAGCAAGCTCTGTGTCGGCGATAACAGTATCTGCTTCAGCAGCCGCAACCAATTGCTTGAGCTCTTGCGCCTTGCCCTTTCCAAGAAATGTGGCCGGATCTGGATTTGCCCTTCTTTGAAGAAGTCCATCAAGCACTGTTGCACCAGCCGTTTCGGCGAGTGCCGCGAGTTCGCGAAGTGAGTTCTCTGCATCTAGCAAAGTATTTGAACCCCAGATGCCTATGAGGATTACCTTCTCAAGGCGAAGCTGGCGGTACTCAACATCTGTGATGTCTTGAAGCTCTGTTGACAGACCGGCTACGCGCTTAAGGGCAGAGCGGTCTTCACGTTCAAACTGGTCACCATCGGTGTCGCTATAGCCATGGGTCTCAGCGGCGCCAAGGGCCTCTGCGCGCTCACCGCGACGCAAGATACGCTCGACTACCTCATCGCCTCTAGAGGTGCCATGAGTGAAAGAGGGTTGGTCTTTCTCTTCTTCATTCACGCAACTAACACTAGTTTGCTCATCTGTAATAGTGTTTCGCTATGTCCTCAGAACATTACTTTTCTGAGACCCCAGCCAGCGATTACAAGCCAAAAGAAATCACTGTGACCATAAACGGTCAAGAAGTGATGCTGAACACCGCTGGTGGCGTCTTCAGCCCCGATCACATTGATCAGGGAACCAACGTGCTGTTGGCCCACCTAGAGCAGGCTCCTGCAGGCGGAAATCTTTTAGTCATTGGCTGCGGCTGGGGCCCTATTGCTTTATCTTTGGCCGCTCGTTCCCCCAAGGCCACAGTTTGGGCCATTGATGTTAACGAACGGTCACTTGAGCTGACCGCCGCCAACGCAAAACGATTGGGGCTAAGAAACATTAAATGCGCAAAGCCCGATGAGGTTCCCGCTGATATAAAGTTCAGCGGAATATGGTCTAACCCACCAATTCGAGTAGGTAAAGAGGTTCTGCACGAAATATTGCTTACCTGGTTGCCAAAACTAGAACCCGATGCAGATGCCTACCTGGTGGTTCAGAAAAATCTTGGTGCGGATTCTTTGCACCGTTGGTTGGAAGCAGAGCTGCCTCAGAATTTTTCAACGTTAAGGGTTGATACAGCAAAATCTTTTAGGGTCTTGCGGGTAAGAAACAAATAACTACTGCGCAACCTACCCAAGATTGTCTAGGTCTAAGACCCCATCGAAGACAAGTTCAGCGGCTCCACTAAAGCCAACATGTTAACCGTCTTCGGTTGCAAACATACGAACACCAAGTGTTCCGCCTGGAACAGTAACCTGCCAGATATTTGGCGCACCTGCCCCTGCCCAGTGGCGGGTCGCCAACGCTGCTGCGCAAATGCCTGTTCCACAAGAAAGAGTTTCACCAACGCCTCTTTCAAAGACGCGCATGGTTATGTGACCAACGCCATCTTTAACCATTGGTTCGGCGGGTACTACGAATTCAACATTGGCGCCAAGTGCTGGAGCCGGTTCTATTTTTGGAGCCTCATGAAGTTGAAGTTCAGCCAATTCGCCGTGTGACGCAAGCGCAACCACATAGTGAGGGTTGCCAACATTTATGCTGATACCGGGGCGCGCAATTTCAACTGCGGCGGCGTGGATCAATACATCGGGGCCGTCAAGCTTCCAACGACCAAGATCAACCGCAAATCCGGACATGTTGCGCTGTAAGTCTTTGACGCCAGCTCGGGTTCCAATTGACAAAGTCTCGCCATCTTTGAGCTCCACGATTCCGCGTTCGGTCAAGTAGCGAGCAAAAACGCGAGTTCCGTTTCCGCACATCTCGGCAACACTGCCGTCACCGTTGTAGTAATCCATAAACCAAATGGCCGTTGGTTCCTCAGCAAGAATCTGTTGGCCATTAGGGTGGTGCTCAGATTTGATTACACGTATGAAACCGTCGGCTCCGATGCCAAAATGGCGATCACAAATTTTTGCAATTTGCTCAGACGTAATGTTGATTTCGCCAGTAGGGTCAAGCACTAGCACGAAGTCATTACCCGTGCCGTGGCCCTTTGTGAACGAAATCAAATTTGTCATTACTCAAGCCTAAAGGCCTAGCCAATTGCGCACTAGCGCTAGCGCCTGCGAGTTCGCCTTGGGTTCTGTGTAATCAAGCCAGTTGATTCTAGAATCTCTGCGGAACCAAGACATTTGGCGCCGAGCATATTTTTGAGTTAGACGAACCGTGTCGGCTATGGCTTGCTCTTGAGTCATGGTTCCATCTATCTGCGCAAGAGCTTGGGCGTAACCAATAGCTCGAGACGAGGTCTTTCCCTCACGGACTCCAAGTGGAATCAAGTTGCGGGCCTCCTCTACTAAGCCCTGTTGCCACATCTTCAAGCCGCTTAACAAGATCTTCTCTTGGTCCGTTGATGCCGATTTCTAATACCGGTTGCCAATCCTCTGGCTCGTCAGGTAAAGCTGCAGCAAACGGCTCCCCGGTTAGCGTGATAATTTCGATGGCACGCACCGAGCGACGCCCGTTTTCAGGAATGATGCGACTGGCCGCAATAGGGTCTAGCGCCTTTAATCGCCGGTGCATTTCGTGTGGCCCAAGTTCATCGAGGTCTTGCTCCAGTTGCCTACGTAATTGCGCATCTCGAGCAGGAAACTCAAATTTATTTAAGACCGCGGCAACATAAAGCATTGAACCGCCCACCAAAATTGGCACTGTGCCGCTGGCCTGGAGGCTTTCAATTAGAGGACGTGCTACTGCTTGATATTCTGCCGCAGTTGACTCCTGCGTTATATCAAGCCAGTCAATCAAATGGTGCTGTATTCCAGAGCGTTCATTGTGTGCAAGCTTTGCGGTACCAATATTCATACCCCGATAAAACTGCATGGAATCGCAATTTATGATTTCAGCTTTTCCGCCACCCGCGATAATGTCTTCGGCGATTTGAATGGCAAGGTCTGATTTACCAGCTCCGGTTGGACCAACCACAGCGATGAGCTTGGGTTGCATTAGTGCGCGGCTTTACCAATTGTTGGCAGACCTAACGAAACCGTTGACTTGCCATTTGACTCGGCGGCAGGAGTTGCGCAGGCAGCCGCTTCGGCACGATCCCAGGCGTCTCCTGCAATAGTTTTGCGGATTTCAAAAACTGAAGTGTCATCGGCAAGCAAGTGGTATGGGGCCGCATCGGTGATTTTAATCGTGACCATATCGCCAGGTCGAGGGCGATCACCGGTGGCTGGTAGCTCAAAGTGGACCAAGCGATTCTCTGGAGTTCGGCCGCTCATGCGTGAAGTTGCGCCATCTTTGCGACCCTCGTAGGCAACTAAAACCTCTGCCGTTTTTCCAATTTGCGCTTGGTTCTCTTTTAGCGCCAATTGATTAACCAGAGCCATCAAACGCTCGTATCGCTCTTGAACAACTGCCTTTGGAATTTGGTCTTCCATTGTCTCAGCCGGAGTACCCGGGCGCTTCGAATACTGATAGGTGTATGCCGCGGTGAAGCGCGACTGCTCGACTACCCTCATGGTGTCTAGAAAGTCCTGTTCAGTTTCACCAGGAAAACCAACGATGATGTCTGTGGTTATCGCAGCATTAGGAATTTGCTTTCGAACACGATCAAGAATTCCAAGGTATTTCTCGCTTCGATAGCTGCGACGCATCTCCTTGAGGATTCGGTCACTGCCCGATTGCATAGGCATGTGCAACTGCGGCATCACGTTATGCGTTTCAGCCATTGCGTCAATAACATCATCGGTAAAAGCAGCTGGGTGCGGACTGGTGAAACGCACTCGCTCAAGACCTTTTATTTCGCCACAGGCACGCAAAAGTTTTGCGAAAGCGCCTTTATCGCCGAATTCCACTCCATACGTGTTCACGTTCTGACCTAAGAGCGTGACTTCGATAACGCCTTCGGCAACCAATGCTTCAATTTCGCCCAGAATTTCACCGGGACGACGGTCTTTTTCTTTGCCTCGCAAGCTAGGCACAATGCAGAACGTACAGGTGTTGTTGCAACCAACCGAGATGGAAACCATACCCGAGTAAGTTGAATCGCGTTTGGTTGGTAAATCGCTAGGAAAAGTTTCAAGGGCTTCAAGAATTTCAACTTGAGCCTCGTGATTGTGGCGAGCACGCTCTAACAAGGCAGGGAGAGAACCAATGTTGTGGGTTCCAAAAACAACATCAACCCAAGGCGCCTTTTTAACAATGGTTTCGCGATCTTTTTGTGCCAGGCAACCACCAACGGCGACCAAAATATCAGGGTTTTCCATTTTCTTTTCGTTGAGAATACCCAGATTGCCGTAAAGCTTGTTATCGGCATTTTCACGAACAGCGCAAGTGTTGAAGACAACTACATCAGGTTCAGAGCCGTCGGCTGGAACGTATCCAGCGCCCTCTAGAAGGCCAGTAAGGCGTTCTGAGTCATGAACGTTCATGGCACAGCCATAGGTGCGTACCTCGTAGGTGCGCGGTGCCTGCTGTGTGGTGGTCATAATCAACCAGTTTACTTAGCGCTCTTGAGTATGTGCTTCCTCAGCAAATTTGATAGCTGCAAACACTGAGCTACTGGCGTAGCCTTTGCGCTGAAGATAGCCGGCCAAACGACGGGTTCTGACATCTTTTTCAAGGTGTGCCATTTGGCTAAAACGCCTGGTGGCCAATTGCTTGGCCGATTCAAAGTCATCTTCTGCGGTTATCGCTGAGATTGCCTCTTCGACTAACTCTTGAGAGACACCCTTTTCGTTCAGTTCCCTTTTTATTGCAGACTTTGCGAGACCTTTATAGTTTCTTCGGCTATTCACAATGGTTTCAGCGAAGGCTGCGTCATCAATCAAGCCAACCTCGGTGAAGCGCTCAAGGACTTTTTCTGCAATTTCTGAAGAAATCTCGCGCTGTTCAAGAATTTTGCGAAGTTGAGCTGTGGACTTGGCGCTTCTGGCTAACTGGTGCAATAAAACGTTTCGTGCACGCGACTCTTGCTTTTCTGGGGAAAGCAAACGGGGCTGATCAAGTGAGCCGTCTTCAAGTTCGCCAGATGGGGGCCGGCGAGATTTGGAACGGCTACTTGATCTGCCCCGTTGAAAAGCCATAGTTGCCAGTAATTAGTTACTAGGCGCTTGCGGCCGTTGCAGGCGCTTTGGCATCTGCAACCTTTGATGCTGCTGATGCTTTGGCTGCAGAAGGAGCAGCCGCCTCAGCTGGCGAAGAAGTTACTTCAGCGACTTCGTCAATAGGTAGGTCTGCGACCGCACGAGGTACACCAATACCAAGTTTGGTCTTGATCTTTTTCTCAATTTCATCGGCAATCTTTGGGTTCTCAATAAGGAATCTGCGAGAGTTTTCTTTACCCTGGCCAAGCTGTTCACCTTCGTAGGTGTACCAAGCACCGGATTTCTTTACGATTTCTTTTTCAACACCAAAGTCAATCAAGCTACCTTCGCGTGAGATTCCAACGCCGTAGATGATGTCAAACTCTGCTTGCTTAAACGGAGCAGCCATCTTGTTCTTGACGACCTTGACGCGAGTACGGTTACCAACTGCGTCTGTACCGTCTTTCAAAGTTTCGATGCGGCGAATATCTAGACGAACCGATGCATAAAACTTAAGTGCCTTACCACCGGCGGTGGTTTCTGGGCTACCGAAGAACACACCGATCTTCTCGCGAAGCTGGTTGATGAAAATCATTGTGGTGCCGGTGTTGTTTAGAGCACCGGTCAACTTGCGCAGAGCCTGTGACATCAAACGAGCCTGCAGACCCACGTGGGAGTCACCCATCTCACCTTCGATTTCGGCACGTGGCACAAGAGCTGCCACAGAGTCGATAACTACAAGATCAATTGAGCCAGAGCGAACCAACATGTCGGCAATTTCAAGAGCCTGCTCACCTGTATCTGGTTGGCTAACCAAAAGTGCATCTGTGTCTACACCAAGCGCCTTTGCATATTCAGGGTCTAGTGCGTGTTCGGCATCGATAAAGGCGGCGATACCGCCGTTGCGCTGAGCGTTTGCAATTGCGTGCAATGCGACTGTGGTTTTACCTGAAGACTCTGGGCCGTAAACCTCAACGATTCGACCCTTTGGAAGTCCGCCAATACCTAGAGCAACATCCAGGGCAATTGAACCGGTCTGAATTACTTCTACCGGAGCACGTTCATCTGAACCCAGGCGCATGATTGCACCCTTGCCGAACTGACGGTCAATTTGAGCTAGTGCTGTGTCTAGCGCTTTTTCGCGATCTGATGGAGATGGCATTTTGTCCTCTGCTTTCTGAATCTCTAGTTATTGCTGACCGTATTCGAGGCAGTCGACGATCGACCCTCGGTCATCCAAGTTGTTGATAAATGCCATCAACTTCCTGGTGTGAATAACCTAACACCATTCGAACAAGATTTCGATAGTTATTTAAAGCGGCGTGTCGCTTTTTCGGTGTTTTGTTCAGTTTGTTTTGGTCTTTTTGGGCTGCGGTTTGCCCGCCCAGCGCTCTTTTGGGACCCCGTTGGCTTCACACAGGGCTAACCAAATCTCTTTTGGGTCAATGCCGGCAGCAAGTGCCTGCTCGGCTGTGCGGTCACCCAACGCGCCCATAACAAGGTCTCTAGAAATAACCTGCGAGTATGCCTGACCGAATTCATCGGTCATAAGGGTATTGAACTGGCTTAGGCGCACGGCCAGTTACCTAGCGAGAAGAAGCCAGGCTTGGGTCGTTATCGGCCAAGAATGAAGCGGGGACAGTGTCCGGAATGTAGCTGTTGCCAGATAGCGCTTCGCTGGCGAAGGCTTCTTCGAGGTTTACACCCTCGACGAGGGCTAGGCGGTCACTTACTTCACGCATAATGACTGAGATTGGCACTTCTAAGGCTTCAGCCAGGGAACCTAGGATCTCTGAAGATGCCTCTTTTTGGCCGCGTTCAACCTCACTTAGATAACCCAGGGCAACTGTGGCACGGCTGGCTACCTGGCGCAGGGTTTGGCCTTTTTGCAGGCGGAAGTCGCGCAGAACATCGCCGATTTCTTGACGTACTAGAACCACGTGGGCCTCCTTACTCTTCTCACAGGTAATCTACCTGCTCTTTGTGACAAACCTAAATCGCCGGCCTGAAAGTTCGCTGAGTGTTATGAAGAAGATAACCGGATTACAGCCCGAGGCATTCCCCTAAGGCTGAGATAGCCTGCTTTACCGTGGCCTGCTGAATTGCCTGGCGGTCCCCCGATAGATCCAAGGCAAAGACCGAATCGCCAATAGCACCAGGCCCGGAAATCGCTACGTAAACAGTGCCGACGGCTATTCCATCTTGAGTGTCTGGACCGGCGACTCCGGTGGTTGCAACACCGATGACGGTGCCTTCATCGGTGTTGGACTTAGTAGAAAGTTTGGTTCGCACTCCGGTGGCCATTTGTGCTGCAACTTCAGGATCAACTGCACCTTGGTTTTCAAGAAGCGTGCGAGAGACGCCAAGTAATTCATGCTTTAGAGATGTTTGATAAGCAACGATAGAACCCAGAAGCACCTTTGACGCACCAGCTACCGATGCAAATTCTGCGCTGAGTGCTCCACCGGTAAGTGACTCTGCAATCGCAAGTTTGAAGCCTTTAGCTTCAAGCTCTTGCAGAAGAGCGGCGGCATTCATTAGCTATTAATTCGTTCTCGGCGGCCGCGCGCTGCGGCGGGTCGCAAAGAAAACTAGCGAGGATTCGATAATTGAATACCACTCGCCGAACCAGGCGGTTAACGGTGAAACCACAAAACCAACCATGATTCCCTGGAAAATTGTTTTTAACTTTCCGCCAGAAGACGCAGCTACTACTTCATTTCTAATTACCACAAAACGATAAGCAGTGATTCCCAATTCACGAATCATGATGATTGCGGTAATCCACCAAGACACCTCACCAAGAATTGACAAAGTTACCAGTGCTCCACCAAGGAGAGCCTTGTCTGCAATTGGATCTAGAAGCTTTCCAAGATTTGTAATTAGACCGCGTTTGCGAGCGATTGCTCCATCTATGCCGTCGCTAGCCATAATGATGATGAATACCAAAACCGAAACCCAGCGCATTGCCGACTCGGGGTTACTAAATTCTGCGAGTGTCCAAATAAATAACGGCACAAAAATAATTCGAGCCATGGTGATGATGTTTGGAATGTTGAAAATAGAACTTGCCGTACGTTCAATCAGGTTTGATTTCTGCGAATTCCTTGAGTTGGGCATTATTGACGACCAGTTAGTTTCCAGGCGTCTTCGTCGCCATCTTCGTCATCGCCGAACCCGTTTCCGCCAGAAATTATTGAACGGTCTACATTCTCACGAGGAATGAAATCTTCAAAATCACCAGCTGCCAAATTTGATCCTTCAGGTTCGGAATCAATTACCGCAGCTGCAGCGGCTACCGCCGGTGTAGAAGATGCACCTGGCTCCCCGCGTAATTGCGCCAGCACGGTAGAAAGGTCTTCCGGTTTCACCATGACGTCACGAGCTTTTGATCCCTCACTTGGGCCCACTATGTTTCGTGATTCCAGTAGGTCCATCAATCGGCCAGCTTTAGCAAAGCCAACGCGCAACTTGCGCTGCAACATTGATGTTGAACCAAACTGCGAACTAATGATCAGCTCTGCCGCCTGAAGCAAAACGTCTAGGTCGTCGCCGATATCGGCATCGACCATATTCTTGGCTGCTACCGGTGCATCAACATCGGCACGGTACTCAGGCTCCATCTGCTGCTTGACGTGATCAACAATTCGCTGCAGCTCACTTTCGGCAAGCCAGGCACCCTGAACACGCATTGGCTTATTGGTGCCCATTGGTGAGAACAGGGCGTCACCCTGGCCGATAAGTTTTTCGGCACCTGGTTGATCCAAAATTACTCGGGAGTCAGTAACCGAAGTCACCGAGAAAGCCAAGCGGCTAGGGACGTTTGCCTTGATCAAACCGGTAACCACATCTACCGATGGGCGCTGGGTAGCTAGCACCAAGTGAATACCTGAGGCACGTGCAAGCTGAGTGATGCGGACAATTGAATCTTCAACATCGCGTGGTGCAACAATCATCAAGTCGGCAAGCTCGTCTACTACAACAAGCAGGTAAGGGTATGGCTGCAACTTTCGCTGTGAGCCTTCAGGAATCTTTACCTCGCCGGCAACAACTGCACGATTGAAATCATCGATGTGCTTAAAACCAAAACTTGCCAGGTCGTCGTAGCGCATGTCCATTTCTTTAACAACCCACTGCAGAGCCTCGGCGGCTTTCTTGGCGTTGGTAATAATTGGAGTAATAAGGTGCGGCACACCCTGATAAGCGGCAAGTTCCACGCGCTTTGGGTCAATCAATACCATTCGCACTTCGGCCGGCTTGGCGCGCATCAAAATTGAAGTGATCATTGAGTTAACAAAACTTGACTTACCCGCACCGGTAGCACCGGCTACCAAAAGGTGCGGCATTTTTGCAAGGTTGGCGATCACATAACCACCCTCAACATCTTTACCAATACCAATAGTCAGTGGGTGCAAACTCTTGGCGGCAACATCAGAGCGCAACACATCGCCAAGCGAGACGGTTTCTCTATCGGTGTTTGGAATTTCAATACCGATAAGTGACTTGCCCGGAATTGGAGCGAGAATGCGGACCTCGTTTGAGGCAACTGCATAAGAAATATTGCTAGCCAGACGAGTTACCGCCTCAACCTTTACACCTGGAGCAAGCTCAACTTCGTATCGGGTAACCGTTGGGCCGCGAGAGAAACCAACTACTGCTGCTTCAACGTTGAATTCTTTGAAGACGCTGGTGATTGATGCAACAACCTGATCGTTCGCCGCCGACTTAGCTTTTGGAGGGGTGCCCGGAGCCAAAATACTCAGGGGAGGCATAGCGTAGGGGCGATTTACCCTAGGCGCTGATGGCGCTGCCGCCGGAGCAGCGGCTGCAACCACCGGAGCTGGTGCCGGGGCCACGAACTCTGCGGCTGGAGCTGGAATAGTAATTGGCTCGGTCTTGGTGGTATCTACAATTTGGTTTGCGTCAACCGATGGAACACTTAGCTGCGTTGCTTGCAAACTGTCGTTAAAGATTGCATCAAAGGCGTCTTCGTCTGCCGCTACAAGTGGGCTATCGAAGGCTGAGTCTTCGTTGCCTTTTCCACGACGCCACCATGGAACCTTGGTGCCATCAAAGGCATCAGGTAACTCGTCTTCAACTTCTTCAACCTCGGCACGAGCGCGAGACTCACCAAATAGGTACGTGGTTAGCTCACGTAGTCGCTCACCGATGCGGTTTGGAGCTGTTTTCGTCATGATCAACAGCGAGCCAAAAACGAAGGCAGCCAAAACTGGGATAGTTCCCCAGATGGTGATGGTGTTGAAGAAGGGAACAGAAATTAGCCAGCCAAAAATACCACCGCTGTAAGCAAGTGGCCATTCGCCGTCATAGGGCTGAACGGCTTTGCCTTCTTTTAGGAAAACTACGTGAAAGAAACCGCTGATTGAAACTAGAAACAGGAAGAGCCCGATTCCGATTCGCCCGTTATCGCGAACGGTTGACGGATGACGCATTAGATAAATTGCAAAGATGATCATCACGACCGGCAGGGCAAAAGATAGCCGGCCAAACAAGGCGCCCATCGTCCAGACGTGAATTCCGTGTGCCCAATCTTGCTTGATCAGCACCCAGCCAAAGATTGCACCGATAACGCCTAATAAGAAGATAAAGAAAGGCAGGCCATCGCGGCGGTCTTCTTTAGCAATCTTGTCTGGGCTCAGTGCGCGTGCGCCGGCACCCACGGCGTGGGCGAAAAACATGTAGATAGATGTAAAAGCGGAACCAGAATCAGCCTGAGTTTGACGAGCTCGAGTTGCAGCAGCTCGCGGAGTTGCTGAACGGGGTGCCGCAGCCCGGGTGCGCGGAGCGCTCTTAGCCCTAGATGCGGGCTTGCGAGGGGTTGGTTTACGCGCGGCCATGCCTCAAAACTAACAGCCACCACCGCCAGATGCCCGTAGGCACGGCGAAGTTAGCCTTCGATGACAACCGGAATGATCATTGGGCGACGCCTGTGTGCCTTGTTCACCCAAGTACCAATAGTTCGGCGAATGACCTGCTGCATTGCATAGGCGTCTCGTACTCCCTCACTTGCCGCTTCAGACAAAGCACGCTCGATAAGAGGCTTCACTGCGTCAAAGACGTGGTCGCCCTCGGCAAAGGCTCTTGCCCTAATCTCTGGGCCAACAATTACGCGACCGGTTTCTTTACTAATCACAGCAAAGATTGAGATGAAACCTTCTTCGGCAAGCACCCTGCGATCGTGAAGGTCATCATCGGTGATGGTTCCAACATTTTTGCCATCTACGTAAAGAAGGCCACATTCAACCGCGCCAACGACTTCGGCCACACCATCAACTAAGTCAATGACCCAGCAATCTTCAGTAATTAAGACACGCTCGTGCGG
>ERZ1034363.1648-NODE-1648-length-12184-cov-3.461138_pt1 | contig 12184 bp, 5 predicted proteins | sample MGYA00520616_ERZ1034363 | MGnify/ENA primary metagenome ERZ1034363 (study PRJEB33736, sample SAMEA104284506) | Azolla filiculoides | biome: Urban; feature: Water surface; material: Ditch water | place: Netherlands | collected 2015-10-28 | depth 0-0.1 m ...
TCACCGCTTTTGACTTTTTAATATTAAAGTGGAAATTCGAACGACAGAGGTACGCTGACTTTACAATGGACTTAGGATTACTTTTAGTAATCATACAACTATTCCATGGATCAATCAGTGGAATGATGATTGGAATGGTAGCACAAGTTATTATCTCATTCTATCTATTAATATATCCACCAAATATATCAAAGTTTGGACTATAACTTATGCGTAAAACATTAAACATATTTTATGCAGTAATCATCTCAATAACAATAGTAGCTGCTTTAGTTGCTACTATGTATATAGCGTATCTAATGATACCTATACTTTTACTAGCCTTAGTTGGTTTTAGTAGCTATACTTATTTTAAGTATAAATCTGCTAAAGAAACTAATAACTACTTCTCTACAAAATATTAGAGTAAGGAACCATATTACCAGGGTTAATTGCATCAAACGGATTAGTGAATATACTATCTTTACTAAATTTACTAAAGATATTAGATGCTAGTATGTTTTGACCATGAGACCCTAGTATAGCATTTTCAATCAAGTTTGTACTTAGTGATACTGGATTTCTAGTAGCTAAGTTCAACAATACTCTTTGAATTCTTGTAAAGAATGAAGGGAATGGCATTAAGTATAAATCACTCATAAACTTTAACCCTTTAGGCATGTTTACTTTATAATCAGGAATTGCTACTAGAGCATCTTGTACTGCCTCAGCTTCACTCATACCTGAGTTCTTATTATGTCGATAAAGTATCCATCTAGGTACTAAGTCGGCATATATAGTTAAAGCTCCACCAAATTTTACAAATGTAGAGTTAGGTGTAGCTATTAACATCCCTAAGTACGCTTTAGCATCATCACTATTTTTCATAGATGCAATATCATCAGCTACTGTTTTTACTAACTTACCTAACTTTTCAGTACTTTCTATACCTTCTAATTTATCACCTATATAACTATATATTGCTTCACCATTAAAACCAAATTTAGCAAACTTCATAACAGCTTTAGCAAGTTTAGTTTGCTCACCATCTGGTAACACAGTTAACTTATCTAATACTTTATCCATCTCAACTTGTAACCCACTAATAGACTCTCTATCTTTTACCAACATCTCAGTACCTAATGATTGAATAAATCCATTAGCATGTGCTGCTGAAAAAGGATGCGTAGATATTTCTTTCTCTACTGCTCTAATCTCACTTTCATACTTTTTAACTTCATTTTCATTTGTACTTCCACGTTTTTTCAATAATAATTCTAATCTTTTATTTCTAAGATCAGTCATTTCTTTACTATATTTAACCGCTTCTTTACTATATCTATATATCTCTTCGAATGAAGCTCCTTTAGCTAGAATTAACGATGCATTAGATACTAAATCCATAACTATTTTAGGTGCATTTAATATAATCATATTAATTTTAATATATCTTATTAAATCTTTTACTCTGTTAAGCATTTGATTAGCTGTGTAATTATCCTTAAAGAACTCACCCTCTCTATAACCTTCTACTTGGTACGCAATATCTTTTCGTATTAAATCTACTTTATCCTTAAACCCACCAACATCAGATAATATTGCAGTATCTACATTTCTAAACTCATTTCTAACTTTCTTAGATAAAGATTTTATCAGTACATCTTTAGGTAGCTTAATATAAATAGGATGATTGTTATCATCAATTAAAGCTTCTAATTCTTGATTAATAACTTCAACTGTTTTATTTGTTCCATTATATGTAAACCCATCTACAAGTGCATTTCTAATTGCATTAGTTTCTAATAATAAACTTTTATGTGCATAAGCTCTTAAAAGTGATTTTACTGGATCATTATAATACCCTAATATCTTTTTCTCTTCAGCAGTTAACTGTAACAGTTTAGTATCTGAACCATCTAACCCTATTCCATCTATAAATGCATTTTTATCAGAACTTTGATAATCTTCACTAAATCTTTGCTCATTAGTTAAAGGTATTCCAGTTTTTATATAACTAACATTTGTACCTATCCCTTCTTGTAAACCATCAGTTCTTTCTCTATAAACTATCCCTAACTTACCACTAGATGTTGGTACTCTTGTCTCTAAAACTTTCCAACCATTTTCCTCAGTAAACTGTCTACCATTATACTCACTATATGTAACTACTCTAAGTTCATAGTTATTCATTGGTATATCATCTATAAGATTACCTCTAGCAATTTTAATATCACCAGATGTTCTATGTAATTCATCATCCATTGACTTAACTGCTAATGAGTGTGATATTAATGTATTATATATATCTCTATGTGATTTAAATAAATCTATTAATATATCTTCACTACTTTCAATTTTATTTAAAGAGTATAATGTACTAAGGATTTCTAATTCTGCTACATTTCTTGTTATATTATATTGTTGTATATTTTGTTTAATCCCTGATTGTCCAGTAGTATCTTCATCTAAATATACTTTAGATAAGTTATCTGCAACGTATTTCAGATTACCAACCTTACCTTCATATAAAGTAATCAAATCTTTTAAAGTAGTTTGTCCTTCAACTAGTTTAAGTAAATCACCACTTTGTGCAATATTAAAGATAGCTGACTTAGCTATAATATCATCTAACTTCCCTATCATCTCTTCATCATAAGCTTCATTAAGCTTCTTATCCATCTCTATTGTAGTCTCATCCATTAACTTAATAGCATTTTGCTTAGCAGCATTTGCCATAGAACTAAGCTTATTTAAGTTATGCCATAAATCACCCATTCCTTCTGGATTTAAATATGTTCTTAACTGTTTAACTAGCTCATTAGAGTTCCAAGTATCTGAAATCATATCTTTAGTTTCAGCATATAAGGGTAAACTATCTAAAGCCCAAGTATCAAACTTATCAAAAGCAATACCACCATATGTACTAGTGATTGGAAGTACTCCACCTATTATAAGATTACTTACATATTTATTACTATTAGCCATAGCTGTAGTAATTCTATCATTTATATCATCTTCTACTTTAGCTTCAGTATATAGCATATGAGGCATAACAAATTCTTCTGAACTAATGAAACCTTTATTAAGTCTTCTTAGTTCATTGATCATCTTACCACCATGACCCTCAGCTCGCATGTAAGCTTCTTCAGCTAGTTTAATCTCTTCATCACTTATATCTTTAACTGATTTCTTTAATCTCTCTAGGTATTCCTCTTTTGTCAAACAAGCCATTAACTATTTCCCTTCACATGAATCCTGAATCTCTTCAGTCTTTTCTATAATCTCATTATCTCTATCAACCTTATTAGTTATTGTATCTAAAGTTGTCTTAACAGGGGCTTTATCACCTTTAGTAGTATCTTTTTTACCCATAGCTTCAATATTTTTAGTAGTATATACATCTTTAAAAACTGGATAGATATCTAAAGTATCTACTTTATCTGCTATAATATTTTCTAAAATCACATTATCAAAATTATTCCCATTATATGTAACTACAGTTTTTCCTTTTAATAAATCCTGTAACTGCTTCTTAATATCATCCGTTGATTTAACATCAACACTATTTTTTGTATATAACTCCTCTATTTCCTTCATTGATCTTAATCCATCAATTGTTGTATCAGCTTGAAAATCTTTAACAGCTGATAAGTTATCTTTGAAGTATAACACGCCTTTAACTTTACCATCACCACTAACATAAGCTACTTCATAAGGGATTGCAGTAGCAGCATCAACTTTTATGTCAGGATTAGCAGCAGTCTCAAAGTCTAAGTAAATAGTGTTTGATCCATTTGGGTCAAATCCATTATCCATTATTTTAGAAAGAGCTGTTTTAGCCTCTACATTGTTTTCTCTCAATGTCACACTTTGTCCATGTAACTTTAGCTGACTTGCCATTGCAGCAGTAATACCTTTAAGAGTACTAATATCACCATAAGCAGTGTGAGCATTATCAATAGCTACTCCAAAAAAATTAGCTGCATCACTCTGTTTATTCGACTTTTTAATCGTTGACGTATCTGTTGTATTAGAATTACTAGTACCAGCGTCGAATGAAGAAGTAGTGTTCGCTTCAGTACTTGTCTCATTAGACTTAATCTGAGGTAACTTACTATCTGATAGATCAGTCATAAATGAATATGGTATAATATCAGCAGTTTTTAAGAATTCTTTTTTACTTTTTAAATTCTCTTCACTTCTAGTTATGATATCTTTTATCTTATCTTTAGAACCACCTTTAGAAAGATACTCATTAATCAATTCCTCAACAATATCATACCCTTGATTAACCGCAATAAGTTCTTCTTGATATATAGTGCTAAATAAACTAGCGAGTTTACTATTAGTTATCGCAGCATCATGTATAAGCATAATAGCTTCATTATCATTAAAGTCTCTACCTAATTCCTTTTTAACTCTGTTAATTGTTCTAGAAAGTACTGTAGCATCTATAGTATGTATAGGAATAACTTTAGCTGATGTTATATTTGAAGCTCGAGTTTTAGATACGGCATCAACAGTTTGATCATTTACTTTTTCTTTCATAATCATCTCTTTAGCTTTAGATAACGGTATCTTATCTTTATTCTTAGCAGTATTTAATTTTCCTTCCGAATTAAGTACTGAATATGGACTATTAATACTAACTAATGAATTATTACTCTCAATTAACTCATATAATGTTTCAATATCTGCATTTCGTTTTCCAAATAATGGATTAGTATAGACTTCTTCTAAAACACTTTCTACTAAGAATTTACCTGTAGTACCTGAAACTTTATTAATAAAAGTTTCTCGTATTGCTTTTAAAGCTTCAATACTAGTTTTATTATTAAGTAAAGCATCTACATCTGAACTACTCATACCATAAATTTCAAACACCTTAATCATTTGGCTTTTATCTTTTAACTTAGCTACTAATTCAAATAAGTCTTTAGCAAATTGTATTTGATTATTTTTAGATGATTGTCCATATATAAATGTCATAATAGGCATCTTTATAAGTTCTCTAACATCTAAGTTTAGTATAGGTAGTAATCTACTAGTCTCTGATAAACCTTTATTATACTTAACGCTATACTTACTACCACTAGTATCTGAGTTAAAGATATCAACTTTCCTTTGTAATTCATCAACAGCAATAGCATAAGCATCTCTTAGTTCATTTTTTATAACTTCCTCAGTACCTTTAAACCCTAATCTTTTTAGCATTTCTTGAACTTGTGTATTACCAGCATTCTGTAACAACATAATCAATAATCCAGAAGCTGTTGCATCTACCTCTGCCATATAAGTTGACTCAATATCACCTTCATTGCTTCTAATATCTTTAATAGCACTAATTAATTTAATGATTTTCCATGGAGACATACCAGTTAATGCATCTAACTCTTTTACCTTTCCATCTGATATTTTAGCAATACCAGTAAGTATATTAATTATACCATCTGCTGTTGCTTCATTAAAATTTTTAAACTCATTAGTAAGTTCAGTTAAGTCCTCATTAGACTCAGGGTCTGTTATAAATGAAACGGGTATCTTAAATTCAACAGCAATCCTTCTAATCAATACTTCTTTTTCTGTCATTTTATATGAATTATCAATAGTAGTGGCACTATACTTAGTTGGTTTATCAGCAACCATTACCTGTCTAGCAAACTTCTTATCTGATTGAAAATTAAGTACTGTTTCAAATACATTTAACCTGCTATTAACAGCTACAAAATAGTTAAAGAACATTGGATCATTATCAATAAGGTTATCATAGTTTTCCATTAACCCTTCCATTGGTGATGTTTGAGATAACTCAACTCCAAGATTACTATCTCTAAATAATGCGCCATCAGCATCCTTATTAAGGTCTATCCCAAAAATAGTTTTTATAGTAGATGGAGATACACCTTTAAACTTTCCTTCTAAATACTTTTTAAAAGATATCGGTGTTTTAGGGGACTTCTTTTTAGCGTTTTCAAAATCTTTTTTTAATAGATCAAGCATAGATTTTACATTAGGATTTATTTTAAATTTAAATGAATTAATAGTAGATACAGTATCTTTAAGTTCCTTATCCATACTCTGTAAATCTTGAATACTTGCTTCATAAGCAGATGCCTCTCTAACAGGCAATGCTTCAGTTTGTGGTTCAACTAGTCTACTAGTCTGTTTTAAAACTGAAAGCATACTCAAAGCTTGTTCGCTTAGTGCAGCAGGATTTGCAGCATTATTAAATTCTTCATTTAATAGTACTGTTGGACCAGTTTGAATAGGATCACGCTTAATTCTCTTACTATTCTCTTTATCACTTATAACCCCAGAACCAGCTATCCATTTACCTTCTTGATTAATACTAATAATACCAGTTTTATCAGCTAATGTTTTAACTGCTGCCATTCCAACTGCAGCTGCTGAAACAGATGATCTTCTAGGATCACCTGAAGTAACTAAACCCTTAGATGCAAGAATAGCTCTACCTATTGTTGGATACAACCTAGATAACCCAGTCGACAATCCATCAATATTCTTAGTTTCTATATCAGTAAGTTTTATATTATAAGCATCAGCTAATGCTTCTTCATTATTCATGGAATCTAATATATACTTAAGAGCTATACTAGATTCTATAATCTCATCTGCCGATAACTTGTCTTTTTCATCAGCTATATTTGTATCAAAGTATTTTCTAAAGATATTCATTGTAGTATCAATCTCTGCTGAAGAGGTATCTAATAGTCTAGAGATCTTAGTTCCAACATCATTCCTATCTTTAATAAACTCATTAAAAGTCTTTTGTGCATTATCAAATGCTTTAGCTTTACCTATAAATAAGTCTCTATAGCTATTTTTTAACTCATCACTAGATGTTACTTCTAAATAGTCTAGTTTAAACTGCTTACCTTGACCTGGCAACTTCTTTTGTAAATCCCTTAAGTTAGTAACACCATACTTCTTTTTTAAAGAAGCTACATAATCTGTAACTTCTACCTTATATGAGCATTCTGCCATTACTTACACTCCATTTTTATTTCTATAGTTTTAGTAACAATATTTTCTTTACCGAAGCTCTCTTCCTTAAAATCAACACCTAATGATTTGAAAAGATGTATAGTATTCTCATCAATCTCCATTGCATTATATAAATCTGTAACTTGTTCATCTGTTAGATTATCTATATTTTTAGCAACAGTTTCATTAATTGCTGTAGAGTTCTTCAAGTTTTCTCTAATTGAAGCAATCTTATCTTTTTGAGCAGCTTTCTTTTCTTTAATAATTTTCTTACTGTTATTTCTTATTATATCTAACTTTCGCTTAATGTTACTATAAGTAGCTTCATTTACAAGGTTAGATAAGTTAAATTGATCTAATATAGTTTCAGCAATATCAATATCAGCCATACTCTCAGCAGCATTAGCTTTAAGTGTTTCAGCTAAATACTTTCTCTTATCAGCAGCTGACCAACTAGCTAGTGTATTTGTCTTAGTAGCTACTTCTCTAGCTTTCTTAATAGTATCTATAAGAGCTTTATTTAATACCATTTTATTATCTACTATAGGGCTTGAATAAGATACAGGAGTATCTATACCTAATGAAGCTAGTAATGACTTGTCAGTATGCTTTTTAAGCTCTGATGGTGTCATTTGTGATAAAGAATTAGCAAACTTTTCAATTATCCCACTAGTTTTTTCATCTAATGATCCATCAGCAGCTGCTTCTTCTATTTCTTTTCGTATGTCACCAAATTCAGTAGTATTAAAGTCCTTTGCTGTCATTCTCTTTATATCAGTCACACCAATAAACTTATCAACTATTTTTCGTTTAGTTAGTTCATTATTAATCTGCTTAGCTATAAACTGAGGTTTAAGTGGTTTATAGTTATCTTCACTAACAATACTATTAGATATTGTATTAATAAAATCAGCATTAGCTACTTTTAGTAGTGAAGCTGTTGGTATATTAGCTAATGTTTTTGTTAAGTTAGATTTTATATCACTAACATCAGAAGCATCAGTGAATAATCTTTTAAGCATAGTAAGTACAGTACCCTTACCTGAAGTAACCTTAACATCTGCTAACATATCATTTAATGGTTTAAGATCAGCAGTAGTAATAGCTACATCTTTAACACTTGTATCTAAGTTCTGTAACTCCTCAAGTGTAGTAGCTTCACTAACAGCTTTAACGATAGGATCTGTAGAGCCTTCTAATGATGCTAACATATTAGCTTTAATAGTATCTACGTCTGTAGTACCCATATCATCAATGCTTGTATACTTATCTACTGGAACAGAAGGAAGTGCCTCACCTGAGAACTTCTTAGTTAAATCATTATATACAAAAGATTTATCTTCACGTTGTTCTGCTACACTTTGTGTTAATGCATCTAATCTACCAATTAAAGCTTCTTTAGTTCCATCTAAATCACCAGCAAGAGCACTCTTATGTATATTTTCATCACTAGATACAGTACCAATACCAAAAGAATTATTTGTTTCTAAATCATTAACAGCAGCTGCTAAATCATCAACTGTTTCAAAACCAGCTACTTTACCTTTTAATTCATTTATTGCATTAAGCTGTTCATCATGTGTTGCTATATCACTTTCTAATGTATACATCCTAGTTGATACTTCAGGATCAGCTGATAATGCTTCACTAGCAGTTTTTAAAGCTTGTAACCTAGCAAACTTAGGATCTACATCTTGGAATGGCAGATTAGCTGTCTTAGAAACACCACCGGCTGCTGCTCCAAGTATCCCTTGAGTTGCTAAGTCATATGCAGTATCTTTTGTTAGAATCTCACCTTGTTTAGATGTATCATATTTTTGTCCAACAACTTCAGATATACCTTGGATAACCTCTTCAACACCCTCTTCAAGAGCTGATCCACCTACCTCAGCTACCCATCTATATAGTCGATTAGTTAATGCTCTAAGAGCTATATTATCTAATCCTTTTGCAGCATCTAAAGCTGCAGTATATGCGGGTTTAAACCCTGCCATACCTTTTGTAAAGTTATTGGCTATCCCATAAATAGCTCCAGCTGATCCAGCTATTAAATAATCTGATGCATCTAGGTCAGTTGTACCTTTAATCTTAGCTCTAGCCTCTAATGTATCATTCATCATGCTTGCAGCTGATGCTACAAGACCTGGTACTCCAGTTGAAGCTAATATCATATCACCAGCACTGCTTGCAATAACTTCTGGAGCTAATAACACACCTTCTAGTGATTTAGTTATCTTATCTAAAACAGTACTTTTAGGATCACCCATAGTCTGTTTCCAGTCATCTGTCCAACCAGATATATTACTTTGATAACCATATTCTTCTGGTTTTTTATAATCATCTAAACCAACAAAATTACCATTATCATCAAAATAACCACCAAGGAATGAAGGGAGTGCAGCTTTAATATCAGCAGATGCTTGTTTCTCTGTTTTATCTTGTCCTAGCCATGAGCTATCAGATTTTTGTTTAACAGCTTCCTTATAAACTCTAGCTACTCCATCCATTACAGTATCTAATACTCCAGCCCCAGCTCTCCCAATACTATATTGAGTAGCATCTACTAAGTTACCATAGTATCCTTTATAATCAGTTGCAAGGAACATCTCATCATTGTCTTCACCTATATAATCACCAGCAGCGTTGAACCCTTTAGGTATCATAGGTGTACCAGTTCCACCAAGTGGTGTTGATCTGTTTAAATTAGTTGTAGAGAATAACGGATCCATTGCTGTTTTAGTATATTCATGAGATCCACCACCATACTTAGCTATATTCTCTGGTGTCTCTGCATCATATCCAGTACCCATTGCTCTAGCATTTATTGTAGCTTTATCATTATATCTATTATACTCAAACATTTCGGCAGGAGTTGCTTTTAATCTCATATCCATTAAAGCATCACCAGCTATTTTTACAGCAGGGCCTGATGTTCCATCATATCCTAATGTACCATCTTTTTGTTTACGAGTATTTTCATATGGATTATAAGTTCTTTTATCCATATATCTAGCTTTTTCTGGTGTTATCCCTTGAGCAGCAGCTTCTGGAGAAATGTCACTAGCAGCTAATCCTAACTTAGATACGCCTCCAGACAAATTACGAAGATACATATTTCTTTCAGGACCAAAGTATTGTTCATATTTATATCCAATATCAGTACCTGCTTTATCATACATATGTTTAGCTTCATATGTTGCAGTAGGATCTAATTTAGCACCTGGTGTCAGTGATCTTAAAACATCAGTTTTAGCTATCTCAGCACCTTTAAATAATTGTGCATCTCTAGCTAATCGACCTAGCTCTTCTTGTTGGTTAGTAAAATCATGAACAGTGTTTGTTGAAAGTCCTCTAGCATTTACTGCTGGAACCTTCTCAACATTACTAATTTTCATTTTAGCTTGTAGAGCTTCTGCTTTTCTTTCTGCAGCATACTCTAACCTAGCTAATTTATTTAGTTCATCTCCAGTACCTTCGAAGACAGATTTTAATGATATATCTCCAAAAACATCCTCAACAGAAGTACTCCAATCACTACGCATGTTTATCCTTTTATTTTTGTTTTTTCATTAAATCGTATGCTGAAGTACCATTCCATTCAAACCATTTCCCTATATCATCATCTTCATAATCACCAAAATAGTCACCAACCATATACCAAGGAGATGTTGAACTCTTAAGAAGTTCTCTGTCAAGTTTATCCTCAAAAGCTCGTTTCCCTTCAATAGTGTTTATTTTATTAAAATAACTTTTTTGGAATTTAGGGTTATTTAAAAATGCCAATGTATTTGTTAAAGTATCATTATTAACTTTACCAAGATACTTAGCTTTTAAACCGTCTCCTATAGTTTTAGGAGTAATTTTTTTAAACTCATCTTTCTGTTCTTTATAAGCATCTTGTGCTACTTTTCCTTGTGCTAACAGTACATCTACGGGTATACCTCTAGCAGCATCTCTCTTTAGCATAGCTCGCGTCTCTACTGGAAGCATTGGCATAAGAGCCTCAAGAGTAGCTTTCTTAATTTTGTTTTCTTTATTGTCTATAAGGTTTTGTTTTCTTAATTCAAAGTTCTGACTATTTCGTTGCAATGCAGCGCTTGCCCTTATTTGTTTATCAGTCTGTCCTGCAGTGAATTGATTTTGTTTTTTAGTTTTTAATTGATCTTCAATTTCACCAAAAGCTCTATTCTTTTCAGCTAACATAGCTGAAGGGTCTATACTCTGTCCTTCATACGAAGTTGGCATTGCACCAACTCTAGATAGCATAGCTGATTTAGCTTCAGGAGTATCATTATAAACAGCTTGCATCTTATTAACTTGACCTTGTATATCAGCTTTAGGATTTCTTGCGTATAGCTCAGCTAACTTTCTACCTTGCTCTTCATTTACTACGTCTTTACTATAGTTATTAAGAACATTACTATAATCAACTAAAGCAGCTTGTGTTCTATCTGTTTTAGCTAAAGCATCAACAGCTCTTTTTTCTTGATTTTGTTGTATAGCAAGCATAGCATCTGCTCGCTTATTTTCAATTTCTAGTTGTTTAGCAGCTTGATCTAGTTTATATTGCTCTATTTCTCTATCTCTAAACCCACCACCAACAGACATAGCTATCGTAGCTGCTTTAGCATATGCGTCAGAAACTGAGTCTGCCGCTGGCTTTACACCTTGTAAGTAATTAGTCATCTATTTATCCAACTTTATTAACTGGTAAATTCTTAGCTGGCATAGCTGATGCTAAGGCTAATCCAAAGTCTTCTTGTTTTTTATTAGACCTAGCTTGTTGTGCTTTTTGATCAGCATATTGTTCTTTTTGGAAGTTTAATGCATCTTTAGCAGCACCAATGCCTTTATATCCATAATACATACCTGCTAAACTACCTAATCCAGAAGCTGTATTACTGAAAACACTACCTCCTGCACCTTTAACATCAAATATACCACCTAAACCAGAAGACTCTCCAGTAGCTCCTCCATCCCTACTAAGGGCATAAGCATCACCACTATTACCAGCAGCATAATTAGTTTGGCTTCCTACATCATAACCAGATAAATCTCCTGTGTCAAAGTTTTCTGTAGTGTAGTTACCCATATTATCATAAGACACTCTCATTTTCCCACCATCTGCGCCTATGTAGTCTTGAGTACTCCAATTGTCTTCCATAGTTCTAGCATTTGGACTAGGGTTAAAATTTTCAGG
>ERZ1034363.1649-NODE-1649-length-12175-cov-12.135642_pt1 | contig 12175 bp, 9 predicted proteins | sample MGYA00520616_ERZ1034363 | MGnify/ENA primary metagenome ERZ1034363 (study PRJEB33736, sample SAMEA104284506) | Azolla filiculoides | biome: Urban; feature: Water surface; material: Ditch water | place: Netherlands | collected 2015-10-28 | depth 0-0.1 m ...
GACAAAAATCCGTATAATGTAGTCAATGTTTACAAAATGCATGAAAATTGCAGTCATTGTGGAACAAAATATAAAATAGAGCCTTCGTTTTTTTATGGTGCTATGTATGTTAGTTATGCACTTGGGATTGCGTTTGGAGTAGCTGCATTTATTATCACCTATTTTTTTATTGGCGAAAAAAGTTTAGTCAATAATTTCATCGTTATTATTGCAACATTAATTGTTTTTATGCCAGTAATTATGCGATTATCACGAAATATTTGGGTTAACATGTTTATGAGTTATGACAAAGATTGGAAACAACACAAAGGTGAAAAAAAAGCCACTTTGAGATAATAAAAAACCGAAACAAATTAGTTTCGGTTTTTTTTATAACATCTTGTAATATCAATTTCTTTTTCCAAAGGAATATTGTTTTCAATATGCTGAAATAATTGATTGGCCAAATATGGACCAAGCATCACGCCACGAGTTCCTAAACCATTTAAAACATGTAATTGTGAATGAATAGGGTGTGTTCCAACTAATGGCCTTCTGTCTTTAACTGTAGGACGAACACCTGCAAAATGTTTCACAATTTCAAAATCGCACGAAATTAATTCTGAAAGTTTTTCAATCAATTCATCTTTACCTGCTTGAGTTGGTGTATTTGTTTTGTCAATCCAGTCATAGGTAGCACCTACTTTATACAAATCATTTCCTATAGGTAGAATAAAAACACTTGATTTAATAACAACATCAAGTTTCAAATTTGGAGCTTTGATAATTAATAACTCACCCTTAGTTCCATCTAAAGGCAAATCATTAAAATATGGATTAGCGTGTAATCCAAAACCTTCAGCAAAAATAATATGCTTAGCCTTTATGTTTTTATATTTTATTCCGCCTTCCAAAAATTCAATTTCATCATAATTAAATGTATCGTCTGAAAAACAATTTATAGATTTTAAAAAATTAGTATAGGTTTCAATCAAAATTGATATTTCAAGATAACCTGTATGGTTTACTTTACCATAATGAAAAGGAGAATCAATAGTTGAATAAGAACTTGTGACTAATTTAGCATCTAAAAAAGGAGCTAAGTTAGGTTTATCAGCTGCATGAAACCAATTGTTTTGTTCCTCTACAGAAAATAATTTACGAAGTATCGGCAATTCAAAATCAAAAACTACATTTAATTTAGATTGAATATTATGATATAAAGGAAATGCAAAATCAATTTGTTCTTTAGCTTTCCATACTTCACTAAAACGTTTTAAAACAACTGGATTATACAAACCACCAGCCACACGAGAAGAAGGTTGTGAATTATTATCAAAAACAAAAATTGATTTATTGTTTTGCAAGGCAATTTCAGCAAAGGAAATCCCTGCTAATCCATTTCCTACGATTATAAAGTCTATCATGATGTAAAATTAAAAAACTCTTACCAATGGTAAGAGTTTTTTTAAATGAAATTGGAGAAATACTATTAATAATTCCACATATCTTGTTCAAAGTCACGAATTTTTTCTTTTACGCGCTCAGATTCTAATAATTGCATTTGTGCATTTTCTTTCATATAGTCTTTAATTAGACGGTCTCCATATACGTTTTCCTCTAAATAAACTACACCATTGAAACGACGCGCATTTAATAAATGATCAAAAGTGAATGACATTGCAGAATTTCTGTTATTAAATGCTTTAGCAGCATGTAACACATCTCTTGAAGCAGGGAAATAAACCCAAAATAATTCTACATAATCTTTTTCTTTATCTCCCATTGTATAAACATCAGGAATTGATGGACAAATACCAAGAAGTCTATATTTTAATTCTCCTTGACGTTTATCAAAATACCAATATCCAACTATCTTATATGAATCTACATCAATAGCTTTTAATTCTGTTTTCACAATATACTCAGCAGGTATTGCTTCACCAGCATTAAAATACTCTCTACCAGCATCTGTTGTATCAATTCTAACTAAAGAAGCTTCAATATCTTTTAAAGATTTTTTTGTAGTAAAATAACTTGAATCGTATACTTCAGTGATTTTTCCATCTCTTATACCCTCGATAAGAACATTATACAAAGGTCTTCTATCTGGTGAAGTCATAACATCACCATCCACTGGAAAATAAAGTGGAAAGTTAACTCTTTCATCTAAATCGATGATTTCCCACATACGCTTACCCATCAAGATATCTCTATCATGAACATAACCGTAAGGTAATGGCTTATCATTGTCTGCACTTAATTCAGCTTCAGTTTTTTTCCCGATTTGGTCAGGTGTCTTAGCATTTAAAAGATTAGACTGTGCAAAAGTAAAAGTCGAACTTAAACCTAATGCTAAAATTGCAATACTATTTCTCCAATTCATCTTATTCATCTTTATTCAAGTTTGATATATAAACTTAAAATTATTAAAATTATTGTACTTCAAATGTACAAGGTGCAGTTTTTGGCAACATATAATTACCAGCACCAACTAATTTTGTTTGAATGTTACTAATAATAATAACATCACCTCTACTAGCTTTATTGATAGCTGCTTTAGCTCTACCATCCATTTTATTTCCAGAAACAACAACTGTAGGCTGACCAGGAACTTTAATTGTAAAACCAGTAACATTTAAACCAACTTCAAAATCAAAATCTTCTAATTTAGCTCCTACTGAAGAAATCTCTAAACTTGATTTTGGACCTTTTGCAGCATACTCACCTCTAACTGTTCCAGAAGGACCAGGAATACCTTTAATTCTGAATACTTTTTTGTCAGAAACTGACTTCCCATCAGGAAGTTTAGCATTAACATTAATAGTTACTTCTCTACCAGCACCAGGACTCATGTTATATTTACCAACTGCACTCCCTTTAGTCAAACCTGGAGCAGAAGCAGTTACATCTTTATCAGAAACACCAGCAAAAGAAATTGTCATCGGATTAACAACACCTCTATAAACTACATTCATTTTGTCAGCAGATATAGTAGCCGATTTAGGTCTTGGAACAACAACATATTGTCCTTCAAAAGGAATAGGCACATCTGCACCTTTTTCTTTAAAAGTAAAAATACCTTTCAAAGGATGCTCACCAATACTACCAGCTGTTTCAGAAATTACAGCTTGCCCATTTTCAATTTTTCCAGGACCTCTAAAAGATGTAGGAACAGTATTTGCATCATATTTTCCCAAAACAACCTTTCCTTTAACCTGCTCTCCTTGAAAATAGACATTCTTGTCTAAAACCACCATTGCCTGGAAATTTCTCATAGATGCAGCTTCTTCTAAAGAATTACCTAAAAATAGATTGAAAGCACCAGCTTCAGTATTTTTAACGTCATTTTGCATTGCTGTTAAAAACGTTAAAGTAGAAACAGCAGGAAAACCTTTACATTTATAATCTAAAAATTTCACCTTTACTTTTTCTCTATTAACAATATCTGCAGTAGAAAACTTTTTCTCAATTTGTTCAATAAAAGATTTGTAAGAAACATCGTTACCTAAAACCTTCTTTATATCAGCAACATATTTATCAATCTTTGAAACGATTTCAGTTCCTCTTGCACTATATCCATCACCCGCAAACCACTTCTCATCAATAGTTGATTTATCCATGGCCTCAAATGGTAATTTACCAGTTTCAGGATCTTCTTTAAAATCACCTTTCACTTCCGTTTTAACAGTCTCTAAAAAATCAACAAATTCTTTAGAAATTTTAGCAACTTCTTTTGCCATTCTTGCTGGTTCAGCATATTTAGCTGGCTCATCATTAGCTTTAGTGTTTAAAGCAGACAATAACTTTTCATTTGATTTTCCAGTCAAACTATTAGATTCGTCAAATTTATCGTTAAAGTTACCAAAAGCTGTTAATACTTCTTTTGACATGTTTAATGCCAACATTGCGATGAAAACCAAGTACATTAGGTTAATCATCTTCTGTCTAGGGGTTAATTTTCCTCCTGCCATTTTTTCTTTAAATTAGTTTTTAATTAATAAATTATTTAATGATAAAACTAATTATCCTCTGTTACTCATAGCAGTAAGCATACCTCCATAAACAGCATTTAAAGATGCAATGTTTGAAGTCATTGATTGCATTTGCTCTTTTAATTTAGCTGCATTTTCAGCAATTTCTTTGTTAGCTTGTGCATTTCTATCAGCACTTTCTAATTGTACTTTATATAAACCGTTTAAAGCTTCCATTTGTGCAGCTGCCGTAGACATTTCTTCAGCATATTTCTTTTGACCTGCCATAGCATCTACAGTTGGAGAAATTGATTTTGCAGCACCTTCAAAGTTTTTAATACTATTTCCTAAGCTTGCCATTAATTCTCCATCAATTTTAGCTTCTTTTAACATATTATCTAATTTTTGAGATAATAATCCTTGAGCTTCAGCAGGATTTTCTTTTTTATCTTTTGCTTTAGCTTCACCACCAGCTAATTCAGGATAAACCAAAGACCAATCTAAATCTTTTTCAACTGGTTCGAATGCAGATAAAGCAAAGATGAATGCCTCTGTTAATAAACCTACAACAAGCATTGGTCCTGCTCCTGGCCAGTGCATCAATTTGAATAATGCTCCAACGATTACAACTGCTGCTCCCATTCCGTAAAGGAATCCCATCATTTTTTTGCTTAATAATGCCATAATAAATAAATTTTAGTTAGTTAAGTTAATTATATAAAAATTGGTTAAATACTATTTTGGTCTGTTTCCTGTTGCTGCTGTTCCCATATAATCTTGAACAGTTCTGAATCCAATGTAACTTCTTGCTGAATCTGCATATTCGAAATCACGAGTTGAAACTTGTAACATAAAACCTACATCTTTCCAAGAACCTCCACGTACAACTTTACGTTGGTTAGATTTATCAGCAACGTGAGGATTCATAGTTGAAACAAATTCATATGCTTCTGCAAAATATGAAGATTCTGTCCACTCAGAAACATTACCAGCCATGTTGTATAAGTTATACTCATTTGGCTCATATGATTTAGCTTCTACAGTATATAATGCACCGTCAGCAGCATAATCTCCACGATTTGGTTTAAAGTTTGCCATAAAGCAACCTCTGTCATTTTTAGCATAAGGGCCTCCCCAAGGATATGTAGCACCTTCGATTCCACCTCTAGCTGCGTATTCCCACTCAGCTTCAGTTGGTAAACGGAAAGAATTCACTTGATCTCTTCCTTTTTTCTTTTTGATATAAGCATTTTTATACATAGTTCTCCATGCACAAAAAGCTTTAGCTTGATTCCAAGACACCCCAACTACTGGATATTCACCATAAGCTTGGTGCCAGAAATAATCATTATGCATTGGCTCATTGTATGAATAAGCAAAGTCTTTAATCCAAGCTGTTGTATCAGGATAAATTTCGATAGGTGGCGCATCTTCATAGAAGTTTTTACGACCTTTCTTTTTAACAGCTTTATTCAAATCAACTTGATTGTATTTGAATTTTAATTTAGAAGCATCAATAGTTTTTAAACCATTATATGATTCAGATTCTGGTAGGTACATAGAATCCATCACTTCAACATAAAATTCGTCAGGATATTTTCCTGGCTCTTTAATCAATTTGATTTTTTTGTTTAGCTTTCTTCCAGCATAGATATCGTCATCTGTACCAACACTATAATAGTTTTCGTACATATACTTATCATAAGGAGTCATTTTTTCTGGATCTACATCAGCAAATCCAAAATCACCAATACTTCCGCCTTTTCCACTTCCAGAACCTGGTTTCTGACCTTGTTCATCAGCTAAAATTGCTAAGCGAGTTCTGATTGTTGAATCTTTTACCCATTCAACAAATTGACGATACTCACTATTTGTGATTTCTGTTTCATCCATATAGAACGAACGAACAGTAACTGTTTTAGTAGGCGCGTCTTGAATATTAGCTAAATCATCATCTGATTTACCCATAATAAAGGCTCCTCCAGGAACTAATGTCATCCCATAAGGCTTCTCAGGATGCCATTTTCTTCCTTTAACTCCTACTACTTCTCCTTTATCGCCTTTACCACAACTGATAAATAATGACAAAATTGCTGAAAATGCAACAAACTTCTTCATATAAATTTGGGTTAAATGTAACTTCTTTTTAAGGGCGTAAACCTATTCAATAATTTTGAAAAAAACAATTTTTTTTTAAAAAACGTGAAAAAAATATCCATAATTTAAAAAATCATTATTAATTCATTCAACAAAACACAGTAAAACATGCTGATTTACAAGACATTTCTTCGCTGAGCTTTCCACCATCTTTCAGGAATTTCTTGCTCGCAAGCTGCTAAATAATCCTCATTTGTGCAAGGTAATAACGTAATTCTTTTTAATTTATTATTAACATTTGTTAAAAAAGGTATTTCTATCCACCAACGAGCTGTTTTATTGCTTTTATAAAACACTAATTCTTCATCATCAATTGGTACAATATATTTGATATAATTCTCTTTACTTCCAAATGGATATTCATTTGAACGAAAGCTAAATCCCTCAATAAAATACCAAATCATTTGTGCAATTAATACATTTTCTTGTGCTGTAGCATTAAAATTAAAAATTCCTAATGAAGAAACTTTATCACTAATTCCTGCATATCTTGTTAATGCACAAATTTCTTTTCCATTAAACCCATTAGGATTAAATTGTAAGAAATTTCCAGAAAAAGAAGATTGAACAGCCGTAACGTCAATACTAACTAAATCAGCATCTCTAAAAACAGGCTCTGCAACAGCTATATTGTTTGAAACTTCTCCCAAACGATAAGCTTCAAAATATAATTTTTCTATTAAATCAATTTCCTCTTGTGAATTATAATAAGTCTGATAACCCAAATTTGCATAATTGAATAAATTATTAGGTTCTTCAACGACAATTTTTGACAGAAAAGAATTTGACATTAACGAATTTTCTTTAGCAAAATCAAATTGATTATCAACAGCAACTAGATTTACCATTTGATCCAAATTGTCATATGCACGATACATCGCATAGGTTAGATCTTGGCTACCTCCAATTATAATAGGTGTAATTCTCTTCTTTATTAATTCTTCAACCAGCTTTTTTACAACAAAATAGGTATCCTCAATACTAGCTCCTGCTTCAATTGTTCCTAAATCAACAATTGATACATTCCAATTTCCAGGATACAAACTATAGAATTGTTTTCTGAAATCTTCAAAAGCAAAATCGTCGTTTGATTTGTTTGCACCTCTATTTTCGTTAACCGTAATAATTGCCAAGGAAACATTATCTAGAACAGGAAAATCCGTTTGAGTATGCAACGCAACTTTTTTACCTAATGTTTGATTAGATAATTTTGAAATAAATTCTTCAACTGAAGCTGAAACGGGCTGTAAAAAATCAAAAACCATTGATTATTTCTTTTTTGCGGTTGTTTTCTTAGCTGATACTTTTTTTGTTGCTGTCTTTTTAGCTGGAGTTTTCTTTTCAATCATTTCTTGAACTTGAGCTAACGTCAATTTACTTGCATCAACATCTTTACTCAATTCAATTTTGATTTTACCTTTGGTAATTACAGAACGACCCCAACGTGCTTTTTCCACTTTAATTCCTTCCTCTTTCCAATCGTGTATTACTTTATCAATGTCTTTTTGTTGTTTTTCTTCAATTAACTCATTCAAATCTGATTGCGATAAATTATCGAAATTGTATTTTTTATTTACATTGATGAACATTCCGTTCCATTTGATGAATGGCCCAAAACGCCCCACTCCTTTTTGAATTGGCAATCCATCATAAGTTCCAATTGGCGCATCAGCCTGAACTTTCTCATCAATCAAACCTTGAGCTGTTTCCATGGTTACATCCATTGGATCTACACCTTTTGGTAACGAAATAAATTGAGAACCAAAACGAACATAAGGTCCAAATCGACCATTATTTACTTCAATTTCTTCTCCTTTGTAAGTACCTAATTGTTTTGGAAGCAAGAATAAGTTCAACACTTCTTCCAAAGTGATATTTCCAATATTTTGATCTTGACGTAAACTAGCAAACTGTTTGTTTTCATCATCAGCATCTCCAATCTGAGCCATTGCTCCATATTTTCCTAAACGAACCGAAACTTGTTTTCCAGAAACTGGATGCACTCCTAAAATACGTTCACCGCTTTCTCTATCTGCATTTTTCTCTACATCAACTACATTTGGATGAAAGTGTTTGTAGAAATCATTCATCATTTTAGCCCAATCCACTTTTCCTTCTGCAATTTCGTCGAAATCTTGCTCCACTTTTGCCGTGAAATTGTAATCTAAAATCGTGTTGAAGTTCTTCACTAAGAAATCATTCACGATAATTCCAATATCAGTTGGAACTAGCTTTCCTTTATCTGAACCAACATTTTCTGTTAAAACTTGTGATTTTACTTCACTATTTTTTAAAACGATTTGCGTGTATTTTCTTTCTTGACCTTCAAAACTTCCTTTTTCTACATAGGTTCTGGCGATAATCGTAGAAATAGTTGGCGCATACGTTGATGGACGACCAATTCCTAATTCTTCTAATTTTTTCACCAAAGAAGCTTCGGTATAACGACTTGGCGGACGCGAAAAACGCTCCGTAGCCGTAATATAATTATTAGTAAGTTTTTCGTTTACTTTTAAAACTGGCAACATTCCTTCTTGTTCTTCATCATCGTCATCGTTTCCTTCTAAATACACTTTTAAGAAACCTTCAAATTTGATAACTTCTCCAGTTGATGTAAATGTTTCAGAATGATTGCTTGCTTCGATTTTTACATTAGTTCTCTCTAATTCAGCATCGCTCATTTGAGAAGCTAATGTTCTTTTCCAAATCAAATCATACAAACGCGCTTGATCTCTATCAATATCTACTGTGTGACGCGACATATCCGTTGGACGAATCGCTTCGTGCGCCTCTTGTGCTCCTTTTGATTTGGTATTGAAATTTCTTGGTTTCGAAAATTCCTTTCCGTAGTAACTTGTAATTTCGGCTTGAGCTGCCGTCATTGCTTCTTGAGATAAATTCACACTATCCGTTCTCATGTAAGTGATAAGTCCAGCTTCGTATAAACGTTGTGCAATTTGCATGGTAATTCCAACAGGCAAATACAATTTTCTAGCTGCTTCTTGTTGCAACGTTGATGTTGTGAAAGGTGCTGCTGGCGATTTTTTTGTTGGTTTGGTTTCTAAATCTCCTACCTTGTAAGAGGAACCAATATTTTTAGCTAAGAAATCTTCTGCTTCTTTTTTGGTTGCAAAGTTCTTAGGTAATTTTGCTTTGAATGTTTTTCCAGCTTCATTTGTGAATTCTGCTGTAATACTGTAAGAAGCTTCTGGTTTGAAATCCTGAATTTCTCTTTCACGTTCTACAATCAAACGAACTGAAACCGACTGTACACGACCTGCAGACAATCCCCCTTTTACTTTTTTCCAAAGCACTGGCGATAATTCATAACCTACTAATCTATCTAAAACTCTACGCGCTTGTTGTGCGTTTACTAAGTTATAATCAATTCCTCTCGGATTTTCGATTGCTTTTTGAATAGCGGTTTTCGTGATTTCGTGAAAAACAATACGTTTTGTTTTTTCTGGCTTCAATTTTAATTCTTCAGATAAGTGCCAAGAAATTGCTTCTCCCTCTCGGTCCTCATCGGAAGCCAACCAAACCATTTCGGCATTTTTAGCTAATCCTTTTAATTTGGTTACCAATGCTTTTTTATCAGCCGAAACTTCATATTTCGGTTTAAAACCATTTTCTACATCTACTCCTATTTCTCTCGAAGGCAAGTCGGCAATATGTCCATAACTCGACTCAACTTGATACTCACTTCCTAGAAATTTCTCGATGGTTTTTGCTTTTGCAGGTGACTCAACGATTACTAAATTCTTTGCCATTTCACTTTTTGTTTGTTCGGCAAAAGTATAGGTTTTTTTTAAATTTTAACATCGTGAATATTTTTTTACCTATAATTAACCAAAATATCTGTCAAATTACTCCTATATATATAGGTGTAAAATCCAAGAAAAACGGCTACTTAGAAATAGAGAAAAAAATAATTTAAAATTTCATGTTAAACCTTTTCTGCCATCTTGTCAGATTTTATAATTTAGTATTATCTTTGCAGACTGATTTAATGGAAATCTTTGATATGGAAAAGGTAATTGATGAAAACAAACAAGGTCAAAGTTTAGTGCTTGACCAAAAAGAAGGAAATACAAAAAAACTTTTTATAGAGAGTTATGGTTGCCAAATGAATTTTTCGGACAGCGAAATTGTGGCTTCTATTCTTCATGAAAATGGATATAACACCACTCAAAATCTTGAAGATGCTGATTTAGTTTTGGTAAATACATGCTCTATTCGTGATAAAGCAGAACAAACCATTCGTAAACGTTTAGAAAAATACAACGCAGTTAAAAAAATCAATCCTTCAATGAAAGTTGGAGTTTTAGGCTGTATGGCGGAACGTTTGAAAAGTCAGTTTTTAGAGGAAGAGAAAATTGTAGACATGGTGGTTGGACCAGATGCTTACAAAGATTTACCTAATTTATTAGCCGAAGTTGAAGAAGGAAGAGATGCTATCAATGTAATTCTTTCAAAAGAAGAAACCTATGGTGATATTTCTCCTGTTCGTTTGAATAGCAACGGCGTTAATGCTTTCGTTTCGATTACAAGAGGTTGCGATAACATGTGTACGTTTTGCGTTGTCCCTTTTACACGCGGACGTGAGCGTAGCCGTGAACCACAAAGTATTTATGACGAAATTCAAGATTTATACGACAAAGGTTTCAAAGAAGTTACTTTGTTAGGACAAAACGTAGATAGTTACCTTTGGTATGGTGGTGGTTTGAAAAAAGACTACGACAAAGCAACCGAAATGCAAAAAGCGACTGCAGTTGATTTTGCTCAATTGTTAGATAAATGTGCTACGTTGTTTCCAAAAATGCGTTTTAGATTCTCGACTTCAAATCCGCAAGACATGCATGTAGAAGTGATTGAAACTATGGCGAAACACCACAACATTTGCAACTACATTCACTTACCTGTTCAAAGTGGAAGTACTAGAATTTTACAAGAAATGAATCGTCAACACACTCGTGAAGAATACATGACGTTGATTGACAAAATATATGCAATTATTCCAGATATTTCTTTGTCGCAAGATATGATTGCTGGTTTCCCAACAGAAACTGAAAAAGATCATCAAGACACGTTAAGTCTGATGGAATATGTAAAATATGATTTCGGATTTATGTTTGCCTATTCAGAGCGTCCAGGAACTTTAGCTGCCAGAAAAATGGAAGACGACGTTCCAGAAGAAGTGAAGAAAAGACGTTTAAACGAAATCATCGACTTACAACAAAGAATTGGTTTAGAAAGAACACAACGTTTCATTGGTCAAGAAGTAGAAGTGCTAATTGAAAAAGAATCAAAACGTTCAGACGCTCATTGGAGTGGAAGAAATTCTCAAAATACAGTAGTGGTTTTCCCAAAAGAAAATTACAAAGTTGGCGAATTCGTACTAGTAAAAATTACAGATTGTACCGCTGCAACTTTAATTGGAGAAGCGGTTGGTTATTCTGAAATAATGAATTAAAAATATAAGCCACGGATTAAAGGATTAACACAGATTTCAATATGGGACTTTATAGAGAAGAAGAAACTTTTAAAATTATTGGAATTTGTATGGAAGTTCATAGAAATCTTGGCCCTGGATTACTTGAAGTAGTATATAAAGATGTGTTAGAAATAGAATTTAAAGCAAATAATATTCCTTTTGAAAGAGAAAAAGAATTTTCAATCGAATATAAAGGAATAATATTACCGCATAAATTTTATGCTGATTTCATTGTAAATGAAGATATTGTTTTAGAAGTAAAAGCAGTAAAAGAATTTTCAGGAGAACATACTGCACAAGTATTGAATTACATGAAACTTTCAGATTCAGAAATTGGATTATTAGTGAATTTTCAAAACAAATCATTACAACATAAAAGATTAGTTTTTTAATTAATCCGTGAAAATCCTTTAATCCGTGGCAAAAAAATAAAAAAAATGGAATCAGTACAAGCTATAAAACAACGATTTGAAATTATTGGGAATGACCCAAAGCTCAATCGTGCCGTGGAGAAAGCCATTCAGGTTGCTCCAACGGATATTTCGGTATTGGTAACAGGTGAAAGTGGTGT
>ERZ1034363.1652-NODE-1652-length-12166-cov-12.906030_pt1 | contig 12166 bp, 9 predicted proteins | sample MGYA00520616_ERZ1034363 | MGnify/ENA primary metagenome ERZ1034363 (study PRJEB33736, sample SAMEA104284506) | Azolla filiculoides | biome: Urban; feature: Water surface; material: Ditch water | place: Netherlands | collected 2015-10-28 | depth 0-0.1 m ...
ATTGGCATGCGTGCCGTGTTTGTGGCCTGTAAAGAAGGCGAACGTCAGCGCATCATTTTTGCCGAAGGTGAAGATGAACGCGTCTTGCGTGCTACCCAGATTATTCTTGAAGAGCAGCTGGCCACGCCGATTCTGATTGGGCGTCCCGGTGTTGTCGAAAAGCGCCTGGAGCGTGCCGGTCTGCGTATTCGTCCAGGTGTAGATTTTGAATTGGTTAATCCTGAAAACGATTCGCGCTATCGCGATTGTTGGACTGCGTATCACAAGCTGATGGCGCGCCGTGGCGTAACGCCTGCTGTTGCCAAGTCGGCCATGCGTCGGGATACAACGCTGATGGGCGCGATGCTGATGAAGCTCGGTCACGCCGATGGCATGATCTGCGGTGTGCAGGGTCAGTACGCTGATCACCTGAGTGTTGTGAATGACGTGATCGGTAAACGGAGTGGCGTGGGTGTATTTGCTGCCATGAATTACCTGATGCTGCCGGGTCGCTCACTCTTCATTGCAGATACCCACGTTAACGAAAATCCGAATGCCGAACAGGTTGCCGAAATCGCCATGCTGGCAGCGGATGAAGTGAAGCGCTTTGGTGTGCATCCGAAAGTGGCCTTGCTCTCGCACTCTAACTTCGGGTCTTCTTCTGCAGAATCCGCGCTCAAGATGAGCCGCGCTGCCGCACTGTTGCCGGCATTGTCTTCAGGTGAAATGGATGTTGATGGCGAGATGCATGGCGACGCAGCGTTGTCTGAAGAAATTCGCCTGAATGCGTATCCGGACTCGGCGCTGAAAGGCGAAGCGAACGTTCTGGTCATGCCGAATATCGATGCCGCCAACATCTCGTACAACCTGATCAAGATGATCGGCGGTTCTGGTGTGACGATTGGCCCGATTCTGCTGGGTGCCGCGCACCCGGTGCACATCCTGACCTCTTCATCGACCGTTCGTCGTGTGGTCAATATGACGGCAATGGCCGTGCTGGATGCACTCAAGATCAAGCGCTAACTTGCCGATAATGGTTAAAGAGAATAAAGTAACCCAACCATTCGCAGCGATGCGAATACCGGCATAACCCAAGGAGATTTTTGTGAAAAAAACGATACTGATTGCCAGTACAGCACTGCTGTCTGTTTCGGCTTTTGCTGCGGCACCGGCAGCGCAACCAACCCAGCGCGTCACAAGCACGGGCGAGATGGTAACGCTGTGTAAAGACAAGGCCAATGCACAAGTACAGTCTTACTGTAATGGTTTCGGTCAGGGCGTGTATGACTCCTATCTGGTGACGCGTCACCCGAAGGCTGCGCCTTCGAAGATCTGCGTAAAGCAACCTGCACCACAACGCCAGCAAGTGCTGGATGAGTATGTGGCCTGGGCTGAAGGCAAGCCGCAAATCAAGGATATGCCTGCTGCCGAATCAGCACTGCGTTTCCTGGCAGAACGTTTCCCTTGCCAAACTGCCAAAGCTGGCAAGTAACCTAATTCCGGAGTACAGACCATGAAAAAAACTTTGATGATTGTTCCCGTTGTTGCCGCGTTTCTGACCGGTTGTTCGGGCATGAGTGATACGCAGCAACGTACGCTGTCGGGTGGTGCGATTGGCGCTGCTGCTGGTGCCGGTATTACCGCGATTGCCGGTGGCAACCCGATCTGGGGTGCTGTGGGTGGCGCGGCCGTTGGCGCGATTGGCGGTTACGCTTATGACGCGTACGAAAAATCGAAGCAGAAGGAATACAACCAGGGCTATCAGGCTGGTAAATCAGCACAGTAATTGTGCAATTGCTTGAAACAACAAAGGCACCCACGGGTGCCTTTGTTGTTGGTGGGCTCGGAAAATTAGCCTTTGCGTGTCACCTGGCTGATGTCGCGCACGGCACCACGATCTGCTGAAGTAGCAAATAGGGCATAGGCCTTCAGTGCCTGCGATACCACACGCTCACGCGCTACCGGCTGCCAGGCTTTAGCACCACGTGCTTCCATCGCTGCTTGGCGGGCGGCCAGGTCGTCTTCGTTGATGTCCAGATGAATGCGGCGATTAGGGATGTCGATTTCAATCGTGTCGCCGGTTTCTACGAGGCCAATCAGGCCACCATCTGCCGCTTCGGGGGATACATGGCCGATCGATAGGCCCGAAGTGCCGCCGGAAAAACGACCATCCGTTAGCAAGGCACAGGCTTTGCCCAGGCCGCGCGACTTCAGATACGACGTCGGATAAAGCATCTCCTGCATGCCCGGGCCGCCTTGCGGGCCCTCATAGCGAATCACCACCACATCGTTTTCAACGACTTCACCAGACAGAATGCCTGCGACTGCATCTTCCTGACTTTCGTAAACGCGGGCTTTACCGGTGAACTGCAGAATAGACTCATCCACGCCGGCGGTTTTAACGATGCAGCCGTTCAGTGCGATATTGCCGTGAAGCACAGCTAGGCCACCATCTTGTGAATAAGCGTGAGCACGGTCACGGATGCAGCCCTGTTCCCGGTCAGTATCCAGTTCGTCGTAGCGACGATCCTGAGAGAAAGCGGTTTGCGTTGGAATACCGCCCGGAGAAGCACGGAAAAGGGTGTGTACGCGTTCGTCGGTGCTGCGCGTGATGTCATATTGATCCATCGCTGCACCCAGCGTTGGGGCGTGCACCGTTGGGGTATCGCGATGAATCACACCGGCGCGATCCAGTTCGGCCAGGAGACCAAGAATGCCGCCGGCACGATGCACATCTTCAATATGATACTTATCGGTCATTGGCGCCACTTTGCATAGGCACGGCACATGGCGGGAAATGCGGTCGATGTCCTGCATGGTGAAATCCACACCGGCTTCCTGTGCAGCAGCCAGAATGTGCAGCACGGTATTGGTGGAGCCACCCATGGACACGTCGAGCGCCATCGCGTTTTCAAAGGCTTTCTTGTTGGCTACGTTGCGCGGCAGTACGGAAGCATCATCCTGCTCGTAGTAGCGCTTGCACAGCTCGACAATGCGCTGACCCGCGCCCAGGAATAACGCCTTGCGGTCGGCGTGCGTAGCAACCAGCGTACCGTTGCCCGGCAACGACAGACCCAGCGCTTCGGTCAGGCAGTTCATCGAGTTGGCGGTAAACATGCCAGAGCAGGAACCGCAGGTTGGGCAAGCCGAACGCTCTACGGCTTCGACTTCTTCATCAGAGCACTTCGAATCGGCCGCTTTAACCATGGCATCGACCAGATCCAGCGAAATCACCTTGCCACCAATTTTTACCTTGCCGGCTTCCATCGGACCACCCGAGACGAAGATAGCGGGGATATTCAGCCGTAGCGCGGCCATCAGCATCCCCGGGGTGATCTTGTCACAGTTGGAGATACACACCAGCGCATCGGCACAGTGGGCGTTCGCCATGTATTCCACCGAGTCGGCGATCAGTTCGCGCGACGGGAGCGAATACAGCATGCCGCCGTGGCCCATGGCAATACCGTCATCCACCGCAATGGTGTTGAACTCTTTGGCGACACCGCCGGCCGCTTCAATTTCGCGCGCAACCAGCTGACCCAGATCTTTAAGATGCACGTGGCCCGGTACAAACTGGGTAAAGGAATTCACCACAGCGATAATCGGTTTGCCGAAGTCGCCATCTTTCATGCCGGTAGCGCGCCAGAGTGAGCGGGCGCCAGCCATGTTGCGGCCATGGGTCGAGGTACGGGAGCGGTAATGCGGCATAACAAATCCTTTGGGAACAAACAGGGCAAGCCAACCCAGCCAATGCGTGGTGGCCTATAATTTCAACATTCTATCGCCACAGACGCCTTTTCGTGGAGACTCGTTAGTCTGCCGTCCTAGGTTGCTGTGTATCTTGCAGGATTTTATGTCACCCCTGATTCACCCCCAGTTTGACCCGGTTGCCATCAGCATTGGTCCGTTGTCTGTACATTGGTACGGATTGATGTATCTGCTGGCGTTTGTGCTGTTTGTCGTGCTCGGGCGAGTGCATGCCAAACGCCTGCCCGCAGCAGGCTGGAATAATCAGGCCATCGATGATTTGCTTTTCTACGGCGCGCTCGGCGTTGTTTTAGGCGGTCGCCTAGGCTATGTGCTGTTTTACAAGCCCGCCTACTTTTTGGGACATCCGCTGGAAATTCTGGCGCTCTGGCAGGGCGGCATGTCTTTCCACGGTGGTTTGCTGGGCGTATTACTGGCGATGTGGCTGTTCGGTAAGAAGCATGGCCGCAGCTTTTTTGAAGTCACCGACTTTATTGCACCGCTGGTTCCGCTGGGCCTTGCCGCTGGCCGCATGGGTAACTTTATTAATGGTGAGCTCGTGGGTCGGGTAACCGATGTGCCCTGGGCGATGATCTTTCCGCGTACCGATTACTTGCCGCGTCATCCATCACAGCTCTACCAGTTTGCCTGTGAAGGCCTGCTGCTTTTTGCGCTGCTCTGGTGGTATGCCTCGAAGCCGCGCCCGCGTGCGGCAGTTTCTGCTGTCTTTCTGATGGGTTATGGTGTTGCCCGTTTTGTTGCCGAATTTGGGCGTGAACCGGATGATTTTCTCGGGTTGCTGTTTGGCAACCTGTCGATGGGGCAATGGCTCAGCCTGCCCATGATTCTTGCTGGCATCGTGATGTATCGCTATAGCCAGCGCCAACCTGTTTGATTATAAGGAGTGACACTATGACGCGTCCATTCAAAATTCTAGGTGTGCAACAGATCGCCATTGGTGGCCCTTCGAAAGAAAAGCTGCGCACCCTGTGGGTTGATATGCTGGGTCTGGAAATTACCGGCAACTTTGTTTCCGAGCGTGAGAACGTTGATGAAGATATCACCGCCATGGGCAAAGGCCCGTTCAAGGTGGAAGTTGATCTGATGCAACCGCTGGACCCGGAAAAGAAGCCAGCCGTTCACGCGACGCCGCTCAATCACATCGGTCTTTGGGTTGATAACCTGCCGGTGGCTGTAGAGTGGTTAACCAACAGCGGCGTCCGCTTCGCACCGGGCGGCATCCGCAAAGGCGCTGCTGGTTATGACATTACTTTTATGCACCCTAAGGCGAATGACGAGTTTCCGATCGCCGGCGAAGGCGTGCTGATCGAGCTGGTACAGGCACCACAGGAAGTGATTGATGCCTTTGCCAAGCTGGCCGGTTAATTGCGCTTCTTTCGCCGCCAATAAAAAACCCGGCCTAGGCCGGGTTTTTTATTGAAGCAGATTCGGATCACTCGAATTCGATAATGATCTGATCCACCGATAACGATTCACCGGCAGCTGCCGAGACCTTCTTCACTTTACCGTCCTGTTCGGCCTTGAGGATGTTTTCCATCTTCATGGCTTCAATGACGGCAAGCTTTTCACCGGCTTTGACTTCCTGGCCAACGGTTACGGCTACTTCACGCAGTAGACCTGGCATTGGTGAGAGCAGGAACTTGGACATGTCCGGTGCCTGTTTCTCTGGCATCAGGCCGAGCAGTTGGGCAGCGCGGGCGCGCAGCACGGTTAGGTCAACCTGGGTGCCCCAATGGAACAGACGGTAAGCCAGTTTGCGGCGTTCCAACTGCATGGTGAAGGGCTCGCCATTCACGGTGCCTTCGAACAGGGCTTGGCCCAGTTTCCAGTCAGAGCGCAGCTTGAAAGTTTCGCCAGCGTAGGTGACATCGTAACCGCCTTCGGCAGCTTCTACGGTAACGCTATGAGGCACACCGTCACGCAGCACCACCCATTCGTCGCCTACCTTGAGCTCGTGGCCAGGCAGTTGACCCGTCACACGCGCAGCACGATCGATGTAGGTGCGATGCACGAATGCAGCAACGCTGATCAGCAGTGCTGGATCGTCGTGCGGTACATCGCTGGCATCAAAGCCCTTCGGGTATTCCTCGGTGATGAAAGCCGTGGTGAAGTTACCAGCCTGGAAGCGCGGGTGCTGCATCAGGGCTGACTGGAACGGAATATTCGAAGAAATACCGCGGATCACAAAGCTGTTCAGGGCATCGCGCATACGCTCAATGGCCTGTTCGCGGGTTGCGGCATGAACGATCAGCTTGGCAATCATCGAGTCGTAGAACATCGAGATTTCGCCACCGTCATAAACGCCGGTATCCACACGCACTTGGCCTGGCACTTCTTGTGGCGGTGCAAACTTCACCAGACGACCGGTGGATGGCAGGAAGCCGCGGAACGGGTCTTCTGCGTTGATACGACATTCCATCGACCAGCCGTTAAGCTGCACATCCGATTGACCAAAGGCCAGTTTTTCACCGGCGGCTACACGAATCATCTGTTCAACGAGGTCGAGGCCAGTGATCAGTTCGGTAACTGGGTGCTCTACCTGCAGACGGGTGTTCATTTCGAGGAAGTAGAAGGACTTGTCCTTGCCCACCACAAATTCAACCGTACCGGCTGACTGATACTGCACTGCCTTGGCCAGTGCCACCGCCTGCTCGCCCATGGCTTTACGGGTCGCTGGATCGATGAAGGGCGACGGTGCTTCTTCAATGACCTTCTGGTGACGACGCTGAATCGAACAGTCACGCTCGTTCAGGTAGACGATATTGCCGTGCGCATCACCCAGCACCTGGATCTCGATGTGACGTGGTTCTTCAACAAACTTTTCGATAAAGACGCGGTCATCACCGAAGGCGTTCTTGGCTTCGTTCTTGCACGAAGCAAAACCTTCGTAGGCTTCCTTGTCGTCGAAGGCAACGCGCAGACCCTTGCCGCCGCCGCCGGCCGAGGCCTTAATCATCACCGGGTAACCGATACCCTTAGCGATTTCAACCGCTTCTTCCGGCGTGCCGATCGGGTCGTTGTAACCCGGAATGGTGTTGACCTTGGCTTCGTTCGCTAGCTTCTTGGAGGCAATCTTGTCGCCCATCGATTCCAGGGCGAGCACCTTAGGACCAATGAAGACGATGCCGTTAGCTTCGAGCTGACGACAGAAGTCGGCGTTTTCCGATAGAAAACCGTAACCCGGGTGAACAGCCTCAGCGCCAGTCTGTTTACAGGCAGCGATGATCTTTTCAATAACGAGATAGGACTCTTTGGACGCAGCCGGACCGATACAGACCGCTTCATCGGCCAGTTCTACGTGACGGGCCGAGGCATCGGCTTCCGAATAGACGGCAACGGTTTTGATGCCCATCTTGCGGGCAGTTTTGATAACGCGGCAGGCGATTTCACCGCGGTTGGCAATCAGGATTTTCTTGAACATGTTTTTATCTCCCGGGGCGATCAAAGCGGAATGTTGCCGTGCTTGCGCCACGGATTAGTAATGTCTTTGTCTTTGAGCATGGCCAGCGAGCGGCAGATGCGCTTGCGGGTTTCGTTCGGCATGATGACGTCGTCGATAAAGCCACGTGCACCAGCCACAAACGGGTTGGCAAACTTGGTCTTGTATTCGGCTTCGCGTTCAGCCAGCTTGGCTGGGTTGTTCTTTTCTTCGCGGAAGATAATTTCCACGGCGCCCTTCGGACCCATCACGGCGATTTCTGCTGATGGCCAGGCAAAGTTAACGTCGCCACGCAGGTGCTTCGAGCTCATCACGTCGTAAGCACCGCCGTAGGCTTTACGGGTAATCACAGTCACCTTAGGCACGGTACATTCGGCGTAGGCGTAGAGCAGCTTGGCGCCGTGCTTGATGATGCCGCCGTATTCCTGCGAGGTGCCCGGCATGAAGCCCGGTACGTCGACAAAGGTGACGACGGGAATATTGAAGGCATCACAGAAACGGACAAAGCGGGCAGCCTTGATGGAGGATTTGATGTCCAGGCAGCCGGCCAGTACCAGTGGCTGGTTAGCCACGATACCGACGGTACGGCCTTCCATGCGGCCAAAACCGATGATGATGTTCTTGGCGTAATCCGGTTGAATTTCGAAGAAGTCGCAGTCATCGACAGTCTTGATGATCAGTTCCTTCATGTCGTACGGCTGGTTCGGGTTGGCCGGCACCAGGGTGTCGAGCGAATGATCCAGACGGTCTGCGCTATCCAGCGTCGGTTGTACGGGCGGTTTTTCTTTGTTGTTTGATGGCAGGAAGTTGATCAGACGGCGCAGCATCATGAGTGCTTCGACGTCGTTCTCAAAGGCCAGATCAGCAACGCCCGATTTGCTGGTGTGCGTGACTGCGCCGCCCAGCTCTTCGGCAGTTACTTCTTCATGCGTCACGGTCTTAACGACTTCAGGGCCGGTCACGAACATGTAGGAGCTGTCTTTGACCATGAAAATGAAGTCAGTCATCGATGGCGAGTAGACCGCACCACCGGCACAGGGCCCCATGATCATGGAGATCTGTGGCACAACGCCCGAGGCCATCACATTGCGCTGGAATACATCGGCATAGCCACCCAGTGCGGCAACGCCTTCCTGAATACGGGCGCCGCCCGAGTCGTTCAGACCGATGACCGGTGCGCCAACCTTCATGGCTTGGTCCATGATCTTGCAGATCTTCTCGGCGTGCGTTTCAGACAGCGAACCGCCCAGCACGGTGAAGTCCTGCGAGAACACAAACACCAGACGGCCGTTGACGGTACCGTAACCGGTAACCACGCCATCGCCCGGCAGTGATTGCTTCTCCATGCCGAAATCGGTGCAGCGGTGTTCTTTGAACATATCCCACTCTTCGAAGGATTCCGGATCCAGGAATAGTTCGATACGCTCGCGGGCTGTCAGTTTGCCCTTGGCGTGTTGCGCATCGATGCGCTTCTGACCGCCGCCCAGACGCGCCTGTTCGCGCTTCTGTTCGAGCTGATGGATGATGTCGTGCATAGTGGGACTCCTTTGGTGATATCCGGAATTAGCTGCCTAGACCCGGGGTCATAGGCGATGTTTGAGCAAGAGTTGTACCAACTCTTGCGTTGGTAAAAGCACTGAGCAATTGACGTGCTGCCGAGGCAGGCGTCTGGCGAGCTTCAGCCACGGCCTGCTTGATGCCAGGCAGGTTGGCGAGCACAGCGGGGTTGGCATGAAACGCACGGCGCAGACCCGAATCGATCAGACTCCACATCCAGGCTTGTGCCTGATGGCGGCGCCGTTCGGCAAATTCGCCGGTAGGCACCAGCGCGGTGCGGTATTTTTCAATGGCTTCCCAGAATTTTTCGATGCCGTCATGGTGGAGTGCACTCAGCGCGATAACGGGCGGTTGCCAGTTCGGGCTGGTTGGGCGCAGCATACCTAGCGCGTTTTTCCACTGAGCGGCAGTGACGGCAGCGGCACGGGGATCGATATCTGCCTTGTTGATAACCACCAGGTCGGCAATCTCGACGATGCCCTTCTTGATCGCTTGCAGATCGTCACCGGCATTCGGTAGCTGCAGCAGACAGAACATATCGACCATGCCGGCAACGGTAGTTTCTGATTGACCCACGCCCACCGTTTCGACAATGATCACATCGTAGCCAGAGGCTTCACAGAGCAGCATGGCCTCGCGGGTTTTTTCAGCAACACCACCGAGCGAGCCCGATGATGGGCTAGGACGGATGAAGGCCTCTTCGCGTATCGACAGCTGTTCCATCCGGGTTTTGTCACCCAGAATCGAGCCACCGGAAACGCTGGAAGATGGGTCAACCGCCAGTACAGCCAGCTTGTGGCCCTTCTGGATCAACCATATGCCGAGCGCTTCGATGAAGGTCGATTTGCCGGCACCCGGCACACCGGAGATGCCGATGCGAATGGCGTTGCCTGTTTTAGGCAGTAGCGCATTCAGCACCTGTTGCGCGCGCAGCAGGTGGTCATCCCGTGTTGATTCGATCAGCGTGATGGATTTGGCCAGCGCACGACGCTCCCCGGCGAGCACGCCCGCTACCAAAGCCTGATCGGCTTCGGTTAGCGTTGTGACTTCTTCGGGGCTCATTGCGTTCATGCCGGCTAAATCAAACGCGGATTACTTGGCAAGCGCCTTGCGGATTTCGGTCAGCACAGTGCGGGCCGAATCTTCAATGCGCGTGCCTGGGCCAAAGATAGCCTTGGCGCCAGCTTTATAGAGCGTGTCGTAGTCTTGAGCCGGGATCACGCCACCAGCAAAGACGATGATGTCGTCCGAACCCTGTGCCTTGAGTGCATTGACCAGGGTTGGCAGCAGGGTCTTGTGACCGGCAGCCAGCGATGAAACGCCAATGGCGTGCACATCGTTTTCAATGGCCTGGCGCGCAGCTTCTTCCGGTGTCTGGAAGAGTGGGCCCATATCGATGTCGAAGCCCAGATCGGCGAAGGCAGTCGCAACCACCTTGGCGCCACGGTCGTGGCCATCCTGACCCAGTTTGGCAATCATGATGCGCGGACGACGACCTTGTTCCAGAACAAACTTCTCGATGTCCTGCTTGATCTCTTCCCAGCTTTCCTGACCTTGCACAACGCCTCCGTACACACCAGAAATCGTTTGGTTATTGGCGCGGAAGCGGCCAAAGACCTTTTCCAGCGCATCCGATATTTCGCCTACGGTAGCGCGCAGACGCACAGCCTTCACCGCAAGATCAAGCAGATTGCCCTGGCCGGATTTGGCACTTTCGGTCAGCGCATTCAGTGCGGCATCAACAGCGGCACTATCACGCGTGGCGCGAATCTTCTGCAGACGGGCCACCTGGGATTCGCGTACGGCGTGGTTATCGATATCAAGGATATCGATGGCATCTTCCTTGGCCAGCTTGTACTTGTTAACGCCAACGATGACGTCCTTGCCGGAGTCGATGCGGGCTTGCTTGTCCGCGGCACAGGTTTCGACCTGCATCTTGGCCCAGCCCGATTCCACAGCCTTGGTCATGCCACCCATGGCTTCGATTTCTTCGATGATGCTCCAGGCCTTGTCAGCCATATCCTGGGTGAGCTTTTCCATCATGTAGGAACCGGCCCACGGATCGATCACGTTAGTGATGTGGGTTTCTTCCTGGATGATCAGCTGCGTGTTGCGAGCGATACGGGCCGAGAACTCGGTCGGTAGCGCGATGGCTTCGTCCAGCGCATTGGTATGCAGCGACTGCGTGCCGCCGAAAACCGCTGCCATGGCTTCAATGGTGGTACGCACCACGTTGTTGTAAGGGTCTTGCTCGGTCAGCGACCAGCCCGAGGTCTGCGAGTGGGTACGCAGCATCAGCGACTTGGCGCTCTTCGGGTTGAATTCCGACATGATCCGGTGCCAGAGCAGGCGTGCAGCACGCATCTTGGCAATTTCCAGATAGAAGTTCATGCCTACGGCCCAGAAGAACGACAGACGGCCGGCGAAGGCATCAACGTCCAGACCCGACGCAATGCCGGTGCGTACATATTCGCGACCATCGGCCAGCGTAAAGGCCAGCTCAATCGCCTGGTTCGCGCCGGCTTCCTGAATGTGATAACCCGAGATCGAAATCGAGTTGAACTTCGGCATGTGTTGCGCGGTGTAACCGAAGATGTCCGAAATGATCTTCATCGACGGCGTTGGCGGATAAATATAGGTGTTACGAACCATGAACTCTTTAAGGATGTCATTCTGGATCGTGCCGGACAGTTTGTCTTGCGAAACACCTTGTTCTTCGGCGGCCACAATATAGCCAGCCAGAATCGGTAATACTGCGCCATTCATGGTCATCGAGACCGAAATCTTGTCGAGTGGAATCTGGTCGAAGAGGATCTTCATGTCTTCAACGGAGTCAATCGCCACGCCAGCCTTGCCAACGTCACCAACCACGCGGGCGTTATCCGAATCGTAACCACGGTGGGTTGCCAGATCGAAAGCAACGGAGACACCCTGGCCGCCGGCAGCCAATGCCTTGCGGTAGAAAGCGTTAGACGCTTCAGCGGTCGAAAAGCCGGCGTACTGACGGATCGTCCACGGCTTAACGGCGTACATCGTTGGCTGCGGGCCACGCAGGAACGGGGCAAAGCCCGGGAGCGTGTCAGCGTATTGCAGACCGTCGACATCCTGTTGGGTATATAGCGGCTTGACCGTCAGGCCTTCCGGCGTGTGCCAGTCGAGGCGGCTCAGATCGCCTTCGGGCGATTGTTTGGCAGCGGCCTTTTTCCAGGCTTCAATGGCCTCAGGGGTAGCTTTGTTCGAATGGCTCATGGCAAACCTCACGACGAAATTCTTAACGGTTGCGGTGCAACATGTCGCGCAGACAATCGCGCGACCCTTGCTTCGCGGGAAATGCTACTTCGAGTAGAAAGCAGCAAACTGTGGCAGACTGCTGACAGCAAACCACATATATCAAACCGAATCATACGTTATTCATAATTATGG
>ERZ1034363.1653-NODE-1653-length-12131-cov-4.324540_pt1 | contig 12131 bp, 4 predicted proteins | sample MGYA00520616_ERZ1034363 | MGnify/ENA primary metagenome ERZ1034363 (study PRJEB33736, sample SAMEA104284506) | Azolla filiculoides | biome: Urban; feature: Water surface; material: Ditch water | place: Netherlands | collected 2015-10-28 | depth 0-0.1 m ...
GTTTGAGGTTACTGCTTTGCAAATAATTCTTGTTTAAGCCTTAATTGTGTTTCGAATGTTTGTCAGCCATAAAAAATAGAGATATTAATAATCATTGGTACCTTCTATTAAAAAACCCCCCCGAATGATTTGGGGGAATTTTTTAAATACATTTTTTCAACTTAAATAAGGTTTGAAATTCATTATATTCTCCATAGGTCCAGAGAGTTGAGTTGCAAGAGTAATTCCAAGTGACTTCCAGTGCCAAGGTTCTATCTGATATCCATCAAGCCCTGCTCAACGTTGATAACTTTGATGATATCCATAAATATGAGCATTAATCTTTAAACAGATATAAAATTATTTCTCTTCCGCCTTATATACTCCATCCCAATTTCAAGGAGGATTCTCTGAAAGAATTCGTATACGTTCCAGAAAAACTGATGCCACCGCATCTCAGTTAAGAAGTACTTCTTGGAAAAGCAATTCAGCTCCAGAAAAATCTCCAGAAAAATAGAGTAAAAGTCCTTTTTCAAAAGTATCTATTCTTTGTTTCTGCTCTATAGAGAACTCACCGATTCTTCAAAGCAACTCATACACATGAAGCACTTTTTGTTTTCACTTCATCTGAACCCTATCAAGAAGGCGGAAAACATATTTCTCTTTTGTTCGATGATATATCGCTTCACTTACACAAATATGAGTCGAGTAAAATTTATTAAGTCATTCTAAACGAGATGCACTATTTACCGTATCCCCTACGGCTGTAAATTCTATTTTTTTTCCTTCAATTCATATATTTCCAACAATTGCTTCTCATCGATGAATTCCCATACGAACAGTAATACGAAATCAAAATTCTTTTTCAAAATATGTATTCAATTCTTGGATCTTTTCTTGCTGAAGTAATGCTGCTTCGCAGGCATCTTGACTATGAGAAGGATCTGGGATAAGTGCTCACCAAAGTGCCATGATAGCATCTCATTCGTATTTATTAATAAATCATTTCTGAGTTAAAATGATACGAGAAGTATGCTCGAGATATGTGGAGAGAAATTTCATGAGTACTTCTGGCTCAAAATCTTCTGATATTCCAGTAAATCCTGCAATATCTGAAAAAAATACAGTGATTTCCTTTTTAGCACCTCCAAGCTTTACAGACTCATATTTTTCCAAAACAGCAGTCACGAGATCTTCGGCAAGATATTGAGAAAGTGCATTTTTAAGTATTGTTTTTCCTTTTTCTTCATGAAGGTATTTATAGGTAATCATAATAATACTATTCACTCCAACAAGAAAAATCATCTCAACAGGATAAGAAAAAAGAAGATTGAAAGCAGTATATGAAAGTAACTGAAATCCAATAATAGTAAACAATGTAATACCAATAAAGAGAGTTTCAACAATCCTATTATGGAGGGACAATCCAATAAATGCGAGCAGGAAAGCAAGTAAGATAAGAAATAATATCTCAATCATCGGATCAAGAAAATGAATGAGTCTTTTTGCAAGAATACTTTCTATTGCATTCGCATGAACAAAGACTCCAGGCATAATTCCAACAGGAGTATTCACTTGATCAAGTGAACTTGCTGTATAGCCTATAAGGACAATTTTTCCAGAAAATGATCCAACTGGATATTGTTTTTTAAAGACATCAACAAACGAAACAGTGGAGAAATTTTTATAATCGGTTATATACTGATGCATTAAGATATTTTTCGTATTTCATCCTGCAGTCGGGAGAAGGAAATACTCTCAATAATGAAATTTATAATAGGAATTGTAAAGATTACTCATGGAAATATCCCGTTCTTTTCCAGTGATAGAATCAAGAAATATACGGATATTCGCTAAGGCAAATGACTCAAAAATTGATCACGAATCGATTTGAATAGGATAAGATCAACGAATATTTTTTGTAAGTGGATCTTCATAAGGATTAACATGACCGATAGAAACAGCATATTGTGCGAACTCCTTGATCGGAGAAAGAAAAAAAGAACGGCCAAGCACCACATTTCCAGCTTGTTGAATAGCTTGGGAAAATTGACTATCCTCTTGTGAATTGGAAACATCAGAAAAAAGAATATCCAACCCTATAACTCTTGCGCCATCTGCTCGAAGATTTCGAATAACATCAGCATAGTACGTTCGACGAAAATCCTGCCATCTCCCTAATCAACCACTTGTGGTCAATGTCGTATCATCAATTCAAACTACCACAACAGTATTCGTTGTATATTCATCTGAAAATCCTGCCACGATAACATCTTGAAGTTGTCTATTTGCCCAATCAAATAATCCATTCATTCCAAAGAATGGCGAAAGACTCATGCCCACCACAATAAAGAGAGCAAGAATACTGCTCGAAACTGCAACAATTATATGATTTTGGAAGAGTGATTTCATTGAATGATGGGAAACTATTGAACTGGAAGATTGTCATTGAGGAATTTCTGTATTGAAGTATTCATCTTCTGAAGAGTAGACTCCACTGCATCAGGAGAAATTGTTGGATTACTCAAAAATGATTGTACGTCTTTCTGGAGAGTCTTATAATCCGTACTTTGAACTTTTTGAAGAATATCACGAACACTTCCGGGAATACCATTTTTCTCAAGAAGATCAAGTGATGGCTTAAAAAATGAAGAAAGTTCTGGAGAATCAATACTTTCAAAAATATTAGAACGAGCGAATACCTCACGAAAAGAAGCTTTCTCAGATTCTGGAATGCTCGAGAGAATTTTATCTTGAAGTTCAATTTTTGAAACTACTTTCTCAGCGGTAAGTGCTTGAGATTGTAAATCTTGATACCAACGAATCAGGGCTTCACGGGATGCATTTCCAGAAATAGAAATCGTATTCGTAGAAGAAATGCGGGCATAATCAATAAGTGTCCGCATGTTCTTTGAAAATGAAAGTATCCAAAGAACAAAACGATCTATAATATTTTTTGGTTGAAGTAATTCCACGGATGTTTTAATATAGGTAGTAAGTTCTTCTTGATGATTTTTGTCAAAACTTGTATTCATATAAATCCAAATAGGATCTAATACGGTTGCCTTGAGTTTTGTAAAAATATCTGAGATTTTTACAATTTCTCCTCCAATAATGGTATTCTTCTTTCCATTTGCATCTTCCAGTGTTATTGCATGATTCATAGAATGAATATAATCATTTTCTGCATCAATCTCATAAACGGTTCAACGAACTGCAGCAGTTACTTGATAATTTGGAACTCGCGTTGTAAAATATGAGTTTCCAAACATAGCTCGCACAACATTTGACCAAACTCTTCATTTTTCAAGACTCGTTGCAATCTGAATCTGTGAAAGATCAGATGATACATTGAGGGTTTCTATAACTAGGCGACTTCCTCATGATAAACGTGAAACACTCTGATCTGGCCAATAGATAACCGCCATAGCTCAAGACGATACATCGATAATATCTCCAACCTCTAAGAGTTCATCAGCATTTTTTCCATACGATTCCTGATGTTCCAAGAGAATCTTTTCTTCATTCTTCCAAAGTGTCACATTTCCACTCAAAGAAAGAATATATGAATGACTTGTCTCATTGGCATGAAGAATCGTATAATAGCTATAGAAACTCCACCCAATCATACTAGAAAGAGCCAAAAATAAGAGAGCAACAATAAGCAACATACTAGAACGAATCGACATAGAAAGATTGAAAAAGAATATATTTTCTATATTCTACACCAAAACACTCAATAATTGAAATTTTCTATGCATTCTCGGTATCTTTATATTCTTGTGGTCATAATTGGTTTTATAGTCTATGAAGTCTATCTTATTTTAGTAGATACCTACATGAATTCTCAGAAGGATTCGTATATTTCCTATCTTGCTCAAAAAAATACCTCTATTCAGAATACAATGGAGGAAAAAAGAATGCATAATGAATATATTCGAACCACTGCTTATAAAGAACGGATTGCAAAGGCTTCTCAATGAAAACAACTCCCAGGAGAAACGGTGATTAATCTCGTTAATTCTGAAGAAGTAGAGCTTTATAAGGGGTTTGATGTTACAAAAGAACTTATCTCTGCTGAAAAACAAAAACCATCCCCAACACAGGGCATGAAAAATCAGGAAAAATGGATGTACTATCTCTTTCGAATTGATATCAGAAAAAGTGAAGAAGAGTAAAAAAATAGCTGAGTTATCTCAGCTATTTTTAATTAACGACAGTAAGTGAGAACTTCTAATCTTCTTACTTCTACATATGGTCCTGATGATCCACTTACCCAAGTCTGAATTATGGCATCATTTACGTTGGATTCAGCAAATGGGGCAGATAAATAGGTTCGATACTTTGGACTCGCACCATTGGTTGGAGTGAGAGTAAAATCACGATTGGTTCCTCCACTAAAGGCAATACGTACCATCGGAGATTGTCATCCAGATATATTATCTGTATAGACAGCTGATAAGCGAAATTCTCGAGAAAGTCCAGATGGACATGAAGGAGTCGCATTCCCGAATGGACTATAGAGTTCAGAAATATTGACTGGAGAGGTAGCGGTGGTATGCACTGGTGAATCCCCTGTTTCTCCAAAAATCGTTGTTCGGAAAAGTGGAGTGTCACTTGCTGCTCCAGCATTCGCAACAGCAATCCAACTTGATTTACAATCCCCATTCATACAAAGTCCTGATGAAGAGTTGATGTATCCTTTTTGTACATCAAGTCTGTAGACTCATGAGGAGGATGCTCCGGAACCGATAACTACTTGTGTATCGGAACTAGCTCAGTTTACTCAATTTACAGAACCGAGAACCATGGTATTGGAAGCTCTAACAAATGCATGAGAGCCAAGAGCAGTAGCATTGGAAATGCCAGTAAAAGAATAACTTGAGGAATATCAGAAAAAGGAATTATTTGATCAATTTAAATCACCTCAGGCACTTCATGCCATATATCAATTTGCTGTATTATTATTTCATGTATTTATTCATGATAATGCTCATCTACCTATTGCCGTATTTCCATTTCCAGTAGTTTGCATAAGGGTAGATTGTCAAATTGCAGTGTTATTATCTCATATTGAATTCATATCAAGTGCAAAATGACCTATTGCCGTATTATCTCATCAAGTAGTATTAAACGAAAGAGCTCTATAACCAATTGCAGTATTCTCATAACCTGATGTATTATTTAATAATGCATATGCCCCATTTGCGGTATTATACCATCAAGAATTCTTATCAAGTGCACTATAACCAATTGCAGTATTGAATCTACCATAAGTAAATCATTGTCCTATTGTAATGCTATTAATAAGAAGATCACCATTATTTGAATGAGACCATCCAGTTCCCGTCCAACGGAGCGTATTCCCAGTAGAACTTCCTATAGGAAGAAGATTAGCAAGTGCCCCAGTCGTTGCAAAATTGGCATTAATATATCCTGTACTATAGTAGTTTGCAAGCAGTGTATTAATCGCTCCGGTTGTGTAGTAGTTTCCAGTGAGGTAAGCAGTTGAAGCATAGTTTGCATTTACATATGCAATTGTTGCATAAGTTGAAAGTGCTCCGGTCGTTAGAAAGTTCGCATTGATATATCCTGAATTGTAGTAATTATTAGTAAGATTATTTGAAAGAGTCGATACAAATCCAGAAAGGATGTTCACACGACCTGAGAGAGTTGTAATATTACCATTGGTAGTTCCAAGATTTGAGTTGAGAGTAGCAATATCTCCTGTAGCTGTTGCAAGGTTAGAGTTTGTAGTATTGAGATTCGTTGTGAGAGTTGCTATGTTTCCAGTAGCCGTTGCAAGGTTAGAATTTGTAGTATTCAAGCTCGTTGTAAGATTGGATACATTGGTATTCGTAGTTCCAAGGGATGCATTGGTTGCATAGGATAAAAGAAGAGTATCCACTGCTCCAGTTGTGTAGTAGCTGAATTTCTCAGAACTCCATACTGGATCAGATTCAGAACCAGAACCAATACTATCTACTCAACAATCCCAAGCTCCTGAACCTGCATTGTATTTGAGAACTTCTCAATTCGCACATCCAGCAAGAGACATGACTCCAGAAATATTGTTGTAATTAAGAGGGGCAAGAACTGAAAGTGATTGACGAGCTGCTCCAGTAAAATCAGAGATAGTATCTGCTCCTTGTGTTCCAGTATGATTTGAACGATTTGTGGTATCAACATTGACTACATTGGAAAGACCAACTGCATTTTTGTCGAGTGTTTGCCATGTTTTGTCTCCACGGAAATATTCTGCTGTTGTTCCTGTAAGAATAGCATTTTCTTTTCCAGAAAGTGCCGATGCAAGATTTCCAGAAAGTGTATCTACCTGTCCAGAAAGTGTATTTACTGTAGTGGTGAGAGTAGCAATATCTCCTGTAGCGGTTGCAAGGTTAGAGTTTGTAGTATTCAAGCTCGTTGTAAGGTTGGATACATTGGTATTCGTAGTTCCAAGGGATGCATTGGTTGCATAGGAGGAAAGTTGTGTGGAGAGAGAACCAGTTGTTACATAGTTCGTAAGTTCTGCAGCAAGTGAACCAGTAGTGAGATACCGTGCATCTGATTGTGCTTGGTTGTAATAGTTCCCTGTAAGATAGGCGGTACTTACATAATTAGCAAGAAGTGTCGTAATCTGTCCAGTAGAGTAGTAATTAGAAGTGAGATATGTGAGTGTTGTGTAGTTCGTATTTACATAGGAAAGTGTCGCAAAAGTTGAATCGATATATCCAGTAGAATAGTATCGTGCATCTGATTGTGCTTGTGTGTAATAATTACTCAAAGCAGTGACAAGAGAAGCATTACTTACATAGGATGCAAGTTGAGTTGCGAGTGATCCAGTTGTTACAAAATGAGTATTGAGGTATCCAGAGTTGTAATAGTTATTTAAGAGATTATTTGCAAGATTGGTAAGATTGGTATTGGTAGTTCCAAGATTTGAGTTGAGAGTAGAAATGTCTCCTGTAGCGGTTGCAAGGTTAGAGTTTGTAGTATTGAGATTCGTTGTGAGAGTAGAAATGTCTCCTGTAGCGGTTGCAAGGTTAGAGTTTGTAGTATTCAAGCTCGTTGTAAGGTTGGATACATTGGTATTCGTAGTTCCAAGGGATGCATTGGTTGCATAGGAGGAAAGAAGAGTATCCACTGCTCCGGTTGTGTAGTAGCTGAATTTCTCAGAACTCCATACTGGATCAGATTCAATAAGAATACCACTTACATCATTAGAACAAAGCCAAATACCACTTGCTGAGTTAAATTTTACCGTCTCATTATCAGCACAAGAAAGTATAGCCTTACCAAGTGTATTTACAGTAGGGTCAGATTCTGAAGATAATTTCAAATCCCAAGCAGTAATCTGAGCATCAGTTACAAATCGATTACTCGCATCGGTTCCAATCTTTGATGGACTAATGGCTGCACCGGCTGCAATTTCAGTATCAGTAATAATCCCGGCTGCAATCTGTATATTATTGTATGTTCCTGTTACATCTCATCAAAATGAAGCCCCAGTTCAAAGTTTTGCGTTAAATGAAACCCAATCAGTAAAAGTCAGTACTCATGAAACAAGTGAAGAAGCGGTAGGAATATTTGTAAGATTCCCCCAATGCATCAAGGCTTGTCAACTCGTCTGAAGTTGTGTACGAGTATAGTAGTTTGTAGAAATATTTCCTGATAAAGTTGCAAGTGCGCCCGTTGTGGTTGCTAGATTATTTGTAAGATTGAGAACATTTGAATCAGTCATTGCAAGTGCGCCAGAAGTAACATATCCTCATTTTTCTGATATCCAAATAGGATCAGATTCAGTGGTAATAGCACCAGAAAGAGCATTGGAACAAATCCAACGACCATTTCCAGAATCCCAAGAGAGAATTTCTCCATTGAGACATGCAACACCATTGGGTTGGTATGTAAAATATTGACCTGCAGCACTTATAAGTTTACTGATACTTATATTATTAATATGGGCATCATTAATGGAACTAATACTAATATCATTTCCTGAAATAGTTCCATCAAGAATCTTATCCGTTGTTACTGCATCGGATTGGATCTCACTATTTCCAACTGAACCATTTGCCAATTCTGTACTGGTAATAGAATCAGGAGCAATGGGTCATCCACCACCTCAACCACTTCATGCTGGAAGTGAATTCCAATAATCAATGTTTGCTTGAGTTACAAATTTATAGTTACTATTGGACTGATCAATTTTTGTCGGATCAATATTTGCTCCTCCAGCAATATCTCCATTTGTAATAGTTCCATCCTGAATACGATCGGTTGTTACCGCATCAAGTGCTATCTTTGCATTCGTAACAGAACCGTCAGCTAACTCTGTAGTACCAATAGAAGCGGGGGGAACACTTCCACCACTTCAAAGTGGAATAGAGTTCCAGTAATCTACTTCTGCCTGAGTTACGAATCGTGCGCCAGTTCCTGTAGCAACTTTATCTGGATTGATAGCTCCTGTGAAAAAATGATAGTCTTGAATAGCTCCTGTAGCAATATTTCCAGATCCGATACTTCCACTTCCTAATGCAGTATTATATACGTTGGTTGTAGAACTTCCTCATCCTCCGCCTCCAGTCATATCATTACTACATATCCAACGACCATCTCCAGAACTATATCGAAGTATTTGTCCGTCAGAACAAGCAGAGATTTTCGTACCGTCAACTGCTCCAGTTGCAATATTTTGACTAAAAATCAAGAGAGATCCACTTGAAATATACGGAGTTACAGAGCCTGTTTTCGTTGGAGCAGAAGGTAATGTTCAGAGTGATAATGATGTTACCATTTTCTGAAGCTCTGTAATCTGAGTAAGTAGTGAGTTCCAAGAATCCACCTGCTTCTTACTTACAAACATATATTGTTCACTCTGAGCAATTTTTCATGGATTAATTCCAGCATTCATTGCAACATCAATATCAGTAATTGAGTTGTTTGCAATATTCAAGGTAGTTACCTGTCATTCTCAAATATGTTTTGTAGCAATAGAACCATTTGCAATACTATAGGAAACATCTGCTGGAGCAGAAACATTAGCAATTCTCTCAGAAAGATCAGCCATCTTGGACTCAAGTGAAGTCCAGTAAGCTTTCTGTTCTTCAGTTACAAATGTGAGTGTATTATTTGTAATAATTCTTTCCGCTTCTATCATTCCAGAATCTGTCTGTTCTGATAAAAATTCTCCCGTATTAGCATTATTCGCAAGAATTGTTTCTGTTCCAGTAGATGAATCAATAGTATCTATCGAACCCGAATAAATAATAACCGGTGCTGGAGGAATTGAAGAAATATTTTGAGAATTTGAGTCAGTTTGACTTATTGGAGGAACATACGCCCGTTTTCTTGTCACCTTTCGAATAATTACTTCTCAAGAATTTGAAACCGATAGGGATCAAGTTTGAGTATTTACAGAAGGCTGGGAAGAAATGATACTTCCTGTAATGATGGTAGCTCAAGTATATCCTCATGTTATAGGTTTTTCTATGGATGGACTGAGACTTGGAGAAGTTGTAATAAGGGCATCCATTCAAGATCGTACCACTGTAAAAAATGATACAACATTATTTCCAAGACTTGTACCAAATGTTTCCCCTTTTGAATAATCTTCTTTTGCCGAGCTATACATGATATAACCAAGCAGCATAACAGTGGCAATAGTAGTCATTACCATTGATAGTGCACGAACGAACAAAAAACGCTTTACACGATAAATAATTTTTGTACGGTTTCAGGTATTTATTTCTTCTTTTTCACAAATATATTCTCGAAATGCTGTTACAATCTTATCATCCAAAGAAGATACTTCACTTGAATCATAAATTTCCTCGATTACCGTTATGGGAGGATTTTTTGATTCAGGAAAATGCTTCGGAAGAGAAGATTCTGAATAGTAGGCATCAAGAAGATGGAGTTCATTTTTCGTATCAAGATTCTCGGAAGAATCATTCTGGCTATGAGATTGCATATGGATGCGAAGATATATTTGTATACCATGGTATTGTGCCAGAGAATTCAATATATCTCAAAAAAGGAGATTGGTTTCTCCATATTTCTTATAGACATATTATATATAATCATGATAATAAATATATATTCATGGTTTTATACCTTCATCAGTATCATTGATAGTACAGGGATAGAAGGAAAAAAAATCAAGAAATTCGATAAAATTCTACCCTGTCAAATATTTTGACTTTTTCTGAGTTTTCAATATTATCCAGACGTCATTTTTAGATATGACCTATTTTGTTTTTTTGTTTCCCTGTTCATTCTTCAATGAATTTAGAAACGAAAGGGCAAGATATGTCGTTTCTTTCAATTTTTAATTATTTATTTTTGTTTCTATGGCGATCTCAAAAGATCTCAAGAATATTCGTAATTTCGGTATCGCTGCCCATATTGATGCTGGAAAAACAACAACTTCTGAGCGTGTTCTTTTTTATACTGGTATTAATCATAAAATCTGAGAAGTACATGATGGAGGTGCTACTATGGACTGGATGGAGCAGGAAAAAGAACGTGGTATTACTATTACTTCTGCTGCAACCACTACAACATGGAAAGGAATTCAACTGAATCTTATTGATACTCCAGGCCACGTTGATTTTACTATTGAAGTAGAACGTTCTATGCGTGTACTTGATGGTGCTGTTGCAGTTTTTGATGCATCACAAGGAGTAGAGCCACAATCTGAAACTGTATGGAAACAAGCTGATAAATATGGAGTTCCTCGTATCGCTTTTGCCAATAAAATGGATAAGACTGGAGGAAACTTTATGATGACTTATGAGTCTATTATTAAGCGTCTTGCTGGTAATAAGGTAATTCCTATTCAGCTCCCAATTGGACAAGAGAATGATTTTTCTGGAATCATCAATCTTATCAACATGAAGGCCTATACTTTTGAAGGTAAAATGGGTGAGAAAGTAGTTGAAATGGAAATTCCTGAATCATACCAAGCACAAGCAAAAGAATGGCATGAAAAACTTGTAGAAAAAGCTGCAGAACAAGATGATGATCTCATGAATAAGTTCTTTGATGCTGGTACACTTACAGAAGCTGAAATTAAACAAGGTATTCGAAAAGGAGTTATTTCTGATGCACTTTACCCACTTATGTGTGGTTCAGCTCTTATGAATAAAGGAGTACAACTCGTACTTGATGCGGTTGTAGATTTTCTTCCTTCTCCACTTGATATCAACGAATGAACTATTACTGGAACTGATGTAGATGATATTGATGTAAAAATTACACTCAAGCAAGATCCAAATGAATCTCTTGGTGCTATCGCATTTAAAATCATGACTGATCCATTTGTTGGACGTATTACTTTTGTTCGTGTTTATGCCGGTACTCTCAAGTCTGGATCATACGTAATGAATTCAGTATCTGGAGGAAAAGAACGTATTGGACGTCTTCTTCAAATGCATGCAAATAACCGTACAGAAATTGAAGAAATTCCTGCTGGAAATATTGGAGCTGTAATTGGACTCAAGGATACTAAAACTGGAGACACTCTTTGTGATGAAAGTAAGCCAATTGTTCTTGAACGTATGGTATTTCCAGAACCAGTTATCTCAATCTCTGTAGAACCAAAAACAAAAGCCGACCAAGAAAAAATGGGTATGGCACTCAATAAACTTGCTGAAGAAGATCCTTCATTTCGTGTTTCTACGAATTCTGAAACTGGACAAACAATCATGGCTGGTATGGGTGAACTTCACCTTGAAATTCTTGTAGATCGTATGAAACGAGAATTCAAAGTTGAAGCCAATGTTGGTGCTCCTCAGGTTGCCTACCGTGAAACTATTACTCAAAGTGTAGTAGATGAACGTGGGGTTCATAAGAAACAATCTGGAGGTCGTGGACAATTTGGTGATGTAGTTAAAAAAGCATCAGGCATAACTGAGTTTGAGAATGCTGAAACAAGAGCAGAGGATAAGGTAAACAGCATGCGTAATGCTTATGCAGATAAATTCCTTAAGACTAAGCCTAATGGACAGAAATTCTTAACTAAGGAAAACGTAAACGAAAGAGGTGTTTATGCAAGACTTCTTCGTACGGTAGATGGTGATGCTAAACAGCAACAAAAAGAGTTTGATAGAATGAAAAGACAGATTGATCAAACAATCAAATTTCTTCTT